>JACCDR010659743.1_pt1 | contig 10986 bp, 10 predicted proteins | sample 7446431 | NCBI WGS metagenome assembly JACCDR01 (sample SAMN15323443, study PRJNA562643) | freshwater metagenome | isolation source: river surface water | place: USA:Blue River Watershed | collected 2017-08-17 | reverse complement strand
CCAAGGCAAACTATTGTTAACACCAATACCGCCTGTTTCCCGAACCATTGCTACAATGATAGATACCTTTAATGGTGCCATTCTTTTTTATAATTAATTAAAATCATTAGGATGATGATTGGCGAAACCACCAAGATACTACAAGTATTTACGGAATGGAGAAACTCGGACACGCGTGCCCGAGTTTTCTGAAACGGGCGAAACCACCAAGATACTATAAGTATTTACGGAATGGTGAGAGTCGCGCACGCGTGCGCGACTTTCTGAAACGGGTGAAACCACCAAGATACTACAAGTATTTACGGAATGGGGGAACTCACCGGCATGCCGGCGAGTCTTCTGAAACGGGTGAAACTGACAAGCTTAAAATTGACAAATACACCAGTTAATACTTTAGAAGCTTATCTACAAGCCAAGAACTCAACCAATGTCCTCCATTGTTCAAGCAATTCCATTCAATAGCTTTGCTATGATTGATTCATCGAGTCTCGACTATATGTTCTCACCATTAATTGCCCGCGTGATTAACCAATCCCAAACGAAATTACCTTTCAATAGTTTTGTTGAACAAATACGTTTGGATTATTACCCAAATGAGGATTTTAGTTTTGCTCCTGAATTGATGTCTTGGATTGGTAAAGATAATGTTATATTTATCCCTGAATATCACTTGGTTAAATATGGTATTTATAAACAAAATTATAAGACAAATGTGGTTAATGAAAAAATTGCTGAATTAACTCTGATTAAAGATCATCATTATCGTATTGATACATTGTCTAAAAAGGCTAATCATGATTTGAAAAAAGAATATGGTTTAGTTGATCCTAATTCAAATCCTCCAAAATCAGGTCCCAACCCATCAGTATATTACTTTAGTCCAAGTGCATTCAAGTCAATTCTCATGAGTTCTCCATTGAAAGAAAATCATAAATACCAAAACTATTTCAAGTTGTTTGAAACAGCTTCTGTGTTCTACATGCGATACGAATTAATGTTGGAGAGAGCTGAGCGAGATGCTGCTCAATCAAAGGTTCTAACATTAGAATCTGAGAAGGAAGATTTGTGTGCGAAGATGGATAGGATGATGGTGGAACTCACTAAATTTAGATCTGAAACATCTGATTTCAAATCACTGACTATATCTAAACTTTCATCTCTCAGTGACCAAAATTGTGTTTTAAATGATAACTTGCAAGTAATCCAAAACACTCTCACTCATATCACAAAGGCAACTATTCCATCAATGGATTTATGGTTTCGACCATTCATTGTGCGCAATAAGATTCTCAAGTTGAATCATTATAATTGGAACCAAGATCCAATCAAAGCTGAAGCTGATGTGCGCGCTTTACTTGATGATAATAAGAATAGTTTCGCTACCTTCAATAAGAATATTAAGTTTATGTTCGTGATACCAATTTGTATCTCAAATGAAGGCGGACGTTTCTCAATGAGATATGTCTTTCGAGTTCGCAATCTAAATACTATTGTAGAAGGTATCCGATCAGCCTACAAACTTAATATCCCAAATGGCAACGATGCTATGAAACGTTATTTGATATTTAAGCCATTTGCCATTGGCTCCTACGAGTTAGAAGTAAATGCTGAGATATCTCTTTGGAGCAAGCTTGAAACTGTATTGAGCGTTGATGAATGTCAAATGACATTTAACTCTAAACGCAAGACAATGACCTGCCAAAGCAACTTTCGTTCGCGCAATGATGCCTATTATCATTATACAAATGTGATGAATGTTTTGACATCTTCAAATTTCATTAATAATCCAATTGATTTGTATGAAGGCAAATCTGCTATTGATGATCAGCGCGGGTATGAAACTATTATTACAATCAACAATGAATATGATGCCCAATTGAGAGAACAGTTTCAGCAAGTATTAGATTTGTTTATGGATGTTCGCAGTACGGATACTATATATGCGTTCAAGCCAAATAAACACGTATTCACAGCTTATGAGTATAGTGGTCGTACCCATACCAATAAAGACATAGTCAAAGCTATCAAGTCTCTTAACTATTTCATCATGACCTACATTTATAAATATGCCAATACGATGCCAAGCTCAGTGTCAAACTTACTCATAGAGAATGGTGGGGAAGATTTGGGATCTTCAACTATCGAAGCTATTGATAGTGATGAAGATTAGTAGCCTTGCTTATGAATCTTTTTTTATCTTACTTCGTCATGGTTAAAGATGAATGACCAATCTCGGAGACAGTTGCCGACAGTAGAGATAAATGGCCGACCTCATGAACAAAGAACGCCACCTCATGAACAAAGAACGCCACCTCATGAACAAAGAACGCCACCTCATGAACAAAGAACGCCACCTCATGAACAAAGAATGCCACCTCATGAACAAAGAACGCCACCATGGAGACAAAGAATGATGGTAGGCGGACAAAAAAAGAAACAAGATAGCTTCTACCTATTAGGAGCATTTCTTGCTCTTAGGGTTGCATCCAGCTCTTTGTCTTTCGTATTTGGCTAATACTTGACTAAATGGTGGTGATGGTTTAGTGATTAACATAGTCTTTAGATTCTTGAGTGATTGATTGTATTTGGTTTGTGTAATTTTCTTGGAAGCTAATGATTGTTTCAATTTGGCAAGCTCAGTATCGAAGCATTCCTTTTCTTGTTTGATAAGTTTCTTATTTACCTTATCATGGATTAAGTAAAGCCATTTCATCATTGATTGGCGCGAATTAATATAGTCATGCATGGGCAGTTCCTTAAGAAACTTTGTATATGATTGCCGGCAATAGATGCATGGTAGTGTTTCTTTTAAAGAGTTAATCATTTGGGTAAATCCTTTTAGCTTACGTATGTGGCTAGGATCTTTTGGATCAAATTTGTTTGGGTATGTCCCGGCGATGCTACTGAATAAAAAGTTCCAAGCATGCGGTCCCCAAAATGATGTTTTGATTCCATTCATGGACATTTTGATTTGGTCAATATATATCCATAAACATTTTATAAATGCCACTATTCTACGCAGAACCGTTGAATGATCTTCTAGTTGATAAAACAACATATATTCCTAACCATCCGATGGCCACGCATTTAGGTTGTGTTTTATTAAGATGCACTCTTGGTTGTATCGCTATGTTAGTTCCACAAAATAAGATTACCTATCATGTAAAGATAGCGCTCATTGTAATTAGTATGATTGTATGTATCCTATTTGGTTACAAATACTTCTCTAATAGCTTGAATCAAAATCCTATTTGGAAAGTCTACATGCGTACTACTATTACTTATGCTATGTCAGCCCTACTGATATGGTTTGATAAATATTCAGAAGCAGGAATGCTAATGACCGTAGAATCACTTATGGGATTGCAATCGAGGCACATGGCATATGTCGCATCTGCAATCGTTGCTGCAGAAAAAAAATAAGCTACCATGTGATAGCTTAAGGCGATACCATTAGTATCTTTATCCGTAAATGTTCGAATAAACACTCTCAAAAGCACTTGCACGCCCAGATGGGTTATCTGCCTTGATATGCTTCGTGTATAGGAGACTTGCCGCTTTGGTTGCTTTCTCATCAGGTTTCTTCTTCTTGATAACTTCTTCGGTCTTGTATACCTCATCGATCTCATCTTGCGTGTAAAGAGAGTTGAGATACTTCTCGCGATCATCCAAGAAGATTTGCTTAAAGAAAGTTGGTTTGGTTGGCTTAGTGGTTGTCTTTGCCTTAGAGGCCGTTGCTTCTTGAGAAGAAGCATCCAAATTCTTGAACAAGTCTAGTTTCGCATTCAGTATCTTAAACATGTCCTTCTCTTTACTTTCATGATCAACCAATTGAGCAACATCTTTCTTTAAGGTATTAACATCCTTGATCAATTCATTAAGAAGCTTCACGATATCAGCGTTGGAACTCATGGTTTCGTATATTTACTATGGGTTATGTCAATTTTATAAGGATCAAAATTGATTTGAACACATCAAATATATAACATGCGGTTCTGTACCAAGTACAATTGTAATAACGTGCTCCAGAGCATTACTAAACATAATGAGCTCATATATAGATGCCCCATATGCTTTGAAGAATATTCTGCTTCTCCTGAAGATACATTAATGATTGATGAGTTCTTGCAGGAGAATGATACCACATACAGACACCGTAACTATCTCAAGAATGCCCATGATGATACGATATCTGAGTTGGTTTATAAAGATTGCCCTAACGCCAAGTGCTCCGAAACAATTGTAAGAGTCATCAAAGTTAATAAGAATGGACAGTCTTCTTATGCATGCCCAACCTGTAAAACACATTTCGTATGAGATGTTTGTAACAATCTTTTTTTTATCTTTGATATGACACTTGAGGAGCAACTTGAGAGGCATACTGTTGAGTGTATTGTTGGGTAGCTTGAGGAGCAACTTGAGAGGCATACTGTTGAGCAGCTTGAGGAGCAACTTGAGGAGCAACTTGAGAGGCATACTGTTGGGCATACAGTTGGGTAGCTTGAGGGGCATACAGTTGGGTAGCTTGAGGGGCATACATAGGTGGATACATAGGTGATTGTGGGAACATAGGAGGTTGTGGATATATGTTTGTCATTTGAGGGAATCTTGGGATATTACCTGATTTGCTCTTAACTATTAAGACAACTATTAGCAATACTAAAATGATAGCTCCAACAATAATACCTATTAATATGTTATCTGAGATAGGTGTGCTGTTCCAAGATGATCTGATTTGAGCGACTGGTTTTGTCTCTGGGAATGTAACAAGAATATTATCATTTGCTTCATAATCTGGATTATTTGTATGATTCCAAACAGCTTCCCATAGTCCTTTCGCGCTACTTCGAAAGATAACAACAGTGCCTTTATTATCAGGAGCCATAATAATGTTGTTACCACCATCAAGGTCAACTGACCATAATGATGTATCCTTGTTAGAATCTTTATAAATATGTATCGTGCCGTTATCTGAGATGGATAGTATCGCAGATAAGTTACCTGATGTTTTGGTTGTCCATATTGGGTTTTTAGTTTCAGCTTCCATCAATACAAGGTTCCCATCATCTTGAAACTTCAATATATATTTCTCATTAATAGACTTTACTGAGAAGTTTTGAACCGCCCCATACTCACCTGGCATGAAAGCTGTTTTAATATCATATTTAAGTAAAGGATTTGCAGGTGAGAGGCTATCAGTCTTACCACTAGCAGAAACTTGGATCTTACCATTTACTGAAACGGTTGTTTTATTAGCAGAATTATTAGAGCTATCGATAACAGTACCATCTTTGCCGCAGTTAGCGGATACAGAAACATTTTTTGCTACTTGTAAGTTAGATATCTCGGTATCTAATATGCAAATGCTAGATGGGCAGGAAGCTCTTGCTTTAATTGTATTATCGGACTTATATCCATAGTCAAGGCACTGTTGGTCAAAGCAAATAGGATGTCGCTGTTGTTTATCTACAATAGCCTTTGCTGGTCCAATAGGACTTAAACACGAACATAATCCATTTACCTTTTTTTGGATATTCTCATCGTAGCTAAACCTTTTATCGTACCCAGGCTTACAGATAGCTTCTACACTTGGTCTAATAAATCGGGCATAAGGTGACTGCATACCTTGCGGAGTCTTGTCATTCTCCTCACTGATAAAGGCCTTACATCGACTATCGGTTATCATGTTTAATCCTTGAGAGCAATAATAAGCCTGCCCGTCAAGTAAATATTTATTATCAATATTCTTACCACCATATTTAGCATCAACACAGCTTCGAGAAAATGATGCTGGTAGGTTGGAAAGAGTATTGGTTTGGAACCCAGAGTTAAGGTTGAAATAAATATTAAACAGCTCTGCACTACTCCAAACCAAATCATATGAACCTTTGAAATCATTATGCACATACACGACTACATATCCAGAACTATCAGCAACCATGAATACTGGTTTATTCAAATCATGCACGCCAATCTCCCAAATGGGATTACCATTGTCATAGATTACAACATTGCCATCTGATTGGATTGCAAGAGTAGCTTCTGGATGTCCATATGTCCCAGATGACCAATATACAGCGCCATTATTATCTTTATACAAGACCAAGTTGCCATCTTGTTGGAACACAAGTTTGAATTCCATATTAGGAGAGTAGCAAATCTTTTCCTCAGATGCCTTGTAAACAGTATCGGGTTTAAATGAATTATAAACCTTAATTAAACCACTTGCATCGTACTTGATAGTTCCTTGTACATTAAAGTTCATCCATTTGATCATGGTAGGTCTATCGTATGTCCTCATACAGAGAATACCATTAGACGCGTCGATATGTAGGAAGCACCGAACTCCAACATTTGATAAGATAGTCTTACGTGTTCCTCCTCTCCGCGTACCAGCTATTTCGATACCACCCAATTCAGTTACTCTAAATTCTGGAAAGATATAGTTGTACTCAATAGCTGTATTGGTATACCACACGGCATTGTTGCTTGTATAGTGATATACACAGAGATTCCCATCTGGTTGTACTACGCACCTATATTCAGTATCAATTGAGTAGATCACATCACCAGAATAGTAGTTACCTGGAGCAAAGAATGTAGTTGGTGGGAAGTTAACGGAACAAGAGTTATTGACTATGGTAGTGACATTATTGTTTGGTATATCCATAAATGATTTCAAGTTGCCCGGCACTGCATCCTTGCGCAAGAATGCGTTTAGTTGTAAGTAGTTGGGTAACGTCAAGTAGAAGACGATTAGATAATTGTATTGACTTTTCGATGAATTATAACCTGCCCAGTTCTGATAGTGATTAATGTTTTGTGGTTTAAACATCTTATACCCACGTCTAATAGCATCGGTCATGATACCCACTTGGTTATACAACATGAAGAATTCTGTAGCTCTATCACGGAAATTAGGATCTGATTTCACCCCAACGAAGTAATCGAATTGGGTCATCAATTCACTAGTATTTGCTTGATCAGATTCTCTATTATAAGAGCCACCTCCATCATTGAATCCAGTCAAGCATAAATCTCTAAACTCATCTCGGTTCAAATGATGAAATGGAATAGGCTCGTCGCTATTATTGTCCCGAGATGGAAGCCAATCGTTACTGACAACGTTATTGTTGGAGTAGTCGCCATAATATTGTTTGAACTTGCTTGGATCTACGCTATAGAAGTTTCCTTTCCTTCCCATAAATACAATATCGATGATATCATCAACACCGAATATGTTGAAAGTCTTAGCGCCATCTAACATTGAAGCGTTTACCGTGCTCCAATCAATAGGGCTACCATTGCGATCGAAGTAAGTAAGTTTGATGTTATCATTAGTCTTTACTGAATCAGGAGGTTTGGATGTTGGCGATGGCGTTGGGATTGGCGGTGGGAGGCTACTCGGATTATTACCCATAGTGGATGTATATATCAATCGATACAAATAATAAGCACAAAAAAAGCTTACACCTAGCGTAGCAGCTTGTTATATAATAAAATAATCACCATCGATACTCATTGAAGCCATTGATGAATAGAAGGTAAATTCATTGTCATCTTCGTGAGTTTCTTTCTCCTCATCTGAATCCATAATCACATCGCGTGCGGTAAGGTCAGCCAGCGATGCGAGTGCGTTTTGATACATATAAGCACACTTTAACTCACGCATCCGCGCTCTCATTATTAACTCACCACAATGAATAGCATCTATCCATTGTTGAATATCAGAGTTGCCATCTGAAAAGATTTTCACGTAATCATTGAGTGTCTCTGCTCGGTAAGGGCAAATATTCTCAATACAGTGCGTTTGAAACATAGATAGATGGTAATCATCTTCCTTCCATTGTTTCCAATTATCATTGCAGTATTTATCCACAAATCCGATCACTCTCTCTAACGGTCTGCTTATCATTTTTATATCTTATAAGGTTGCTTTGAAAACCAAACCATTAGTAGCTCTTTTAAATACAAAAAAAAAGACTCCAGTCAGATCTTAGAAGTCTCTATTGCCAGATCCAGATGAAGAGATGCGTTCCAAGATACTCATCTCATTTACTTCCCAAATCTCAATCTTATTGCCAATACGTCTTGAGATAGACAATGGACATTTCTTCTCGCGTATCTCTTTGATAGCAATATCACGAGCTTCGGTAAGACCAGTAATATCTACAAAGATTGGAGCACCTTGGGAGATATGAGTAGCGCGGTTGCCAATAACCATTGCGTATTCATATAAAGTCATGTATTCGGATGTAATGCGTTCCATTGGAGAAACTATCTCTGTCTCTTTAGGTTCGTTGCTCACAGACGAAGCAAATACTGCCCTTGACGGTAACCCAGATGTATCTTCTTCATCGTCATCATAATCATCACCATCATCATCATCTATATCAACTTGGTTATCGGCATCGCCCTCATTGTCAATATCATCCAAATCATCATCAACCTCTTCGTCTGAAATATCATCCATATCTTCTTCTTCTTGGTCAGAAGTTTCTTCGATATCTTGCTTCTTTCGAGATGACTTGATTGATAGTTTCACTTCGGTTTCCGCTTTGGAGCGCTTACCTGACTTGCTACTCATAGGTGGATTGATGCAAAAGTATATATATTGGTAGCTGAATCAATTTTAATAAATTCGTATATAATTTAATAAACATGCTTTTGATCCTGCTATTTGTGATTAATTACATCCGAATCTTTATTCAAGATCATTTCGAGGAATGGTGTATCCGTCTCACTCTTATGCTACCGATGAGATTATTTGATCAGACTAAGACCATACAAATAGGATTCAAACGAAATATTAAACATGTATGGTTTACTAAGGTTGCTGTGCTTTCGAAAGAAGAGCAAGAGATTGAGTATCTCTCAGGCCCACAACTTATGTGTCTTGCCAATAACATTGGAGAGATACCCCTCAATAACTTGAAAAAGTATTATCCAAATATTCAAACATTGATCCTCAACTATATCTCCACTAACTCTACACAAAATAGCAACGATGATAGTAGCGACGATAGCAATGATGATAACATTAATGAAAGTAATAATGGTAGTGATGATGAAAGCAATCGTGATGTGAACTTACAAATGATCCCATTGGATTTGGTATTGGTAACAAAGGTGATTGATATTGAATCAAAGAAAGATATCATCTCTGGAAACAAATGTTTCTTAGGTAGAATCCAATTATAATTTACTAATATAAAGGAATTCATTTATTCACAATGTTAGTAGCAATTGAGGGCGTGAATGGATGCGGTAAGACTACCTTGATTAACGATATCACTGAGCAATTGAAAAGGATGGGAAAGAGAGTAAAGGTATACAAGTTTCCAGATAGAAATGGGAAAGCAGGCAAGCTCATTGATGACTTCTTGCAAAAAAAGAAACAGTTCAAATACAAGTATGACATGTTCGATGCTTTTGCGAAGAACAGAGCACATGTTTTAGCCCAAATCAGTAGAGATCTAAATCGCAATATAATTGTAATCTGTGATAGGTATATCGCGAGTGGTATGGCTTACCATATTCCTCATGGTGTATCCGATGCGGTATTGAACAATTATTTCAAAATATTAGGACACTTCGATAAGGATATGATCGTTCCCCATAAGACCTATCTTATCGATGGATACCACCTTCATAAAAGAAATGAGACCAAACAGATCTTTCATCATGATTTCGTTCAAGCGCGATATGTATTTGAAACTTTCAAGAGGATAATTCCAAAATGCACTGTTGAGCATATGATCGTTCCTAATAGAGATGGTCGAAGCTCAGTAGCAGCATCGTGTATTATCCATGATATCATCACATAGATATGCTCTTTGTAGCTTTTTTTGTGCCTTCTTAGGAGACATACGATCTATTTACATAAAAAAACATGAATGGAATCCATTGAGGAAACGTCCAATAAAGTCAAAGTGAAGTTACTGTTTCTGTTTGTTATAAGCCGCGATCATTTGGGACGACTTTACATGTTTGGTAATCACATTACTGATGATATCGCACAGTTGAGTTGCGTGTTCTTCTGTAATGCCAAAGTATAGAGATGGGTCTTCCACGGCTTCTCTGATTTGCTTTCTATCGATGACTTCCTCGATATAGTTGATAGGAGAGTTTTGCGAATAAACAGTTTCGAAATCAATATACTTATCACGCAAGTGCACAACCACATTGTAGATCCAGCGTTCGCAAATATGGTCAATACATGCGATGATATCATTGGTATCCGTTGAAGACTTACTATGAGTACTATCAGTCTCGCTCATAGTATCGCTGTATATGTCATCAGATGCGTATTCATCGACAACATTATCGACTACAACATTTGGGTTGAAGATAGGATCGTTATAAACGTTATAAGTGAATATGGGTTCCAATTGATGTTCCTTAATGTAATCCATGATTGATGATACATCCATAACCAAATCAGATTCCCTCACCAAGTATGTCTTAGTAAGATATTTAGCCATGCGCATTTGAATAGATCGTGTCAATGGGTCTTTGGAAAACTTAGATAGCAAGTTTGTGTTACATGTTTCCAGGTTCCAACCTAAGCACTCATCCATTTGACTGAACAATCGAACTATCTCTTGGACTCGCTTTGGGAAACGATAACCTCTAATCATACGTTTATTGATACGCATCTTTGGTTTGATATGATCGACTACTTTTGTGTAGAGGCTTTTCATCAAGTAAGGCTTGGACTTGTAACCATTTGAGTATATACCGGCGCGTTCAATGATATACTTCTTGGCCTTATTGAAGATGTTCTCTTCGATCTTCTTGTAGTATTCCTTCTCATTTAGTCCCACTAACTTTTCGCGATCCAAAGTATCAAACATATTGTAGAATGAAATGAATCTTGCAAGCTGCCCGGTGATTTCATTATTGAAATAGTACTCTATGTCAATCTCTAATTGATTATCAATGGCGTACTGGAGTAGCTCCATACGGTCGCCAGTTCGGAGATTG
>JACCDR012583447.1_pt1 | contig 10989 bp, 12 predicted proteins | sample 7446431 | NCBI WGS metagenome assembly JACCDR01 (sample SAMN15323443, study PRJNA562643) | freshwater metagenome | isolation source: river surface water | place: USA:Blue River Watershed | collected 2017-08-17 | reverse complement strand
TGGCCGCACCAGCTGCGCCGCCCTGCTCGTCATACGCGCGCTCAAGCTCGAACAGCTCAGCACGTAGCTCGGCCTCCATTTCAAACCCCTTGCCCTGCAGCCAGATACCTCCAGCATCCAGACTCCACCGGCTGTCGTCACCGTCCCAGCGGTACCACCCACCGAGCGCGGGCACCCAACGCGCGTTGTCGCCCACGTACTGCATCAGCCGCAGCGCAGAGCCCTTGTCGTTGCTAGGGAACGAGTTGACTGTCTGACGCACCCGCCCGCCCGAGCTAGCGCTCACCGATTGCCCAGCCTTGCTACGCGCTGCTCCGGCACAGGCGTCGTCCGAGGCTGGCTCGCCCTCAGCGGCCACCTTGCTGACACCGCGCACCACAATGCGGCGCCACTCAGACTCATACTGGGATTTCTTGCGCCGGCCGCGCACCGCCTCCACGAACGTAGCCTTCAGCGCCTGCAACGCCTTCGGCACACCGTAGTGCCCGCGCTGGCTGTCCCCCAACAGAGCCCAGGCCCCGTTGCGGGCGTCGTCGTGCGCACCGCCGTCGTCACCGGCCTTGCGCACCTTGCCCTGCCACAGGCGTAGGGTCTTTTCCATCTCCGGGCACATGCCGTTGACGTACGCCCCGGCCAGCGCATTGCGAGGGTTTCCGTCTCCGGTATCGCGCCCGTTCAGCCAGGCGTTGACCTCCTCGTCCGGTAGCTCGCCGTCCTCGCCGACGGTGTTGTTGCGGCCGCCCGCTGTCAGGCCGTCGCCGTGCGGCCGGCGCCCGGTCAGCCCGTCGATCCAGGCCTCTGGCAGCATCGGCAGAGAGTTAGGCGAGGGCAGCTCGAACTCAGCGTCCTCCGGTAGCAGCTCCAGGTCAATATGTTCGCCTTCGGGGGTACGCCAGAAGTACCGCGCGTACTCGGGGCCGGCGTCGTGCTGCGAGGGGGCAGTAATGGCGTACCGGTGGTCCCAGCGAATCAGCTCCACACCCTTGCCCTGTGGCAGCTCCCCGGGCCAGGCGAAGTCGCCTTCCCCACCCTCGCCGCCGTGCGCCCAAGTTGGCAGCTGGTACAGCCAGATCCCCGAGCGAGGGCTGCCCGCCCGCGACGACAGCGACCACGAGGGCGGGAGCTTGCCCCAGGCGGCCTCGGCCCGGCCCAGGGTTTCCGCACCGGCCTTGCCCGAGTGCGCGTCGACGTCGATACCGATTACGTTGTGCGGCAACCGGAGCGCGATGTTGCCCGGTGGGTAGTTAAAGCCTTTAACGTCCAGGCGCGCCTTCGGCCTGCACCAGGCCCGCGCCTGTCGCTCGTCGACGTACTTGCCTTCCGCGCCAGTGAATCCGGTAGGCACGGGAGACTTCTCCCGAATCGGTAATGGTATAGGGCTCCATCCCAGGAACAGGTAGGTGGCAGCCCACTCCTTGTAGGGCGAGGCCTGCCCGTTCACGCCGTTACCCGCGTACGGGTGCTGTGGGGGCCAGCGGCCATGCGGCGCGTTACGCGCTCCTCAGCCGTAGCAACAATTCCAGCATACACAAGCTCACGGTACTGTGCGTCGACACTGCGCCCTTCCTCGGCTGCAATCTTCCTGACCTCTTCCTGCACCTCCTCCGGCAGCCTGAATGCAACGCGCGGTCCTATGTACGGTCTAGGCATGAAAGCAGCCCCGTTCTGTCCTCGGTTAATCAAGCCCCTGTTACGGGACCGCCTACGTTACCCCACAGGTAGGGCCAAGATTTAAGACGGCTTTTAATACCCTTCTATTCCCCTGCAACAGGCCAGAGGCCGTCCGGTAGCACGAGGCTTCTGCCACGGGTGCGCTGTGCGGCTTCCCGCCGGGCGAACGTCAGCACGTGGCGTACGGCGTCTCGAGCGTGCGGCATGCCCCGGGTAGCGCTGTAGAACCCAACTCCCGCCCGCTGGGCCTGCTCGGCCGCCTGCAGGCGCTCGTCCGGCATGTCACGCTTTGCCAACGAGGGCTGCTGTAGGTAGTACCCGCCCCGCACGCCGCGCTGCGCGCTGTCCGGCCGACGCGCGAACGTACGCCGGTGCACCCCGCTGCCAGCGCGCCCGATCTCGCTCGCCAGGCTGATGCCGTTCTTGCAGGCGTGGTTGCAGCACTGAGTTTCCTCCAGCCCGCTCAGGGCCGTCTCGAACGCGGTGGTCACCCGTACCGGCGTCAGTAGCTCGCGGTCCTTGCGTTCGGTGCGGAGGATGAAGTCCTCCACCACGATCTGCGCGTGCGGCCAGGCCGCAGCCAGCAGTGCCATATCCCGGCCCTGCGCGGCGTCCGTGCCTACGAACTGGCCGCACGTCCAGAACACCACGTTGTCGAGGATTCGGTACCCCGGGTTGATAGCCTCCGGGTGCAGGCTGAGTAGTGCCCAACCCGTTGTGCCGCCTGGGTCGTAGCCCAATACGGTAAACAAGTCATCAGTCATGGCAGCCCCGTTCTAGTAGCAAGGGCACCCAGGGTATCCCCCAGGTGCCCATACGTACTATCGTTCTTGGCGAAACCAGTTGCCGCTAACGCCATGCAGCCTAGCTGGCGCTGCCGGCGTTCGGCGCCGAGCCCGAGCCGTCGGGCATCGACACCTGCACGCTGGCCGCTGCCTGGCCGGCGCCGAACGGCTGGTTCATGGCCTCCGGGCTGCCCTCCTGCCGCAGCACGACCATCGACAGCTCGACCCGGTCGGTCTCGTCGTCGCCCAGGCCCATACGCGCGGCCGTGAGCGGGTCGTCGATGGCGCGCTCGATGGCCCGGCGTAGCGCCGTACCGGCCGCCACCTGCTTGTCCTTGCTGCCGGGGTACGCGTACCGCCCCTCCACCAGCACCCGGAAGTACGTGTGGGTCTGCGGGTCCTCGCCGGCCGCAGCGCGTACCGCTGCCACGCGCGTCTCGGCCGCCTTCTTGGCGGCCTGCCCGTCCGAGTAGCGGCCCATACGGCCTTCGCTCCATCCCATGGTGCCCCTCCGATTCATAAGCCCCAACGCGCCGCCGGGGCGGGTAGTTGTTACAGCAGGCCTGCGAGGCCCATGCCGATGAGTACTGCGGTTGCGCCCTCGACGATGGCCACAACCCCAGAGAAGAGCGCCAGCCACCACCGCCAACCCCCGTTGAACGGGCTACCCGCGACAGGCGAACGTCCAAGCTCCACCGTAGAGGCTGCCTTAGGGCCTCCAGGTGGCCGTACGGCCACGAACACGGGCCGGGCCACAGTACCTGCCATACGCATATCCCCGCCCCCGCTACGGCCACTACGAGCTGTCACCCGGTGGAACCGGCGGTGATTACGTACGCGCAGCACCGGGATTCGCCAACCACTCGTTCGGAAGGATGGGCAGGATCTGCGCGTCGATCGGGTAGGTGCAGGTGCCCGAGGGGTGCGAGCAGGTGGCAGGGTCGTGGTCGCCCTCGAAGTGCGCCTTGTGCCACTCGCTGCTCGGGCGACCGATGGCGGCGTTCGCGTTGACCCGCTCCCGGATGGTGCAGCCTCGGTCGAACTTCGCCATGAAGCCGCACTTGCCCTCTTGGTAGCACACGGGCTGCAGCGCGCCGGACATCAGCTCCCACTGCGCCGCCTCGTCCGGAACATGCACGCCCGCATGCCGCAAGACCACCGACTCGTTGTGGCAGTGCGTGGCGTAGACCCGCATCGCTTTCACGATCTCGGCCATGACCACGCGCCACTCGAACTGGGCCTGCGTGCACAGGCGCTTGCCGGCCTCACCGAGCAGGGTGCGCATGCTGACCACCCAGTGGTACCGGGTAGTCATGGAGTGCGGCATAATGCCCCGTGCCTCCTCAGCGGGCACGCCGGCCGCCACGAGCCGCTTGTAGCTCTGCTCGGCCGTCAGGATGGCGTCGTCCCAGGCGTCCCGCTGCAGCGCATAGGCGTGCTCGTCCGGCCCGTAGTCCGGGTTATCGGCGTAGTCCCAGGTCGGGGGCGAGGAGCCCTGTCCAGCCGGCACGGTGATATGGGACGGCACCGGCTTCGCCGCGAGGCTGGGCGGGTACGCCTGGCGGTCCAGCCACTGCTCGTCGTCCACCACCGCGAAGCGCAGGCTCTCCTGCGCGATGAAGGAGAACCGGTTGCGCACCGCCTGGTGCGTGAAGGCACGGGTGACGCCCTGAATCAGGAAGTGCATCTGAATGGCCTCGAGCGGCCCGTTCAGCACGGTGGCGCGCATCGCCTCCCAGGCCGCCCGGCGCTCATCGTCGGTCACCGCCCCCAGCGAGCTTACCACCCGGCCCTCATAGATGCCGCAGAGCGCAGCCAGGCTACCCAGAGGGTCCGGCGTGGCATTCAGCATCGTGACGGTGGGGCGGGCACCCCCACCCGGCGCCCGGTTGGCCTCGGGCATCGCGGCGCTGTGGTACTGCGAGCGATCAGCCCACTTGACAGGCAGGGCCGCATGCGCGCGCTCCGCCATCTCCGGAGGTAGATCCTTGCCCTTGTGGAACCCCGGGTTGCTCGGCGCCGTGTCGTACTCGCTCATGCGTCTACCCCTCCGAACTCGGCCTGCCGCTTGATCTTGGCGTAGTCCCACGGCAGTCCAGCCAGATTCATCATGGCCGCCAGGGTGTCTTCGTGGTCGGTCTCGAGGGTAATGGCCCAGCTGTTGCCGACGGACTCGGCAACCGCACTGGTGACGCCGTACCGGTACCGGCTCAGCAGCAGCGCGATCACGCCGTTCGTAGACACCCGCTCACGTATCACCGTGTAGCGCTTGCTCATGCTTCCTCCGTAGCCTTCAGGCACTTGCTGCAGGAGCAGTACGGCACCGCAGACATACCGGTCGTTGTACCCATCTCTCGCAGGCAGATCTCGGGCCGGATGCGGCTGGGATCGGGCACGTGCGGCACGAGGTGCTTCCCGCCCCCGTGCGCGGTCTTGTTGTGGTGCTCGATGTTCCCCGGGCCGATGTCGGCCGGCGGCACGCACTTGTAGCACGTCTGGGTGTCGCCGCGTAGGCGCGCCATACGCTGTTCCTCGAACTCGGCCACGGTCGTACCGTCGACGTCGCCCAGCATGGGCGGGAAGATGGGGTCGTCGATGGGCAGGCGCGCCTGCTGGTCCATTATGGCGGCCTGGTTGATGTCCTCGCCGTTCGGGCCGCCGTCGTACGGACGCCGGTGCCGGCCGCTAAGCGGGTACCCGGGATCCCGCTCCGCCTGCCGCATAACCGACGGCGCTGCCGCCCCCGGGGCGGGTGCCTGGTACTGTTCGTCCAGGCTGTCGTTGGCGAGGTGCGACAGGGCGTGGTTCAGCTCCACACGCGCCGGCTGGCCCTCCAGGATGTTGCGCAGGTCGTTCCAGCGGTGCCCCGGCGGAGCCACCAGACGCAGCGTCAGAGCGTCCAGGATCTCCATCACCTCGTTCGGCAGGTGCCCCCGGGCGATGGAAGCCCGCCCGTCCAGCCAGGCCCCGAGCACGTTGGCGTGCCGTCGGCTCATGTGCAGCAGCACAGCCGAGGTGTCCAGCCGGCCGCTCGCGATCAGGTCTGGCTTAGCCGGCGGCGTCCGGCGCAGAGCGCTCGGGGTTACGTCACTATCACTCATGTCCCCTCCTTCTTGATTGCAATCCTACGCGTGGCTTTGCATTGCCGCTACTAGCATGCTCCAGCCGCCCTACTCGTCTCCGGTTTCGTGCGGTGCATCGGGTTCGGTCGCCGTACTGCCTCCGCCCAGCGCCTCGGCACCCAACAGTTCCGCGCTCGGCTCGATCACTGCCAGGTTGTCGACCACCACGCTGATACCGAATCCGGCCTTGCTACGCTTGCCGAATACGTACAGCACGTGGTGGTGCAACTTCAGCGTCTGCAGCATACGCTTGAACTTGGGGTACGCGAAGCGATTGATGCGGAGATAGATGTCCTCGTCGCCGTCATCGTAGCACTGCAGCACGCACGAGGTCACCAGGTCGGGCCGCTTCAGGCCCTTCATGATCTCCTCAACTTCCTTGCCGGTGCGGGAGCGCTGGTTCTCAATGAAGTCCTGGTAGTTGATCGCCTTGATCATCACCAGGCATGTAGTACGCCCCTTGTCCGGCACCTCGTACAGGTCGTCGGAGTTGTGGGCGGGCAGGCGTAGCCCCGGCAGCTCGTCGTGTCGGATGTCGTCCCGGATACCCGCCAGGATACGGCTCGCGCGCTGGATACCGAAGGGGTCCTCAGTGCCAACCTGGTGCTTGAACTTGGCGAGAGTAGCCGGACCGATTCCATTGACCTGCAACAGATCCTCAGCCGTGGAAAGGGAAGCCGGCCCGTTCGCCTCTCGGAATGCCAGGATCCTGTCCGTGGTAGCCGGCCCTACCCCTTTCAGCTGTCCCCACCCGGCAACTATGAGGCGACGAGTCGCCACAGCGCTAGCATCAGTTCCCCGCCCGCCGCGCACAGCATCAACATCGCTGCCGGCACTAGCAGGTACAGATGGCAACCCGGTCTGTCGTCCATCGCTCTCCTCTACGATCTCCCACTCGCGGCCTGACAGCGCGGGGGTTACGCCCCTGACGTCGACGCCATGCCGCAGTGCGTCCTGTACTAGCCGTGGCCAGTTCTCTTCCTTGATCTTCCGCAGCTGCGCCGTGTAGAACGCGTACGGGTGGTGCACCTTCAGCCACATACACCAAAATGCCAGCATGCTGTAGCTGACTGAGTGCGGCACATTGAACACGTATGAGGCTGCGGTGACCAGACGGCCCCACACGGCCTTGGCCACGTCAGGCGACACCCCGTGGAGGCTAACGGCGCGCTGAACGAAGTCCGCGCTGTGGGTGTTGAACTGGGCCTCGCCGAGCTTCTTGGAGATGATTCGTCGGATCTCATGTACCCGCCCCACTTCCAGGCCGCCGAACCGGGCCAGTCCCTTCAGGATCTGCTCTTGAAAGATGATCTGTCCGTAGGTAGCCTCGGTCAGCTCGTCGATGATGGGGTGGAACCGCGTCGGTTGCTTCAGCCCACGCCGCACCTCGATGTATTCGGCCGTGGTGCCGGAGAACAGCGGCCCCGGGCGGGAGAGCGTGTTGACGTGGGTCAGGTCGTCGAAGGTGCGCGGCTTCACTTCCTTATTGACGAGCCGGGTTGCCCGCCCCTCCCACTGGAAGATTCCGATGACGTCGTTGCGGTGGAAGGCCTGCAGCGTCTCGGGTTCGTCCATCGGCACCTGGTACAGCTCTTCCAGGGTAAGGCCTGCCAGCTCGAGCGCGATGCGGATCATGCCCATTGTGCTGAGCCCAAGCAGATCCACCTTGAGCAAGTTAAGGTACTCAGCGTCATACTTATCAACAGCCAACACGTCAACATGTCGCTCAGTAGGCTTGCCGGCATCGTACACCTTGTGGTACATGGCCGTGACATCAGTGACGGCACTGTTCCCTACGACCAGGCCGGCGGCGTGTACGCTCATGCCACGACACCCGCCCTCAAGGCGTACCGCCTGCATCAGCTTCGGATACTCGGCAACAACCTTCTGGGCTTCTTCAAACATCTCGATGGTGTCGCCCAGTGCCTGGTCCGCGCGCGAGTCCCCGCCCGAGCGGCCCACGATCAGCCCCTTCAGCTTTTCGGCGGCCCACTTGGGAATGCGATACACCCGGGCGATGTCGTCGATACTGTTCTTGCCCTTGTATTTGACGTAGTTCGCTACATTACCGACACGACTCTCGCCGTACCTAGCAACCGCAATGGCCCGCACCTCGCTGCGGCGTTCGTCGTCGAAGTCCAGGTCAACGTCCGGCAGGTCAGTACGGGTGGGATCGATAAACCTGTCAAAGAGCATCAACGGGAAGTCGAACGGGTCAATCTCGGTGATACGCAACAGATATGCCACGAGCGAGGCTGCAGCGCTACCACGCGCCGGCCCAACCGGGATGCCCATGTCCTTGGCTGCACGTACGATGTCGCTCAGCATCAGGAAGTACGAACAGAAGTCCTTACTAACTATCTGTCCCATCTCCATGTTGACGCGATCGGAGTACCAGTTGGCATTGGCCGGGTCAGCCATGCTCTTGCTGCCGTGCCGAATGCGGTACGCCCATCCCTGGCGTAGCCATAGCCACATCATATCTTCGGGGTCCACAGCCGCGTTGGGGTCTTGGGCCACCCAGGCGCGTAGCGCTGAACCGCTCAGGTGTCCTGCCACGTGATGCCTCTCACTATCAAGCTGATCGAGCGCTGGCAAACACCAAATTCTATGGCCAGGGACTTCTGTGTTTCCCCGCCTGCGGCGTACCTACGCCTGATGTCCTTAACCATGTCAGCCGTCAGCTTGGCCCGGGGATTGTGCTCTCCGTCATACCTAGTTCCGTTGCGTTTCCTGTCGGCGGCATTCTCCGCATAAGTGGACCATCTCAGGTTGGAGGGCCTGTCGTCACCCGGTATGTCATTCTCATGTGCCACCAAACGCCTGACTCCGTCATCAGGCGCATATCCATGGAAGGCCAAACACCCAAGCGTAGCTCGTTTTATGTATCCGCTGCGACCTGATACGACCTTGCGATATCCTTGTCCGTCGGTGTACCCTGACAGCTCAATGCCGTATCTGAACACGGCACCGGTCTCGTCGGCCTCGTAACCCGGATATCCAGGGACAGGTTTCCTCACCATATCACGTCCTTACGGGTGCCAGGGAACCGTAGGCGTTCCGCCTTGGGCAGGGTTACGTTGCATCTGCTAGCAATATCCTCTGTAGCATAAAACGCTTCTTTCACGCCTGCCTTAGAGAGCCCGGCTCGGTTTAATCGTTCCAATACCCATTCGTCTGAAGGTGGAATGTAGTCTGGAACGGAATATTCCCAGCTGGAAAGCTGTTGCGCGATATTGTTGTTGCCCCTGCCGGCTGCATGCAGAACAGCCCTGATTTCGTGATCGCCCTCACGCAATGTGTGGACGTCGGCAGTTGAGCAAAGCTTGATCCCTAGCTCTCCACCCATTTTCTCGAAGGCGGTGTTGAGCTGTACGGTGCGGTCAAACTCAGGGAATACCTGGCACTCCAGATAGTACCGATCGCCAAGCAGCTCCTTCATCCGGCCGGCCAACTGGTACGCGCGCTCGTAGCTTGCCTCCTCCTCAGGGATCGCCTTGCCGCCCAGCAAAGAGCAACTGAGAAGTGAGTCGCTGCAACCGCTGAGCACTATGATCTCCTCGGAGTTGCGCGCCAGGATGTCACCAGTCACCGTTGGGAACTGATAGAAGTTCTGCCAGCTCTCGCTAACGATGCGCATCAGACTACGATACCCAACCGTGTCCATCGCCAGGATGGTCATGTGGTACTTCTTACGGCTGTGCGTGTCCGGCGCCGTGTACGCTTCCAGGCCGGGTATGAATTTGACGCCGGTCTCTAACGCGGCCTTCTCAGCCTGCGGATGCGCGCTCGTGTTGCCGTGATCGGTAACGGCCATGGCCTGATATCCGTACTCCGCACCGAGAGCGAAGTGTTCGGACACTAGGCCATGGCCGTCCATGTAAGACATGGTGTTGTGGTGATGAAGGCTTACCCAACGCATGCGGTGATGTTACTCCCAAACGGCTTACTGCGGCTGTTCACGGCGCCGTTCGGCTGCGTACGGCAGGCGGTCCTGCTGCCGGGCGGTGCAGAAGAAGTCCCCGACCGGACTGCCGACGCAGATGTGCGGCTCGTGGCCCTCCCGATTACCGCACAACCCCCATGGCAGGTGGTTGATAGGGGCGCCTACGTTCGGGCGGTCCTTGGGCTTCGCCGTCGGCTGTTCCATGCTGTAATCTTACTCGACGATTTGTGTTGCGGCTAAACGGGAATTGCCTGTCCGGTAGCGCTGCCACCCATCGATACCCGGAGGGCTCCGTACACCCGCACCTGGCCGGTGAGCAGAAATACCCGCGAGGGGTTGGCTTCGGCCGCCGGAGGATTGTCGGCGATACGAGCGATGCCCGTCAGAGAGAGCAGGGGTCGCTCGATCTTGACGATCGTTGCGTTGATCAGCACGACATACTGCCCGAACGGCTCGACCTGGTCGCACTCGTACCAGGTCGTGACGTCCTGAGCTACATGTGTTACCTTAATCTTGGCCATGCTTATATTCTAGGCGCCGCAACGGTTTACGTGGTCGCTGCCGGCGTTGCGCCGGTCTGGCCCTGGTAGTGCGAGTTGGCGCTGGGCGAGCCGTACAGGTGCTCCGGCCGGTGGCTCAGGTAATGGAACGTCAGCTGCGCGATCAGCATGCCTGGCTGCAGGTCGAAGATGTGGAATCGGCTGTGGTTCACCAGCTCCAGCGTGATCTGCCCCTCGAAGCCGGGGTCGATAAAGCCAGCCGTCACGTGCACGCCGAGACCGCGCCGGCCCGTGCTGCTCTTGCCCTCGACACGCGCGCACATGTGGGCGGGTATGCGCACATATTCCAGCGTGTGTCCGAGCACGAACGCGCCGGTAGCCAGCCGGTATGGGTTGCCGTCAACGGCGTGCTGATACACCTGGTCCTGCTCGGTGCGGAACTCCCCGCCCAGGCGCACGTCGTAGCTCGCCGTCTTGACCTGCTGCGGGTAGAACGGATTGATCATGGCGTAGTCCGCCGGATCAGCCCCTTTGGAAGGTACAGGCAGCCGGATGTATGGCTCCATAGAGCGTTCCTGCTCCCGGCGGATCTGGTGGTCAACCAACTGGCTCATGCGTCTTCCCCGTACCTCATCTGGTATTCATGGATTTCGATCTCGGCTTGCACGTACGTAGCCAGCCCGGTCAGCAGGGTGGCGAGCGTCTTGGAGGCGCCGGAGTAATCCTTCAGCAGCAGGTCGCTGCGCATCGCGCCGTCCAGGTTCATGTAGTTGTGCCGGCCGGAGGCGTTCTGCGCCTTGATCCATCCCACCCGGGCGTTGTAGTTCCTGTTGGCCTCCATGAGTTTGCGGGCCAGGCGCCGCATCTCGTGGCGGATCTCCTTCATTGACAGCGGCTGCTCCATCCCCTGCTCATTCCAGGCCGGCTTCTCCTGGTTCCGGCATTGGAAGCTGTGTCCCACTGCG
>JACCDR012000080.1_pt1 | contig 10991 bp, 12 predicted proteins | sample 7446431 | NCBI WGS metagenome assembly JACCDR01 (sample SAMN15323443, study PRJNA562643) | freshwater metagenome | isolation source: river surface water | place: USA:Blue River Watershed | collected 2017-08-17 | reverse complement strand
GGCCGGGCGCCCCGACGTGGCTGCCCGCGGCGATGCTCGCCGGTACGGTCGCGGTCGGGGTGGTGTGGCGGATGGTGCTGCCCCGCGAGTCGGTGCGCCGGGTCGGCGCCGGGCAGACCGAACCGCTCGTCGAGCTGGACCCGCTGCTCGCGGATGTGCGGCTGTGATGTCATCGGCCGGCGACTGCGACGTGGTGGAGTTGCGTCAGCCACGCCCACATCATCTGTCGGGCCGGTGTCCGCACCGTCTGGTAGCTGGTCCACCGCCGAGTCGGCAGGCCAGGTACGGTGTCGAGGTTTCCCGTCGACCACACCTGGTGCTGCTCGTGGGCGGCGCGGCGCTGCAAGACCATCTCGGTGCCGTCGCGGAGGATCGCGTACGCGGCGGCGGGGACGGCCGGCCAGTCGGCGGCGGCGTCGCGGACCTGCTCCCACCGGCGCAACCGGCCTGCGTCGTCGCTGGTGTCGAGGGTGACGAGGGCGGTCCCGGCGTACCAGAGTCCACGGCGGCGGGGAACGTCGCTGATGTTGGTGGCCATCGTCTGCAGCGGGTCGAATCCGTGCGGGTAGAACGCGTCGGGGATCCGGGCCAGCCGGTACAGCAGCACCTCGGGTTCGCGGATGCTCGGGTCGTCGTGGAAGACGCGGGTGGCCGCGTACACCTGGTCGGCGGCGTAGAGGAACAGGACAGCGTGGGGTGCGAGGGGCCGGCTGCGGCGCAGCACCCACGCGTGTTCGGCCAGCCGTACAGTGGCCAGGTGCAGCCGGTCGGCTACAGCGGAACGCCAGTGGGCGTCAGCTTGGTCAGGTGTCAAGTTGGCCTCACCAACCGGCTGGGCACTGTAGGTCACCATGTTGCTCCTCTGCGTCGGAGTTACCGGCCGTCCTTGACGGTAGGCGTTCCAACGCTGAGGATCAATCGCTGTGGATAGCTACCTCGCTGGTCCGACAGGTTCATCGTTGACCCCGCACCCGGCGGTGTGGCTGGCCCACGCGTTGACCCGATGGCCGGCCGGACGTCGGGAGCGGCTCCTCGCCGCGCTCCTCGCCACCCGTGCGCGCCCGGACGGGTTGGTCATCCTCGACTTGGACACCATCTGGCAGCTCCTGCGCCAGATCCACAGCCGGCCGGCCGGGCTCGTCGTCCTGCTCCGCCGGCTCGACGTCGTCCTGCTCCCCGCGTTCCCACCGTCACGGACGTCTTGGGGTGGGGTCGTGCTGCAGGTGTCCCAACCGACATGAGACGACTCCCCCGACCGGTCCGCCGGCTGCTAACGCAGGTACGCCACGACCGCGCCCGAACCCTGGGATTTCCCGGCTCCGCAGGGATCGACCTGACCGCCTACCGGCCGTTCCTCCAGGCCGGCCCGATGTTGAACAACGCCGGTGACCCGTCCGTCCCCGGCCTGTACCCGGCGCACAGCAAACAGTTCGAGCTCGAGCTGCTCGGCCAGCTCGCGGCGGTGCTCGGCGCCGACGGCGGCGGCTGGCGCGGGTACATCGCCTCCGGAGCCAGCGAAGGCACCGAATGGGCACTGCACACCGCCCGCCGGGCGCTGCCCGGCGCGGTCGTGTACACGTCGACGTCGACGCATTTCGCCACCGTCAACGTATGCGACCGGCTGCAGTTGCCTTTGACCACCGTCCCCGCCGACGGCCGCGGTGAGCTGCGGTACCCGGCGTTGCAGTCGGCGGTCGACGCGACCCGCCCGGCGGTTGTCGTCGCGCACGCCGGAACCGGCATGACCGAAGCCGTCGACGACCTCGACCACATCCACGCCGCCCTCGACCGGGCCGGGGTCGGCCGGGACAGCCGATGGGTTCACGTCGACGGGGCGCTCGCCGCGGTCCCGCTCGCGCTGCTCGACGAACCGAACCGGCCGGCGTGTGACTTCCGCGCCGCCGCAACGTCGATCGTCACTTCCGGTCACAAGTTTTTCGGGGTGCCTGTGCCCTGCGCCGCCGTGCTCGTCGACCAGGCCGCAATCCCTGAACAGCCGCGCGTCCTGCGCTACACCGGTTCGGTGGACAGCACCGTATCCTGCTCCAGGTCCGGTCTGGCGGTCCTGTGGTGGTGGCACATCGTCAACCAGGTCGGGTGGTCCGGGTTGGCCCGTTGGGCGGCTGACGCCCGCAGCCTCGCCCGGTACACCGAGCACACGCTGCGCGACGCCGGATGGCCCGCGTGGCGGGCCCACCGGCACGCGTTCACCGTCGTCCTACCCACCCCCGACGTGGCTGTCCTCGACCGCTGGCCGCTCGCGCACGACCCGACGACCGGCCTCGCACACGTCGTGTGCATGCCAGGGCTGTCCCAGAGCACGATCGACAGGTTCACCGCCGCCCTCGGGAGGTACGAGGATGCGCGACTGGCCACGCAACCTGGCCCGCTGGTGGCGGTCCCTGCAGTTCCGGCGGACCGCCACCGATGACACGATCGGATACAGCGTCCGCGTCGACTGGCCCGACCGGCAGGGTTGCCCAGCCCACCACGACCTGGTCGGGTTTGAACAGCTCCCAGCGTCGGCGTTGACGAAGTCGACCCGGCTCGCCGCGTTCTGGGGCCGCAACATCGGGGTGAGGCCGGGCGGGTTCACGGTGGTCGCGGTGACGTTCGGGCGCTGGACCCGGCACCCATCGGGCGGCTGCCGGGACACCACATGCCCCGGCGGGACGGTCACAGCCCGCTGACGTCCCGCCACCGGGCGCCGCGCTGCGGCCGGTCCGCCAGCAACGCGGCGACCACCACGTCGGCGGCGTCGGTGGTCGCCTCGATCCGGAACCCGAGCCGGTCGCTCCAGTCCCCGCCGTACCAGCACACCAGCAGCCGACCGTCGGTGAGCTGGTACACCCACACGTGCCGTTTGGCGAGGTGACCCCAGGCGCCGTTCCACCAGTGCGCGACCTGCCCGGTCACGTGTGCGTGGATCTGCTGGAGAAGCCGCCGGCGGTCGGGATCGTCGTCCACCGCGTGTACGGTACGGGCCGCCCGGCGTGGATCTGCTGGGCGGCCCGTACCGTACACGCGGTGGAGGGGGTCAGGGGATGGTCACGGCCCCGGCGGCGGCGTCCACCGGGAGAGCTACGTCCGGCGCGCGAGCCGGACCAGGATCGACCCACCCAACCCGATCAGCAGCAGCCCCACGGCAAGGATGCCGCCGACCGGGAACCCGGTCACCGGCAGGCTGGGGCCGCCGGTGCTGCCGGGTGTCGGCGTGGTCAGCGGCGGCGTGGTGGGGGGCCCCGTCGGCGTGGCCGTCGGTGGAACGGTCGGCACGGGTGTCGTCGGGACCGGGGTGGTCGGGGTCACCGGCGGTGTCGTCGGCGGTGCGGTGGTGACCGGCGGTGTCGTCGGGACCGGGACCGGGGTGGTCGGGACCGGGTGTGTGCAGCTCGGGCAGCCGCTCGGGTGGCCGCAACCGTACCCGGGCGCGCAGGGCGTGAACCAGCGCGCGGTGTTGGTGGACTGCTCGCCGGGATGGTCGGTTTGCGTGTTGCTGGCCCACGCCGCCGCGCCGACCACCGCGGAGACGATGGCGGCCAGGGTGAGGACCACGGCGGCGCGCCGCCGGATGTGCTGCTGATGCATGGGTTGGGTTTCCCCTTTTGGCTGGTACGTCACGGAGGTGGCGCACCAGTTCTACCATTTACGGGTGATTTGTGAGCGCTGTCGGTGTGGGCGGCACACCATCTGCCCGAGCGGCAACTGGTGCGACTGCCAACACCGAACCCCTGAACCTGCTGTCACCACCGGTTCAGGTTCGTCTTCAGCCGCATCGCCACCGGCACCGCCAGCCATCCCCCGGCCAGCCACGCCGCCGGCGGCCACCACATCGACACCAGCAGCAACGCCAGCACCGGCGCTACCAACGCTTTCGTGGTGAAACGGCGGCCACGCCGCCGCGCCTCGACCGCCGGGTCGGGTGGCGCCGCCGGCCACACCCGGTTCACCCCCGGGCAGGTCACCGGCGGCCACGGCTGAGGCTTACGGGCCCGGCTCACCGTCCACCACCCCGGTCGCACAGGCACACCTGGTCGTGGAGTTGCACCAGATGCGTCTGCACCTGCGACGTCGACCCGCGGCCGAACGCGCGGATGTCACGCAACTCGGCTTCGCTGTGGCCGAGCAGTTCCCCGATCGTGCCGACTTTCCCCCGCATCAGCGCGTTGTATGCGCGTGGCGTCAACGGCAGCCGCTCGATCGGCAGGCTGGTCGTTTCCTCGGTCAGGCAGTCCAAGGCGAGCCGGACACCGAGCGGCGTAAACCGGTCCGGGTCTGTCCGGCTGCTCATCGCGTCGGCCGGCGCGGCGGGTTCGGGACGTACCCGGCGGAGCGGGTTCGGGACGTACCCGGCGGAGCGGTGGTCGCCGCCTGGGCCGGGCCGTGACCGCCACCACGCGCGGAGCTCGGCGACGACGTCGTCGATGGTCCCGTCCGCCGGCGGCGGCCAGTACGAGCGTTGCGGGTCGAGGTATTCGGGGGCCGGGATCGGGTTGGTCTCGTACCGGTTTCGGAACCCGGGGGGCAGTGGCGTCTTCGGGTTGCGGATCGGCTTGGAGAAGCCGAGGAGGCTCGACACCGACGACGGCCGGAACGGGGGCATGTCGCGGGGTGGGCGGTTTTTCGCGGCCGCCTTCTCGTTTTCGATCTGCTGGCGTTCCTCAGTGAAGATCCGGGCGACGTCGTCGCGGGTGAGGTACTTCTTGTCGGCCCACCACGGGGCCTCGGTCGTTGCCATCATCCTGCCCCTCCCGGGGATCGTTGAGTCCACACACATGCAAGTGAGTAAGTTACCAACCCGAAGGTTAGCATAGGGTGCCATCCAAATCCAACATCAACGCATCCGCGTCCCTGGCCTCACGCGACCGCGCGTTCACCCGCAACGCCTCCAACACCTCCTCGCGGTAGTGCACCGCATACCGGAAACAGTTCCGGCAGTCCGTCGGTACACGCAGCCCGGTCACCGGGTCCGGCCTCGACAGATGCGTGCACCCCGGCAGCCGGATGCGCTCGGCACGGGCCGTCGACGACCACGCCTGCGAATCCGACGAGTACAACAGGTGCCCGGCCAGCCGCAACCCGTTGATCGACACCCCGAAGCCGTGCATCCGCATCCCGTACGACGCGAGCGTCCCGAACACCCGCGCGATGTCGGTCTGCGACCCACGCCGGCACACCGACCCGATCCCAACCCAACGGCCGGCCAGATCAACGCCGTACCGCCGGTACAGCTCGAAATGCTCCTGGTACTGCCACGGCAGCCAACCCTGCAGAATCGGCAGCCACGGGATCTGCGGGTACCGCTCCGACAGGTACAGGTACGACTCGGTCGTCCACTGCTGGTGCTGCCCAACAGTCGTACCGACCCGGGCGAGCAGCGGCGGCTCACACGGGTGGTCCTGCACGGCGACGAACTCCGGCGGGCCGACGTCGCCGACCAACCGCAGCCACAGCTCCGCGTAACGGTCCGCCGGCAGCGACCACGGATGCCCGTCCCGGTCCTTGTTGAGCATCAGCGCCGCGTACGAGCCGCAGTCCCCCGCCCACGGGGCCTGGCCGAGCTGGACGGGAAACCGGGCGCCGGTCGTCTTGTACTCGGCCAAGGTGGCGGCCGACAGAAACAGCGGGATCGGTGAGTGGCTGAGTTTGTACGGGTGACCGACGCCGGTGAAGAACGCCATCCGCCGCGCCGGGTCCGGGTGGAACTCCGACACCGGCCACGGGGTGACCGGCCCGAACGCGGTGTCCACCTGGGACGGACCGAGCCCGAACTGGTCAACGAACGCGTCCCACCGCCGGCGGCGTTCCGCCCGGTCCAGGCCCTCCCACGAGCCGGTGACCGGCGCCGGCGGCTCCAGCCGGGGGGTGAGATACACCCGGGCCGGGTCAACCCAGCCACGGCCACGTACAACCGCCATCCACTGGCGCGCCGGCACGGACAGCGGCCAACCCTCGTGGGTGTGGATGGTCGCCCACGCACCACCGGGATGCTGGGTGACGTCGACGGCGACAACCGTCAACCCGACGTTGACCGGACTGAACCTGTCGTACGGGCCGTACACGACGTCACCCGCGCGCAGCCCACCGGGCTCGACCATCTCCACGTCCCCGAAGTCGGCCATAGGCTGCTCGGGGGCCTCGTCGATGGTCCCGAGATACTGCAAGGTCTCGATGACCCGATCAGGTTCAACGGTGGACCGACGTTCGATCGTGTCACCGCCGGTGTAGCGGATCCACGCGGCGCAGTTGTCGGGTGCGAACGGCCAGTCGAGGGGGGTTTCCACATACGAGTCGCCGGTCGAGGTGACCGCCTGCGCGTACGGCACCAGCACCTCCGGGCCACGCAACACCACCGGGTAAGGCCTGAAACCACGCACGGTGCACAGCAGCCGTTCCCCTTCGCGACGCTCGATCCACCGGCTGCCCGGCACCGCAAGCCGCAGAAAGTCGTCGGCGTTCGCCATCACCGGTCGGGTGTCAGGGACACCGGGCCACGAGGTTACCCACCGCCGGCCGCCACGCCAGTAGCTGGGTGCGGTGTACCGGCCTCCTGCCCGCCGGTCGCGGCGGCGGGCGGCGTACCCGCCTTCCGCCGCGACCGGCCGGCGTTCGGCGATCGCCGCCGACCAGGTCACTGCTCCTCCTCCGTCCCGTCCCAGCCGGTGTCCAGCGACTCGGCGTGGTCGATCCCGCGCAGCTCGACGAGGACCGCCGTCAGGTCGGCTTCACTGGCGAACACATACCCGGACCGCATCAGCAGAGCTATGCTGCGGGCCGTGTCCCGCCGCCTGATCGTGGCCGGTTCAACGACCTCCACCTCCTCGTCGTCGGTGTGCCGGGTTTCGTCGGCCCCGGACATCGTCATGACCGGGACCCGGTCGTCCGGCCGGACTGAGGCGACGTACACCGTGTGTCCGGTGATGCGGGTGTCCCCCGACCCGTGCGACGCCTCGTCGGAGTCGTCCGCAGACTGCCGGGTCAACACAGTCGCGGTACGCAGCCACCGCAACTGGGCGTCTTCCGCGAAAAACACCAGCCGCTGGCCGCTGTTGATGTGGACCGTCGGGAACCGTTCCAGGCTGGCGGCGACCCGCCGGAACTCGACGGACAGCGCCGCCAGCGTCGGGTGGGCCCGCCAGAACCGGTGAGCCTGGACCAACCCGGCCAGCGTCCGCGCCTGCCAGACGAACATCGCCAGCCACAGCAGGGACATCGGCCACGGCGTAGCCAGCACGCCGAGCATGCAGCCGCCAGTCAACACGCCGGTCGTAACGGTTTCCCGCAGGGCTGGCTGGTTCGGGACCGCGTTGCCGCTACCGAACAACATCAGAACTCCAACTCTTCACCATCAAACAGCGGGTCGGTGTGCGCGGCCATGTACGGCATCAACTCCGTCACCACCCGGGCCATCGCGAACTGCAGGCTGTGCAGGTTCTTGTCGCCGCCGTAGAACCGGCGACCGTGCCGCAACGCGGCGAGCAGCGTCGACCCGCCACCGAGGAACGGGTCCACGACCAGGTCGCCGGGGCGGGTGGTCGACCGGATCACCCGCGACGGCAGCCGCTCATGGAGCATGTTGTCGTAGCGGACCAGGCCGGGCCGGCGTTCGTCGGGGATGTCGCGCCACACGTCGACCGCGTACACCTCGCCTTGCGGGCCGCGTGGCATCTCCAGCGGACGGCGGAAGAACCGCTTCGCCGAGTCCAGCGGGCCCGAGCAGAACAGGTTCACCACGTTGTGGTGGTGGACGTACCGGCTGGTGCAGTACATGCCCATCGTCCGTTCCACCGCGATCTGGTTGACGTAGGTCAAGCCGAGGTCTTCGCCGGTGCACTGCACCCGGCCGCCGCGTTCGGGGCTGGTGACGACGGCCAGGTACCCGCCGGGTCGGATCAGCGCGGCGGCGGCGGTCATCCACTGTTCGGTGAACTCGCGGTACTGGCCGGGGTCAACGTCGACGTACCCGGGCACCACCTTGCTGTGGTCACGGGCGTACGTGTGGTGGTGGCGGGACTTGCTGTTGTCGCGGTTCAAACCCCACGGCGGGTCACCGAAAATCAGCGCCGCGTATTCGTCGCACCGGTTGAGGGTGTCGACGGCGTCGCCGACCACCAGTTCCGCTTGCGTCGGGTCGCCGGGCAGCCATACGAACAACGCACGGCGGGGTTCCGCGTACGACCCGTTGATCAGCCAGTAGGCCTCGCCGTCGCGGCGGCGGCGTTGCTCCGCGCCGCCGCGACGGCGGTGCTCGTACAACGCCGACCGCACCCGTCGGGTGTACCGCTCCTGCCCGTTCGCGAGCCGCTCCCGCCCACCGGGTCGGTCCGCGAGCCCGGTCTCCCGGGCAAGCGCATACAGGTCCTGCAGCGTCGTTTCGGTGCCGGCGTCGAGAGCCCGGACCAGGTCCGCCTCGGTGCGTATCTGATCAATCGTCGTCATCGCCGTCTTCCTCGTCTTCCTCGTCTTCGTCCTCGTAGTCTTCGTCGGCGTAGATGTCGCCGGTTTCGTCGGCTTCCGCGCCGTCGTACGCCCACCGCTCGTCGAAGTTCTCCAACGCGCGTTCCTCGGAGTACAGGACATCCATCACGATCGCGTTCATTTCGGCCAAGGTCAGGTTCACCGTCCCGCCTTCACCCAACGTCGCGACCTCGATGTGCGAGTTGGCCGGGTCGTGCCAGGACAGCCGCTTACGGGTGGCGAAGTGCTCCCCGTCGGCGTTCTCGTAGCGGGACCAGTCGGAGAAGTGCTCCTCGTGCTGCTCCTCGTCGTCTGGCTGCGCGCACCACACCGGGCAGCGGTACACCTCCTGCGCGCGCATCGCCTCCTCGCGGTCGCTCACCGCTCCTCCTCGAACAGGGGCTGGTCCGCCCACCGCAACGCGTTCGACAGGTCCTGCCAGCCGTGCCACCCCTCCGTGGTGAGCGTCGTGTCGACCCCACCCGCCCGGTACAGCCGCGCCGCAGTCGTCAGGTGTGTCTCCGCCCGGCGGACGGCGACCTGGTTGCCGCCTTTCGCGACGATCCGCCCAGCGGTGTTGACCATCCTGGCGACCGTGACGTACGGGTGGTACCCCTCGAACCGGACACGCACCTGCACCCCGGTCACGTCCGGGAACCCGTCACGCAACGCGATCACCGCCTCGAACTCCTCCAGCCGGGCCAGGCGTTGCAGCGCGTACGCGCGGATGTGGTCCCGTACACCAGCAGGCAGGTTCAGGTACTTGTGGAGGTTCATCAGTGCACCGCCGTTCGGCGCGCGGTGGAGTCGAGGACGGGGCGCAGCCGCCGCCCGATCCACGCCCCAACCTCCGGGGAAACAGCGTTGCCGAACCCGTCGATCTGATCCCGGGCGCTACCCCACACGACGAACGTGCCTGTGTATCCGGGGCAGTCGACGTCGGAGCCGCACCCGCGTCCCACCTCGTGCGCGCCGAGCATCCGGAAGTAGCAGTCCTCCAGCGTCAGCTCGGCGAGCAGGCGCTGCCACGCGGCGGCGGTCGCTGCGGTCCACCAGCCGGCTGTCATCAGCGCCTGGTTGGACGTGGACGCCACGACAGCGCCGAGCGGGTTCGTGACCGGGTGGGCACGGTAGCCGGCTTCGCCGATCGAACCGTTGTTTCTGATGACGCCGGCTGCCGTGAGTAGGCCCGGGGTCTGGTCGGATGTGACGGTTGGCATCGGCTCGCCGGAGGCGACCGCTGGCACCGTGTTCTGCCGGAACGGCACCACACCCGACGACATGAGGCAGAGCGTTTCCGACCCGGTCTGGGTTGGTAGCGGCGTGTCCGCCCCACGTGCGGGGTTCTTGCGGTGGGGCATCACGCTGGCGGTCAACAGCCCGAGCGTCTCCGACCCGCCTTGCGTGGGCAGCGCTTCGTCCACGCCACGGGGGGCGCCCTGGAAGTTGTTGACGGCGGCGAGTAGCACCGCCTTTTCGTGCGTGCTCGTCACCGTGTCCATCGGCTGGCCGATGTGCTGGCCGTCGCCGTTGTGCCGGTGAGCGGCGATGACGTGGCCGGCGAGTGCCACCGGCGGGGTGACCAGGCCAACAGCGCTCGGTGCTGTCTGCGCCCACATCGGCTGGCCAAGGTCGCGGCTGCGGCAGTCCGACCCGGGCCGCTCGTATGCGTTCCCGGCTGCGGCCATGACCGCGCCGGTCGACAGCAGCGCCGTCTCCTGCTGGCTGGTCTGGGTGGACAGCGGCTGCCACGGGTGCCGCTCCACACCGTGGGTTGCCTTCGCCGGCATGAGGATGGCCGGAAACTCCCCGAACCGCTGCCGGCACCGGTCGGCGCGGGCCATCGTCGCGGCGGCCAGCGGCCCGGTCGAGCCATCCCTGTGGGTCTTGATCGGCTTGTCGCCGATCCGGGTACCGAGGTTGGTGAGGTCGAGTGCGTTGATCGACGGGGCCATCGCCGGGATCACCTCGCGCCGGCAACGCGGGCAGGTGTAGATGTACTGCTTCCCGTAGCGCACCGACCCGGTCGGCGGGATGCCGGTCTTCCACGTCCACACCGCCGGCAACACCTGGTCGCACGGCCCGCACCACGACATCGGCCTGTGTTCCAGGTCTGGCGCCGCGAGGCTGCGGTCCCAGAACACGATGTACAGGCGGTCCCGGGACTGCGGAACGCCGAAGAACTGCGAGTTGAGGAACAGGATCTTGTGCCGGTAGTTGAGCTTGCCCAGCTCGCGCAGCCACCACCGGTAGGTGGAACCGTCGCCGACCTTCGGCTTACCGGGGATAGCCGGCCCCCACGACTGGAACTCGGTGGTGCACTCGATCAGCATCATGCGCGGATGGTGCCGCGCGGCGTACTGCAGGACACAAGTTGCTGTTGCCCGGTCCCGCTCGGACCGCGTGACGCGCGCCTCGAACTCCGGGTCTTCGATGTCGAACAGGGTCAAACCCTGTTCGTACGCTTTCTGCGTATTTGCATGCGAATGCGATGTACAACTGATTCCCGCCACCAGGATGTCACCGGCCGGCAG
>JACCDR010472272.1_pt1 | contig 10991 bp, 16 predicted proteins | sample 7446431 | NCBI WGS metagenome assembly JACCDR01 (sample SAMN15323443, study PRJNA562643) | freshwater metagenome | isolation source: river surface water | place: USA:Blue River Watershed | collected 2017-08-17 | reverse complement strand
TACTCTATTGCCATGATTGTTGTCCTTGTGCATCGTCGTCCGCTCTAGTTACGTACTGAGCGATATATCTACGAATAAGACGTGCTGCGTTTCGAGTCTGACGTTCGGCCTCTTCATAATCCTTGCTCTTGTATGCTTCTGCCGCATTGTAGAGGTCACGCTGGATTTGGAAGAGCATTCGACTATCAGGGACCTGTGAGGGCCGCCTTTTTCTCTGCCCTCGATTGGGGCTGTGGAATGGGTCGAAGGCGTCCTGACCCCAAGGGTCCATAGGGCCGGCAATGCGCTCCAGTAGCTCTTCATCCTTCTTTGCTTCACGGGTAAATCCTTCCCCCTGGATGCCGGATGCTCTATACTGCGCGTCGTAGTCTTGCGCGAGCTTGACCAATTCGTTGATTCGTGCTTGGTCCATTATACCGCAGGCGCCCCTCCTGCGCCAGGCATGAAGCCGAAGCGGTTGAGCACAGATTGAATCTTCTGCTCGTCGCCGCTATCCCAATCCTTCATTGCTTCCTGGCGCTCTTGTAGAGAGGCGCCGTGATTGATCATGCTTTGATTGAGGTTCTCTCGTTCCTCGTCTTCTTCGGTCCACTCCTCATCCGGGTCGATCTCTTCGTCATCGGTTTCGGAGTCAAAGTCCCATGGATAGGTTGGCTCTTCTGAATACGGAAGTTCATCGAGCGGCTGCGCTGCATCATGCTCTTCTAGCAAGTGACGCTTTAGCACATTTTCAATCTTCTCATGGGCGTTGGCAACCTCGTTCGTGAGCGGTGAATACTTCGGATTCTCCCTCAACGCTACGACTTGCCACTGAAGGTCCTGAAGCTCAAAATAATTCTTAGCGGCGCCCAGGGCGTCTCTAATTGTCTCCAGGTCTTCAATCGTTATCTGTGGCATACTGCTCCCATTCTTCGGGCAAGCTATCCGGCGCCTGAACCGAGATAGCGTCGATTATCTTCTTCTTGATCATGACTTTGTTGTGACGCTCGTCTTCGAATATGACTACGCGACATGAATCGGAGTCAAGCTTCTCCATGACTAATTCGGTTACGTAGTCCGTCAGTTGCTCAACATCACCAGGCAGACCACTTGGAAGGAAGTTGACAACGAGAAAAGTCCGAATCGTTTCCTCTCGGCCACGCACATGAACCTCAACACCAACCTGCGTGCTGATGATCTCCTGCTCTGACCCCTCCATGCTATCCCTCACGGGCTTCTGTTCCATTAGCGTCAACGAGCCAGAGTAGAGTGTTGCATACATCGCATTGGAATAGATTTGTTGGTCGTCCATTGCGTGATACCTCCGATTCAACATCTTCGAAAATAAAGATTGCCGACATAGGATGGGGACACTTGCGTGGATTGACTTCGCCATCCTTAGCTCTAGCTCTTTCCATATCTCTGAGAATCCGTGGTTCTGGATTCCCAATATTTGTGATTATGTCCGTCATTGCACCTCTCGATAGAGTTTCATGAAGTTCTCTAGGTCGCGAGTCCACTGCTCTCCTATCGAGGCCGTCACGCCTCCCGTACGAAGAACGTAGCTGGGATGATAGGTAGGCAGCACTGTGAACTCTACGTTGAAGTGCTTGCGTCGAAATGGATCGCCGCGGTGGTAACTGATCTTCATACCCTGACCGGCGAAGAATTCAAAAGGGATAGACCCTAACGTGATGATGAAGCGGGGTTGAATTTCAACGATCTCGCGGCTCAGATGACAGCCGCATCGATAGCACTCCTTCTTGTTGGGCTTGCGGTTAGCGCCTTCATTCGTGGTGGGACGACGCTTAACCACGTTAGTGATATAAATTGAATCATCCGGCACATTGAGGCTGTCGAGCATGCCCCTGATGAGCTTGCCCGACTTGCCAACAAATGGCCGCCTCTGTGCTTCTTCTTCTTGCCCGGGAGCTTCGCCTACAACCATCAGGCGCGACTCGGGATCACCTTCACCAGGAACAAACGGCTGCTCGATCAACGGGCAGTCACCACAGAGTTCCAGGTTAGCGATATATGAGTCGTCCTGCATCTTCAGGTATGTCTCCAGAGCTTGGATCATACATTAACTGTCAGTTCGTCCTGCATATTAAACGATGGCACCAGACGGTCGAGGTGCGCGAACCATCGGTGAATGGCTGCCTGAGGGTTGTCAATGTAGCTCAGGGTAATGTATAGCTCCTCTTTCGTGAGCTTAACTGCTAGTGGATCAGGGTTCGGCCAGAACTCTTCTGCCGCCGGGTGTCCGATCACGTGAGCCTCAGCGGCTAGCGCTGCCCTATCTGCTACGTCTACAGCAATCTGCTCCATCTCATCGGGTAGCTCGATACCAAGGTCACGGTAAATGCGCCTGAGAAGCATCTTCTCTCGCTTCTTGGCCGCTACGGTCTTCCATGGTGTCGGAACGTCCGAGACTACCGCCTCTGGTGCGTCGTGTAGGAGACCGTGGACCATGTTCGGCGTTCCCACCATAAGTGCAGAAACAACCATCGTATGGCTAAAGACACTGTACCATTTCTGGGTGTGCCCGCAAAAGCGAGGGATACGGGATAGGGCCACCGCGACCGACTCCATCGACGGAGCAATCTTGTTATTTGTGAAGACACGTTCACCTGTCCTTGTAATCATCTTACACTCCTAGTTCGGGAATGAACTGACCAATGACGCCTGCGGGCTTCTTGCGATTTCTCGCTGGCATGAATTCTGGCTGGCTCAGCACTGCGTACTTGTCCAGAATATCTGTGAGCAAGTGAGACAGTGTGCTATCGAGAGAATGGAAGTCGTCGTCGCGACGCTTGTTCCAAATCTCCAGGTCGATCAGAGCCTCGTCCAAAATTTGTTCCGAGGGGTGAGTTGGGTTTGGATTAAAGTCTGGCCCCTTGACGTTCCAGACATAGCCGTTTGCCTCATGCACGGCGTCGGCCTCGTTCGGGAAGCGTACATCGGTGATGAAGACCAGCTTGATTCGGTGGTCGCCAATTCCCTTCATGGTCTGCTCGACCCAGAAGTTGTCACCGAAGATATCGCGGTGGGCCTCCGTGCCATAGCGCTGAAGGTACTCGCGGAAGGTGAGACTCTTCTTGAAACCCGGCACCATGATTGGCTCAGGAGAGCGCTCCGAGTTGTCGAAAAAGTCGGCCTCAATCTTGATTACCGACTCGGGGTCGTTCTTCCAACGTTCCATATCGTCACGATCAATGCCCAAGAGCACCGCCGCCGAATCCTTGAGCTTGTCGGCAAACGCATAACGCTCTACTGCAATAACGTGTGTAGAACCGCTCTTCTCGGCATGGCGCTCGGCCAGTGACCGCACTCGCTCTACGATGGTGTCCTTGCCAGAGCCCATCTGTCCGTTCAAACCAATTAACATCTATTCAGCCTCCCGCTCATCTAGATAGCCGAAATACTCATCACGCCAATTCGTTGCCGCTTCCACCCATTCCGGGTCTTGGGACTCCCAGCCACCCTTGTGAACACCGCCATTAGCGATGATGACCCAGGCCATTTCTAGGAGATCGTCGGCTTCACTGATACGTCGGCCAATGGTTGTCAAAACGCCTTGCCTCCATGGCGGTAACCGCGGCCGAGGTTCTTCTGGTGCTTCGCCTTGACCTTGCCGATTACGTCTACCGCAGCATCCTCACCGAGATCGAGCACACGGATCACAATGTCAGCTAGCTCCTCGCCAAAGGCTTCGAAGTCGATCTCCATGTCGTTCTTCGGCTTGCGAATCTCTTCCATGGCCTCTACTGCCTCGCTAACTATTAACATCAACTTAGTGGCATAGACAGTTTTCCAGCCCTCGTCAGAATCGACGCCTTCCAAATCCCAGAAACCCTGAGCAACGGCATGCTCATACATGGCCACCTGGTCGTCACGAGAGATAGAGTCCTGCTTGAGATTCAGCTTGGCGTCCTCTTGAATCTTGCTCTTCTCCTTCATCTCCTCAACCATCTGGGTAAGGGTCTCAGTGAAGGTGAAGCTCTTGCCCTGTGTGTCCTTGCCGGTCAGAGAGGTCTTTAGTTCACTCTGTGCCTTTGCCGCATCGTTTAGGACAGACGGGACAACGAGAAAACCATCATCATTGATTTCGACGCGAGTCTTGCCACCAGTCTCATTCTCTAGCCAGAAGGTCTTGCGCTGGCGGTCCATGGTCGCTTCAGTCTGTGCGTGCCGGGGCTGTACGCCCAGGTCGGCCTTTACCTCACGCGGCGGCTGCCACAGCTTGTCGCGATTCTTGTCGTAGTCTTCCTTGTTCTTACGCTCTTGTTCGGCGTTGGGAAAGTATTGCGGCTGCGGCTGAATACCGTACCAGGTGTAAAGTTGATCGTAGTTGGACGGCTTAGGGTCTCCGTAGGGCATCAGTCTTCCTCCTGCTCTCGGCGCCATTCGATGACGCGGGTTTCTACGGTATCCTTTAGCTCCTGGTAACGCTTCTCCATCTCGGCGTCAATGTCTAGCTCTGATTCGCCATCAAAAGAAACCGTCACCGTCTCTGAGGTGAACATAGATGCGTCCTGAAACCTCTTTGATACCGGATCGGTCCAGCTATACTTGGTGCTGCTGGATGCGGTTGTTGATCGTTCTGTTACGTTCCCCACTTGTCCTCCACTCCATCGACTACTATGTTAATGTCAATCCATGAGTTATCATCAAAATATACTTCGATATCGGTATCCGGACCAGCATATCGAGGAACCCGCGGTTCGGGACTCATGTGTATTGCAAATTCAGTTACGGCCTGTTGAATACGACGCCGCAACTCGTCACGGTGTCGCTCGGCCTTGGTCATGTCTTTGCTACCGCAATCGTGAGGCGACGGTCTGACTCGTCTACTGCCTCTTGTGCCTTCTTCTCGACCTCGGCCATGCGCTTGTAGTCTGCCTTCGATAGCGGCTCGCCGTTCATGGTAGAGACCGCGATGTACCAGGTGTTAGAGCGCTTCATTCTTCCCCCAACGCTTCGGTGATTAGTTGTCTCAGTTCGCGAAGTTCATACTCTTGCATCCAAACGAATCCAGTCCGTCCCGAACGCAGAAGATACTCTGTCTTTGAAGACGATGTTGCACTGGACTCCATGGAATGTCGCGTGTGACTCTCGGTTCGCACATCTATCGAGAGATCGCTTGCCATACGTCCTCCGACTTATACGTGTTACCACGCCATGTTGCCACGCCATCGAAGATCGGCACGACCTCGATGCTGAACGGTCCGTCGCCCTCTTCATATTCCACGAGAGCGATTCCCTGCTGCCAATTTTCGTAGCGGGTCATCGGCCGTCCGAACTCGTCTACTGATCCCTTAGTGCTAGGTACAGTACCGTCAATACGACATAGGCACCCAGGAGAAGTAGCAGAGTTAATGCGGTATCCCCCTCGGACGTTTCTGGTCTTGTACTGCTGTTCGATTCGGTGGATATGTCCAAAGATGACAGAAACTCGTTCATCATCCACTTCAGCCATCGCTGTGCTTCCATTAGACCTCACCTTGTTGCCGTGGACAACCACCAGTCGGTCGTTAACCCAATAGCTGTTAGCAGGGTAGCCGCCTAGATATTCAACTCCTAACTCCTCGAAACGCAAGAGATAGGGAACAGAGAGTACGGGCCACGAGTCAGGCAGCTTTGCCTTCTGAATGCCGAATGCGTTCATTGCGTGATCCACAATCTTGTTCTGGATACGACGGTCGTGGTTACCTTCGAAGACCTTGATATCAGCCCTAGGCGCATTGGCCTTCTGCTCACAGAGGAAGTCATAGCCGCGGTTGATCGCAGCCTGAGTAGTTCTCTGGAATGCAGGCTCCTGCTGATACTTACCGAACTCAGGGAAGTCCAGGAAGTCTCCGATATTGACAATGAGATCAGGGTCGAACTGCTGTGTGATCTGAAGCGCTACGTCAATAGCAGTCTCATCGTGGAATGGGTCTAGCTTATCGGTGACCATATCACGACGATACCCGATCTGAACGTCGGGTAGGATGACTGCGCGCTTGCGCTTCAGCGCGGTATAGCGCTTCAGCTTCTTGTTGACTTCACGCGCTGGTGCCTGGTTGACTACGGGATACTCGGGTCCTGACTCCCAGGAGGGAGAGAGAACGACACTGGTGGCCTCTAGGTCTACGACCTCGCCATCTAGCATCCCCTGCCACTGGCTATGCTTGACCCTCGTGACCGACCCTACCTCTTCGGGAGATACGCCGGCCTTCTGGAGAAGGTCCATGAACTTGTCCATCTCAGTTGCCGTGGTAGCGGTGTTGCCCTGAGAGAGGGACGAGCGAAGAATATAGTTCTTGCCATCTTCGCCTCGTACTGTCTGTAGCGCGCCTCGGTTCACCATTCGGAGAACTGTCCTCGGATTTACGCCGAGGAGCTTGGCGGCCTTTCTGTGTGAAACCGTTTCGGGTCCCTTTGACATGTAACTCCTTACTCTTCGATTAGCGGGAACTTGAGGGTGTTCTTAGCCCTCGGCAGTTCGTATACGCCGTATTCCTCACCATCCTCTACTTTTGTATTATACACGAGATCGCCGCGACGTTCGTCAGAAATTGACGTGCCACTGCCACTTGCATCTTCGGGGCTCGTTACCGGTGGTCCTCCACCGCCGCCCGCCATTCCGATATCCGGTGGTGCTGGCGGCATAACAATATTCCCGCCAGGGCCTTCTCCACTTCCGACAGGTCCTCCTCCTGCTTCCATTCCAGGGCCACCAGCCATGCCGGCTTCTCCTCCTGGGGGAGCGATGTTGCCCATTGCCGCAATCTCAGCAGCGAGGTCGGGTGGAGGTGGAATGCCTTGATTGATGCACTCTTCGAATGTTTCAAGCTTTGCCCTTTGCTGTGCAACGGTCTTCCACTTCATCTCTTGCTGCATGCGGTCGAGAGTGTCTTCGAACTTGAACGGAACGCCAATCATGAGGTCACGGTCAGCAATCGGTAGACCCTGCGCACGTAGTTGCTGAAGGTACTGTCGCTCGGTAGCCTCATCACGCATGTCAAGGGTAGCCATCTCCAGCTTCGGATAGAGCAGCTTTCGCTTCTTCTCGATTGAGATGGAGCCGTCCTCATGTACCACCTCATGCTCTTCCCATAGTGGAATGCGGGTGTTACCCTTCTTTTCGTAGTCCCAATGCTCTTGGGCTTCAGCAACGACAGCCGCACGATCCTCATAGTGGCGCTTGATGTAGCCCTGATAGGTACGGAGCATCTGGTTCATGAACTCAGCCTGTAGCGCTGAGCTAGCGTATGGTTGTGAGTTAGAGCCAGCCGAAAGGACAGAGGGATTCATTCCGAATACCTGCATCAATCGTCGCTCTACGCGGTCGAAGTCGTTCCAGAGGTCGGGCATCTGCTCACGACCAAAAACGTTTTCGATCTCGATTCCCATATTGTACACCATTACGCGGAAATCTGAAGCGAGAGCGAAGTCTAGCTCGTCACGGAAGTCCTCTAGGTGCTCTTCACCTGGAATGAACGGCGGGAAGCCGTCGCCCATGTCCAAAATTCCCAGCTTAGCCAGGATCAATGGTGAATATAGACGCTCCGCAATGGCGTCCTGAGAGGCCATTAGCTTCTCCTCGTGGATGAGGGTACGGAGCGCGCGAAGCAGGATCGGTGTGCCGTGGTCGTCCCACGGATTCACTGCGAATCGCACATGCTTGAGCAGCACATCAGAAATTGGGAACGGCTCACCCCTCTGAATGTAAGGGATAAGCTCAGGCATACCAATCTCAAGCTGCTTGAATTCCTTGGCTGGAGAGCGTGTCTGTACGAGCCGCTTCAAGTGCTCGGGTGGGAGGACCTTTAGCTGCTTGGTGCCAAGGAAGGGGAAGTTCTCAATTACAACATCTTCGGGGTTGATGAAGCGCTCTGCTTCCCAAACACCTAGGATTTCATTCCAATAACCAATGGGGAATGCCTCACCCACCGTCCAGTATTCCCGGCCTAGGTGGGTGAGGTGATCCTCATAGTTAAGGTTGTCGAAGAATACCTGCTCATAGAACTCGGTAACCTTCTCGTCCTTAGACTCTAATCGCATCTCCGCGAGTGGGAATCTGGTGTAGATATCCACCAATGCAGGGACGAGATAATGGGTGGCACTGAACAGTCGCATCCACTTGTGGAGCTTGTGCCTATGTCCCTCGTCCGCCATATTCCACGGGAGTCCTGACAGGTCCCATGGTTCAAACGGATCAAAGAATCGAGGAATCGCCGCAACTGCGTCACCTCCGCTCGTAGACTTCTGTAGGGAACCACGTCTTGCCATGCCCATTCCCATTGACTTTGCGAGCTTCCTGTTCTCTCGCAATATTCGGAGCGTATCTTCGTTTTGGGATGGGTCGGAATGGCTCGGTAATGAGATACGTGATAAATCTCTCTGCAATTCCCCCGGAGTCAGCGCCATTCCTCCCATTTGACGAGCCGTCTGTACTGCTCTCTGTGGGTGTCGTGGCAGGCTTAGGCCCTGGCTCCTGAGTTGGGAGACAGCTTCGGAGATACTCTTTATACTCTTCTTCGATGCCATTCCTGCGAATGCGTTCCTGAACTATGTAGTAGAGGATTGACCGCGGGATCATTTCCCGGTCTGCCTCAGCATGGTGGTTGGGACAAAGGGCGATAACGTTACCAAGCTCGTAAACGCCGCCCTCCTTACCCGGTAAAATGCGGTGCCTCTGAGTTACCTTAGAGTAACCACAGATTTCACAATACTTCGGTGCTAGACGAGAAACCTTCCGGCGGGAGGTTCCACGCTTACCCATGTCTTCAGACGACTCTCCAATTGCTCGTAACGTGCGGACCAGCTTCGCTCTCATGTGTTCTTTGAACGTTATCATGGCTTAGCTCGCCTTCCGCCTCTCCTGTAGCAGGGCTATCCTGTGGAGCTTCCACAGTAGGTCCGGCCTGGAGATGTTCGCTGTTGTCGAGATGGGAGTCATTGGAAGTTTCCGGTGCTACCATCGGTAGCTGCTGTGCCATCGCTGCGTCTAGTTCTGCTTTAAACTGCTCTAGCTGCTCCGGAGGTAGATTCTGGAATAGGTCCGCAAGTGTTGCGGGTGCTGCGGTCTTACTGGTTACGGGCTGGGCCTGATTGCCGGCGGGATAGACACTGGTGCCTTCGCCTACCTGCTCCTCTGAAGGCGTGTCCACCTTCTGGCGGTCGATGAGACCGAGGTCCTTCGGATCAAACTGCGACCAGAGGTCTGGTCCGTCTTCGATATCCTGCATTTCTGCCGGGTGCTCATTGGAAGGAACTTCTAGGCTGGGAGTAGTGTAGCCTCGATAGTCACCATGAGCGTTCGGGTCAAACTTCTGTCCGCTGGCCTCGTCTGAGCGTCCTTCGGGGCCTGCCGCTGGGAGGTCTACGGTCTCCTGCCAGTAGCTATCGCCGTCCTCTGGGGCTGCGATGCGTCCTAGGCTGGAGAGCACGGCCGCCTTGACGGCTTCGAAATCGGACGTGGCGCCCTCTTCCTTACATGCGGTCAGAATCATAGCATCTAGGTCGTCTGCGATCAAGTCCAGCTTGGCTGTAAATTCATCGCGACTTGCACTCCTCACGAAATGTGCGAAGCGGTTCTTGGCCCGTGCATCGGCCAGGACGGCGGCTCGGCCGCGCTCCCGGTTCTGCTCGATTAGAGATAGGTTTTCGAATAGATTCATTATAGGAATAGCCCCTCATCCGGACCGTCGTTTGCTTCGATTGATGCCTGGCGCTGCTGTACTGCTACCTTACGGCTTGCCAGTGCATCCCGTCGAACTTCCTCGGTACGCGCCATAAAGCTCTCACGAACCTTGGCTGCGGCTTCCTTGTTCAGTCCGACCGTCTTACTTGTGATGTACCCATCTGCCACGTTTGCCACGGCCTCTGAGTCCTGAACTACCTGCTCAGGCATTTCGTGAACGAGCATTTCGGGCTGCTCAGCGATGATCTGATTGAAGTCGGTCTGCTCTGCTTCGCTAACCATATCCTGGTGCGCCGCATCTAGCCAATCGCTGTTACCAGGTCCATAACCGCTAGTGTCCACTACCTGCTTCCCCATTTCATACTTGGGCTGAGCGTCTACGTACTCCTGCATCAGCGCTTCCTGCGCCTGCTTCCTTGCTCGCTTCAAATCACCTAGCTCAAGTTGAGCGTTGAGAGCAATTTCGTCCATCCTCATCTGCTGTGCTAGACTTAGCGATGCGGAGCGAAGAAGGCTCGTTGCCGCTTGATAAACCTGCTGAATGTTTTCCATTCTAGCATCAATCGCGTCTGGTGTCGAGCCGGCCAGATCAATGTCCGCCATAAATGATTCAATTTCTGCCACCGGATCAGCCGGTGCTTCTGGCTCGGTGAATGTTACCTGATCCATTGGAACGTTAACTGTTCCAAATTCAGTAGCGAACCTGGCCATCTCCGTGCCCCATACATCAACGTAGGTTCCAGCGATTCGGCCCGGTACGTCGTTGTATGTACCTGTCATGGAGTCCTTTTCCTTGTGGAGACCTGATCGCTCCCAAGCGATCTTCATGGCCTTTTCCTTGCCGTACTCAGGATTCTCCCTCATGACGGCGTTGTAGATTGCGTTCACCTTTTCGGGGAGATTGTGCCCCGGAGCGCTGTGATCGGGCGCATTCTTGTATGAATCTTCTGGATATCGCTCGGAAGAATCTTTCTTTGCGAAAGGATTCTCGTCCCTATCATCCTTCGACTTGTCGGAATCATCCTTGTGCTTGTCGTCGCCATCATCCTTGGTCGATTCATCAGAGTCTTCCTTGTCCTTATCAAGCCATGGTGGAGAGCTAGCTGCATGGGGTACACCAGCGTGCTGTGATAGTAGCGCGTCTGCCTCTTCGTATGAGAGACCCTGGGTCTTCATCAGGTGCGCGATGTACTGCTGGTCGTTCTCCATTGCCTGCTCTTCTAGCTCGCGTGGAGTAACCTTGTCTCGTCCTGGTGCCACTTGCGGTTGTCCTCTTAGCTGGCCACCCGGACCTATCGTGAGCCCGTTCCCGAACGGCGTA
>JACCDR012572995.1_pt1 | contig 10993 bp, 20 predicted proteins | sample 7446431 | NCBI WGS metagenome assembly JACCDR01 (sample SAMN15323443, study PRJNA562643) | freshwater metagenome | isolation source: river surface water | place: USA:Blue River Watershed | collected 2017-08-17 | reverse complement strand
TTTGCATGTATTAGAAGGAAGACCCTACATGGCTCGTCAATGATGGGAAGGCAGAAACCCTGTTTTATTCAATTGTATTAGAAGGAAGGATTCCTATGGCCCATCAAACTGAATTAGACTTACTGACCCCTTCGGTTAGTTTCCTATCCGTATGCGGGCGTAACATGCATCCTGCTCAGCAAGTCTAAACTTTGAAAAAATTGCGGGAAAGCGGAGAGTCTGGTTTTTGGTATCGGGGGTTAGCCCGATGATTTTATAGAAGGAAGACTCTTCATAGCCCGCATCGTTGGGAAAGCAAAGACCCTGTTTTCCAATTTTTAGAAGGAAGGATCTTCATGGCCCAACTATACCTTGTTGCCCCGTTGGTATGCGTATATCATCTCGTACAAGAGACATTCCGCAGGTTCAGGGGGTTTCGTGTTTCTGTCTTTGACAGACAGGCTGGCAGTCTTGAAGGCCAGGTGAACCCTGGCCCTCAAGTATTGCTCCTGGTTCACTTCGCCAGTAGACCGTTCAGGTCCACTGACTTGTACTTGCTCTCCTTATTCTCCTGTCGGAAGACGTAGGCAGAGCCACCCTTCAACTCTGCATCCTTATCGGAGTAGAGAATCTGGGTTGTGCTGCTCGCATCCACGGACTCTCGGAAGAGATCATGAACCGAGGGAAGTGCCTTGATGTACTCCATGAAGGCAGGGAGATTCTTCTGGAGGAGAGGTCCGTTCGACTCAGCGCTACGAACGCTGCTCTTGAGACCCGCATCCAGATAGATCATCTCGTTCTTATCGAGGTCGATGAGAACGACGTACTTGGTCAACTGCTCACCCTTCAGCGGGATTGCAAGCTGACAACGAGCAGGCTCGAAAAGCTTGCCCCTGTTGGCATCCTTGCCCCACTGGAAGGCGGCAAAGACTTCCTCTGCCTTGTTGAAGGTCATGCCCGAGTAGCAGAGAACACTCCAGACAGCGTACCTGACACCCGCAGCACGAAGCTGCTCGGGATACAAGTCGATCATCTGGCACGCCTTGCCAGTCGCAATGGTCGGGTCACCAGAGAAGACAGCTCCCGTATTCTTGTCCAGGAGCTTGTGCCTCTCAGACCAGGAGTATCCTCGACTGGGGAAGAAGGGGTTGCTCCAACAGCAAGCACCCACCGGCTTCCAGTCATCGCTGAAGAAGTTCCAGCCATTGTCGAACCAGGTGTAGCTCCTGGCATTGACGTTCCAGTAGGATGCCGTACGAATGAAGTCAATTCCTTCCGGAATGGGGAAGACAGTACCACGAGCGTACGGTCCCTCTTCTCCGTTGTTCGGCAGCTTGACCATGCTAGTTGCAGGATCGAGCACGCCAACCGCAGGCACTCGGATAGCCAAGGCTGCTGCAAGAGCCTTGTCAACCACCTTGAGAACAGTCTTGGCGACAGGACGGGGCTCACCCATCTTGGCCAGACTCCAGTTGCCCTTGGGCGGGAAGATGCGAGTCTTCCTTTCGTTGACCATTCCCAAGAAGGAACGAGTAGCAACGATCTGGTTGACCGTCAGCTTGCCCAACACGTCATCAGACGTGAATGCCTGAGCCGCCTTCTTGCCGAAGAGGTTGAGCATATGAACCAGGCGCCTACGGAAGTCACCAGGACGAGTCGAGAGAACATCGAGAACCTCGGGGTTCTTGGCGAGAAGCATGTTCTCCACCTTGCCATTGAAGGTCACAAGACGATCCTTGTAGAGATCGTCCATCACCTTGATGACTCGGGGATACGAACGCTTGAAGTCACCTGCATGCAGGTTGTGAAACAAGCGCTTGAACAGCTCGGGCCTGCGTGCCACGTCTTCTTCCAAGTTGGCACACCCTTCCAAGATGGAAAGGAGGAACCGACGCATCGGCTTCTTGAAAGACTTGAACTTGAACGCAGTACGAAGCGACACATCACCATCGCTCAGGCCAGCAGCCAGACGCAACACATCAGTTGCCGTAGTGATGTTTACCTTGCGACCACTGGTCATGAAGTGAGTCGCCAGCTTGACAAGGTTCTCCTTGAAAGCCAGCTTGGCGAAGTTGACGGGGAGAGTATCCGAGAGGAAAAGAACCTCCTGAAACTCCTGGTCCTTCCAACGAGCAGAGGACTGCACGTGAGAATCGAGGATGCTCTTGAGCGTATCCTTCTTGGCCAGCTTGAGAACCGTGACAGGCGGCTGCTTGTCCATCTTCGGACGGGGCTTGACCTCATCCGTAAAGATGTCCTTCGGGAATCCCCAGTACATGAGAATCTGGGGAATCCAGTAAGCCGCTGCATCCTTGTCGAGAACCTCCTTGGGGAAGTTCTTGTAGACAACGAAGTCGCCCATCTTGCGATCGGCACCCGTGATGTCCTTCAGCTCCTTCTCCACCCCGACCCAGAAGTCAACGATAGACCCCTTGCCGAGCTGAAGGAACGCCTTGTATCCCTCCACGCTGAGGCCCCTACCATAGTAGGCAAGGTTCATCAACACGGTGGCTCGTGCCTCTTCGCCAGCAAGCTCGATACCTTCACCCGTAGTGGGAACGATCTCGATGTAGTTGTGACGAAGCAGGATGTTGGTGGCGTTGAGCGTCATCGTGGTCTCCGTGGCGTTTGAGTTTCGTTTCATTGGGGCTACCAGATTGATAAGTAATCTCACTGGTAGCTAAGACGAATTGAAGTGGGGCTAGTTTTTGCTAGCCCCATTCCAATCACGCCTTTGCCGGGGCAGCGGGCTTGTCCGCTCGGCGGTAGCAACCACCGTTCTTGCCCTTGCCGATGACGAAGGTGGAGTCGGGACGCTCCGCCACGCCATCCTTGACCTCGCCCTGGGCGTTGGCCCGGACGTAGTCGAGAGCGCGGTCCGAGAGAACCTTGAAGTTCTCGGGCTGCGCGTTGAGGCGCTGGGCAACGAGGCTGCCCAGAACCGGCATCGGAATCGCCTTCCGGTGCAGGTCGAAGAGATCCGAAACCGCCTGGGCGATCTCGGTCTGCTCCGTCTCCAGCTCCGCCTGGCGCTTGATGGCAGCCGAGCGGAATGCCTCAGCAGAGGCGTCGATGTCGATGTGACCGTCCGTGGTGACGAGTTCCACCGTGAGAGAATAGCTCATGATGATGTTTCCTTTTTTTGACGAGACATGCTACTCACTATCCTGACCCCGGTAACCGGAATGTCATTAGTTCATAGCTAACTAAGAGAAGATTGCCTCGTCAGAAGCACGAGGCGTTGGTAGGAGCCAGCATTGTTTGCCTTTGCGTCCGCTCTGTACCCAAACAATCAAACTAACTCGGGTTGAATACCGCTCTTGACAAGATTGTTTGGAGAGTTTAGCTCCGTCATTCAATAGGGCTCTTGACCGCCCCGTATGCTAAGCGTTTGCCGCACCATTCGTTTTCGATGCGCAGTGAATGGGAGACCGTGAACGACGGTTCACGATCGAATCTCGAATACCTGCCAGCCCTTCTATATCAATTTATAGCTTTACGGGGCGCTGCTTGTCGGCAGGATGCTGGTTGCACTTGTCTGAAAGTGTACAACCGCAACCATCGCAGTAGGTGAGAGAGATAGGTGGCAGCTCTTTGTTCTCCACCTTATGGAACCCGCACTTCTCACACTCGTAATCCTTCTTGTCTTTCCATCCCTTGGAACCACAGTTAGGACAACGAGGGCTATGATAGCCCATCATTCCATACATGTTTCATCTTTCAGTTGATTGCAGGTTTAGAAGGATCGTAAGCTGGATTGATTGTCCAAGTGTAAGTTATGTCACCGTCTCTTTCAAGAATGGTTGCAAAGCAATGACATTCAAGAGCAATAAAAAGCCAAGCGTCGGAAAACCAACGAAAGGTTCTTATCACTACTCCTTGTTGAAGGACGTAAAACACAACACACCATCCATTCCCTTATCTTGCTTTGTTTGGGAAGGGATCGCTCTGCACACATTCTGGCCAGTTGGCACCAGTAGGAAGGACAAGACGAGCCCTTCGGGCGCAAGCTCGAATCACACCGAGGTCTACCACATTCCCTTGGACGAAGTAGATTGCACTCAGGCGGACTTGCTTGTCTCGGAGAGTGAATTCGATGATAGCTCGTGAATTGCTGGGATGATGATCTGCGAAGAAGGTTGCAGCCGGCATGGCGCGTCTCCGTCAATGAGTTGGATGATGCCCAATTGGCAGGGACGAAACCCTTACCTAGTCCTTTCATGGGCGTGAGGAGAACATATTACGTTATGATCAACGAAGTGTTTGAGGTGATGTCCGCTACTCTCAACCCTTACTAGTTGGGCTTGTTGAGTCAGGGGACTTCTATAACACATAACCGTTTTGACGAGGTTTTATCTAGGAGAACCTTTGTCGTAAACTCCGTAGCTTCAGTTGTAGACGATATCGTCAATCTCCATGACCATACTGGTCGTGGTCATTGGCATGACGAACCCTCCACCCATGGATTCCAGTTGCTCTTTCGTCTCGGCAAGAGGTTCAGTTTCCTCTCCCCACACGATGACAACTCCTTTACCCACGGTTGGAGTTTCGGGGTATAGCTTTCGATAGCTACGCCACTCACCATCTTTGCCCATGCGAGGCTGCGGATCTTTGACTCCGTTGAGCCTGCGAATCTTTTTGGTATCGGTGTTGACTTCATACACCGAACCACTTGCTGTCGTGAACTTCATTTCCAAAACTCCATTCTATCTAGAGAGCTTGCGCCAAGCCTCGAAGAATTCCTTCGGAAGATCCAGCGTAGTACCGCCCGCCCAGTAAGTATAGGTTTGTCCACCAAACGTGGTGGCGGTTCGTTCAATAGGAGTCATCATACGATCGATAGAGGCAGCGTACTCCCGAGTAAAGTCATCGTTAGTCCAGCTATCATATCGACTGCTCATGATGAATTCCTAGTGCAGAGTTCTTTCGTCCAACCGACTCCACTGTTCGTTGAGGTCTTGACGATCCTGCCAACGGAAGATCCCGAAAGCCCAAGCCACGTTGCGGGCTTCCTCGTCTGTCAGCTCCTCGAATCGCTTGGGAGACTTCTCTCGCCTAACCAGGCGCCGGAAGTACAAGGTGGTGGCGTCCCAAACGAACTTGACTCCAGCCACGAAACCGAAAGAACGAAAGACCCAGATGACATCCTTCATCTTAGTCCTCGTCCCAACGGTTATCCCGTTGATCCCATTGGCGGATATTCTCCACCTCTTCCTCATCGCGAGTGCCACGAAGAGGAACATCTCGCCCGCCACTCCCAGAACGGATTGGCGAGGATCGTTTGTCTCGTTCTCCATGCTTGGGTTTCCGCTGGTGCCAGGGTTTGATCTTGTCGCCCATGTTAGATTATCCTAGTAGATCGCTGGGTCGGGAATACTTCTTGACAGTGATCTCTACCCTATCCAAGACATGTGGATTGCCGTGGATATCGTAGCTCTTGTTGATGATGAAAGTTGGCTGACCAGTGTACTCATACACCTCATCATCAATCACGTAGAAGCCACGAGGAACCACTTCTAGATCGTGGACCACAACCAGAAGCTTTTCCTCGTCTCCATCTTTCAAAAAGATGTGTGCTTTCATGGTCTTACAGGCAAGAGCAGAGAGGGTCGCCAGGACTGCACATGCAAGAATCCTTCTTGCTCAAGTCCTTTTTGACAGCCTCTTTCATGGCCTCGTGCAAGCGCCTGTTCGCCTCTTCCTTGGCCTCGGCTTCCGCCTTACGATCCTCTTCGGTCTCGTAAGGATTGTCGCTCTCGATAGGAGCGCTGGGGATCGTCGTGCCCACGACCTTGGGCGGGTCGTGAATGGGACGAACCGTCACCGACGTACCATTCGGATAGGTGGTACGAGTCACCTTGTCGCACATACCATTGGCACACTCCGTGAAGGTTTCCGTGATGCCGTAGTTTTGGGGAGGGAGTTGACGAGATGCACAACCAACCATGGTCAATAGACCAAGCAGACCGAGCGAGAGTTTCATTGTCTTTTTCGTTTCTTTCAGACGTTGACTTGTATCGGAATGGCCTTAGTCCACTCCGTGTTCTTGGTATGAAGCTCCCGCATGTAGCTAGAGTCTTCTGACCATCGTGAAGAGTACCAGTTGATCTTCTCGATCCGCCGAGCCCACTTCTCCAATAGACTGCCGAAGTGAGCAATCATTCCAACCTTGGAACGAAACTCATCATCGAACTTCCAGCGTCCATCCATCTTGGGATGAAAGGAATCCTTCTTCAAAGAATCCCACTCATTCCAAAACTCAGGAAGTCGGCGATAGTCCTCTCGCATCTCGGCAAGAGCTTCATCTGCGAAGACAGGCCACCATGAGGGATGAATGAACCAGTCGATGTCATTATCGGGCGAGTTGCCCGTAGACTGAATGGCCTCCACCACCTCGATGCCCTTGTAGATGGTACGCTCTTCCCCAATGTGCTTGGGCTTGTAGGGCTCTCGGCTGATGAGATTGCCACACCAGAGACCGGGGAAGTAGTCGTTGACCACCTTAGCCTTGATGTGAGCCGTAATGGTCAAGTGCTTGGGATGATGGTAGCTGCGCCCCAAGTAGACTGGATGCACACCAAGCTCAGACTCTCGATCTTCCCACCATGCAGCACACTCGTAGCTGGCATCGTGATAGACGAAAGGCTTGTTGACCTTGACCGCTCCAATGATGGGGCGTTGGTCATGTCGCGAATCACCTGAGAGAGACTTGATGTCGAATGCCATGACACCCTCGCGCTATGCGCCGTGAATGGGAGCGAGCTGCGGATCCTTTTTCGCTACCGAGGCAGCGAAGTTGTGCGTGTCCCAAGCGAACCTGGGATACAATGCACTGAATCCGTAATTGAATGACAGTTCCTTGGCCCTACCACGCAGGTAGGAAGGAGACTTGTAGTCACGATCCATACGCAGCTTGTTCAAGCTGGCACGAACCACCTGACCACCACTGGTACGGAACTGAACCGTGGTGTTATCACGATTGGGCTTGTTGTAACCGGAAGCATAGAACTGACCGAAGCTGGTCCAGTCCACCACTTCACCAGTCAGCCCAGCCGGAAGCTCCTGGTAAGCCTGCTTACCATCGGCGTTCTTGACCTTGGCTCCAACATGCTGACCACTTCCCTTGCAGGAGAAGCAGTCTCGCTTGTCATTGGCATTGCGGGGATTGACCCACTTACCAGAACCACCGCACTTGTTACAGGGCGAAGACTCTCGAAGCTGCATGCGAGCCTTGGCAGTCAGACGAACCATCAAGCCAGGCTTGAGGTCAGAAACATCGGGCTCATCCACCAACCGCTTTTCAGCAGCCGTAAGACGCTGGAAGATGTTCTCCTCCAGAACCAGACGAGCCTTCTCCACCACATCAGCATCGGGCATCAGGAGGTTGTCTCCGTCGACCACAACCGAAGTGATACCACCACCGATACCGATGTTGGTAGCAGAGGGATATCGGGTGCTGCCATAGCAGGTGAACCCGATGGTGTTGGTTTCATCATCGTAGTATGACGCCATGAAGTCGGAGTCGTCGTACCCGTTGATTTCCCAGTCCGTCAGCAGAAACTTGCTCATGGTCTTCGCTCCGCGTTCGCCGTGAATGGGAGAACCCTATCTCCGATACCCGTGTCTCTTGAGCCAGGCTTCCAATTCTCGTATAGCAACTTGCCAAGAGCAGGTGTGGCAAGCTAGGATATAATCCAACTTACGCTCACCTGTCGATACTCGGCTAGTATTGCCTTCGTTTTCTTCTGGTTTGAATCGCTCGTTACAGCGAGGGCACTTCATTGTTTCGTCAGAAGCCTTGAAAGAAGGTCCTCATGAAGATCGCAAAAGCCAACGGGCCAGTGATTCAGCCGTCCATTCTTGTTTGGAGGTAGCTTCGTTCCTTTGAAAAGGAATTCCACATCCGTGTGAGGAATGAACTTCTCATGAATCAGAGCGCGTACTGCCGTCACGAAGTTGTCGGTGGACACCTTGATGTAGTTCTCATCCGACTTGAGGAAACTACGAGCCGTTTCCTCTGCCTTGTAATCCGCGATGGCAAGACCATCAACGTCATACTCGATGGTTTTCATGTCATGCCCTGATGAATGCGAAGCCGGCGAATCCGTCTTCCTCGCAAAGTGACTTGCACTTCAAGAGGTAGGCGTGAAGCTCGGGATCAACTTCTCCTTTGCTATCCTTCAAGTCCAATCCACAAGAGACCAGCAATGCCGTCTCATGCTCGTTGAACTTGAGCTTGCCTTTGCAGATACCGCAGCGTCCACCGTAGGCACGCTCGGCATCTTCGATTGCACTCTCCCCCAGCATGCCGCCGTGATGCTTGGAAGCCACCTCGACGTGAATGGGAGTGATGCAATACGGATGCGGAACCCCGATGGTCTCGCGAACGAAGAAGTTTCCTTTCTCGCTCTTGCCGTATCGTGCTTGCAGCTTGTCTTGTTCGTAATGCTTGCTCATGGTATGACCCTTGCTGGCTGCACCTTCGGTTGGAAGATGGGAGTCAGCTCCTTGTAGCGCTTGCCGAGCACCTTTTGCAACGAACCTTCCAGCATAGAATCCCAATGGCGCTTGAAGCCACCACCATGGCAATCCCAGAATGCCTTGAAGTCAGAGACGTTCATGCGTACTGGATGCTGATCAGCCCAAGGGTCGGGAGCATGGCGACGGTTGCAGCCAAGTTGCATGAAGCTGAGAACACCTCTTGGGTTGACCTCAGAGTCATAGAACCTTTTGCCTACCTGTACCCAGGCATGGTAATCCGTAGTCCAAAGAACCACGTTCGGAAAGAGGCGCCATGCGTAGTACGCCCAATCATAACAATGTCCAGCATTGATACTCTGGAGATCGTTATGCCTGAAGTGCCTTGGAAAGAAGTGACGAGTGATGAAAGTCCCGTTGAATTGGGACGGCACCCTAATCATTGTTCTCTTCCTTTAGTTCAGGATCCGCCTTCCAACGAGATTCCGAGGAAGAGGCAGAGCACTCGTGCACGCTCGAACTGGAAACCAGCCTGCTGAAGCTGCTCTCGCAGCTTCGACCCAAGCTGAAGGTCGATGTGAAGGTTGTTGTCGCAGTGCGACAGAAGCCACTTGCCGAGCTTGCTCATGTCTCTACCTCTTCCTTGTCGGGAACGAAGACCGAATGTTCCCGATTGATCTTGACACACTCTTCCTGAATGACGGGATGCCATGCAGGACTGATCTCAGTGTGCGGCTTGTAGGCATCGTGTGCCCACTGCCGAAACTCTTGCTCCTCTTCCGAGGAGAGTTGACGGAAGAACATGATTCACTCCTTTGGTTTGCCAGTGCCCTGACAGACTGGGCAGAACTTGGAAGCAGAAAGGGTCTCGCATACGAAACCAAGACCCAACGGTTTACGTCCAAGCTCCTCTTGCTCGCCCATATCGAAGACTCCAATGTCTCCGTTGAGCGCAACACATCGGCAAGGATATTCTTCTTTACTCTGGGCCAGACTGAGTTGCTTTCTCTCCACGAAAAGATCATGAAGTCGTGCTTGGAGATTGTCAATCTCCTTATTGATCTCACGAATGCGGTCTTGTCGGGAGGACATGCTGGTCAGCCTTCTTGTTTGGGATCGATGATGCAGTATCGCCCCGCAGCTTTTCGTTCCTCTTGAACCTCGATGTTCGTCTTGAACGCGAGAGTAGGTCGATGGCTCTTTTTGATAGCCGCTGGGATTGATGGAATCGTCTTCTTCTCTTTGCTGTCCATGTTCAGTTCTTGCGGATTGAATTGACGAAAGAGACGATTGCCTCCTTCATATCACGACCTTCTGCCTTGGCTCTCTTAGCCTCAGCGAAGACCTTGGGGATGTCGAAGATGTCGATTGCGATGTTGGCGCAGTTCTCTCGGTACAGCTTGTCGATCTCGCGGTCCAGCGCCTTGTCCGCTTTGCTCTGCTTAGGCATGAGGCTCCTCCTCGTAATCCATATCAATCCCGACCCAACGCCCCTCACCAGGACGACCAGGATAGGCGTAGGAGAACCGCGCGCCTAGAACTTTCCTATTGGGATGACGCTTCTCGAATTCCGACTTGGCTTGGGCTAATGTCTCATCAGCCCCATCATTCTGGAAGAATTCCATCGTGTCGGTTTTCATGGTCATCGACCTTCGATTGCAGTGAATGGGACGCCGGGCACTTGATGATGATGTCGTATACAGTCTTACACTTGTTGCAGCGTACACCGTATGAACCTTCAATCATCCTGCATCGTGAGCGTCCCATGTTGTGGCCACACACTTTGCAGTTTATCGTACCCGGCTTACCCATGTTCCGTTACCTCTTATGCTTGAGCTTGTACTTGACAGGCTCTAGCTTGCCAGTCTTTTCGTTGAGCTTATGCCCTTCGATCCAGATAGGCTCTTCCTTGGGTTTCTTGTCTTTGCGCTTTGCCATCTCAGTTGCAGTGAGGCGTACCGCTCAACCCGTTGTTGTAGGCATCGAGCGTCTGTCCGAGAGACCATGCCGCGCAGCCTGGATCACTCTGGCTGACACACATGGTACCGTAGGGAAGACGACCATCCTGATCCTTGTTGGCAGCCATCCAGTCCTGAGCAGCCTGCACCGTTGCAGCCGCACTGGGATCGCAGGCTCCACCATTGAGCAGAGCAGCAATCAACTGCTTCGCCAGGATGATGCTGTCATCACCGTTGGGCGTAGCATTGAGAAGTCCAAGAACTTCGGACTGAGTGTAGCTGACACCACCAAGCGTCAGAGCAGTGACAGAACCTGTATGGGTCCTGTAGTAGCCCTGAGTGTAGACGCAAGAGTGAGGCTGGCAAGTACCGCCACCATCTTGTTCACCACCAGAACCGCCATCCGTTTGGCCTCCACCAGAACCACCGTCCTGATCTCCACCACCCGAACCACCATCGGTGTCACCACCACCCGTGCCACTGTCCTGTTCTCCGCCCCCGGTACCACCATCCTGGTCGCCACCAGTTCCACCGCCATCGGTGTCACCAGTGCCGCCGTCCTGATCACCACCAGTGCC
>JACCDR012330350.1_pt1 | contig 10994 bp, 10 predicted proteins | sample 7446431 | NCBI WGS metagenome assembly JACCDR01 (sample SAMN15323443, study PRJNA562643) | freshwater metagenome | isolation source: river surface water | place: USA:Blue River Watershed | collected 2017-08-17 | reverse complement strand
ACCGCATTCTCTGACGAAGAACAGAAGGCTGTGCAAGCTTTAAAGCCCAACGGTTTTTTGAAAAAGCCATTTCAAGATATTTTTAAAGTCGTTCAATTTGCAGAGAATCTTTTTGATCGGTCAAAGCCAGCATGAGAATTATTTCGGGCAAGTATAAAGGACATCAGCTCGTTTCATTCCAGGCCGAACATATTCGTCCAACCATGGATCGCGTGAAAGAGACGCTCTTTAACAAGTGGATGGGGATCATCGAAGGGACAACTTTTTTAGATCTGTTTAGCGGCACGGGGAGCTTGGGGCTTGAGGCGCTTTCCCGCGAGGCCAAAAGGTGTACTTTTGTGGATTCGAGTCAAAACTCAGTGAAGATTTTAAGAAAAAATCTCGAAAAGTTAAAGATCCCAGCAACTGAGTACGAAATCATTTGTAAAAACGTCTATCAATTTTTAAAAAATGCCCAAAACACATACGATTTTATCGTCATCGACCCCCCTTTCACGGAAAAAATGGCTCATGAGGTCATGCAGGCTCTGTCCGAGTCTTCTGTTTTTCATGAAGGAACCCTGATTGCTATTGAAAGCGTCAAGCAAGAGCGTATGGAATCCGAGTATGGCCGGCTAAAAAGATATGATGTGAAGAATTATGGCGATAAAAATCTTTCATTATTTCAGGTTTCAGAGGAAAGTGTTTGAACAATGAAAGTCATTTATCCCGGATCCTTTGACCCGATCACGTGCGGGCATGTGGACATCATTCAACGTCTTGCAACTGTCTTTACGGAAATTCACGTATTGGTTGCAAATTCCCGAAATAAACAAAGTATGTTTTCAGCAGAAGAGCGTGTCGAGCTGATCGAGAGAGTTTTTCAGGGCGTTTCTCAGGTCCGCGCTATGGCGCACTCTGGTCTAACGACAGATTACATGAAACAGAATGGGATTCGCCTGATTATTCGCGGCCTTCGTGCTGTGAGTGATTACGAATATGAGCTGACCATGGCTCAAATGAATCGAAAGCTCTATCCAGAATGTGAAACACTTTTTCTTCATTCCGCGCCCCAGTTTAATTTCATCTCGTCTCGAGGAGTGAAAGAGGTTGCCCAGAATCAAGGTTCCCTGGATGGGCTTGTGCCGGTCGAAATTCAAAATGATTTGATTCAACAAATAAGGAAGTCTCATGCAACATATCGCTGAACGTGCAAAGTTGTTTAAAGGTTCACCTACCCTCGCTCTTGTTGCTCTGGCGAAGGATTTAAAAAGCCAAGGTCACGACGTGATTTCGTTGACGGTTGGAGAGCCCGACTGGCCGACATTTTCTCAGGTCTCTGAATCAGGTATCGAAGCGATTAAGTCGAACTACACAAAATACACGGCCGCACAGGGCTCCGTTGAACTCAGGCAACAAATTGCAAAATGGGTTGAGGCAGGCTTTAAAACCAAAGTCACACCAGCTCAGATTGTTGTTGGCCCCGGAGCGAAGTTTGTTATTTATTCAAGCCTGATCGCTCTTTTAAACCCCGGCGAAGAGGTCATTTTATCGGCTCCTTACTGGGTGAGCTATCCATCAATGATTGAATTGGCTGGCGGGACACCACGCGTGGTGATGACGACAGAAAAGACACAGTTTAAACTTTTGGCAGAGGACCTCCAGAAGGCCATCACACCAAAGACCAAAGCATTTTTGTTTTGTTCTCCAAGCAATCCAACGGGGATGATGTATACCGAAAAAGAGATTCGAGATCTTGCAGAGGTTCTAAAAAAGAATCCCCACGTTGTGATTTTAGCTGATGATATCTACAATCACTTAGTATTTGAAAGTCAGCCGCAAGGGGTTGCCCCGCATTTGCTGCATGTTGCTCCCGAGCTCGCGTCAAGATTGATCAGTTTTAATGGGGGATCAAAAACATTTTCGATGACAGGATGGCGAATTGGTTGGGCCACGGGACCTGCAGAGATTATCAAGGCGATGGCTGACTTTCAGAGCCAAGCTTTGGGAGCACCGAGCTCAATTGCCCAGTATGCCTTAGAAAAAACAATGATGAGCTGTGACAGCGATATCAAAAACGTCAATCATCTTTTGAGACAGCGTTTGCGTTCAGCCATGGATTCATTTGATAAGATTCCTGAATTTGTGGTCCATGAGCCACAGGGTGCTTTTTATTTGTGGGTTGATATCAGCAAAGTGCTTGGGCGGAATTTCAATGGACAGCTTGTGAAAGATTCTAAACAATTTTGTGAGATTTTGTTGAACAAGTTTTATGTCGCGACAGTGCCAGGGATTGAGTGTGGTGTTGAAGGTTTTATGAGGCTGAGTTTTGCGACCTCAGAAGAGAATATGAATCGGGCTGTTGCACGCATGCGTGATTTTGTGGATCAGTTAAAAGCATAAAGGATAGACCATGATTGTTGAGTTTATTGATATCATTCTTCATCTGGATGCCCACCTCATCGAGTGGATGAATTTTTTCGGGCCATGGATTTATGTGATGATGTTTCTGATTATCTTTGCTGAAACAGGTCTTGTGGTGACGCCATTTTTGCCAGGCGACTCTTTGCTGTTTGCCTTAGGCGCACTGACTGCTGTTGAAAATGGACTAAATCTTTGGGCGCTTTTGATCTTGCTCACCGTTGCTGGGATTTTGGGTGATGGTGTAAATTACCATATTGGAAAGTATCTTGGACCGAAGGTGTTTGAAACCAACAGTCGTTTTTTCAAGAAGAGATATCTTGATCAAACCTATGAGTTTTACGAAAGCTGGGGAGCCTTTACAATTGTAGCTGCCCGCTTTGCTCCGATTGTGCGAACATTTGCTCCCTTTGTCGCAGGGATCGGCAGAATGAAGTACAATAAGTTTTTATTCTACAATGTGGCTGGTGCTGTTTTGTGGGTTTTTACGTTTATTCTTGCAGGGCATTTTTTCGGAAATCTACCTGTTGTGAAGAGAAACTTTCATATTGTTATTTTTGGCGTGATTTTTGTGTCCCTTCTTCCAATGTTGATTCCTTGGATCAAAAGTAAAATGAAAACTGGAGAGACTTCGGCTTAGTTTTCCTGCAGGAGGGCTGAAACGTTCTTTGCGATTGCATCTGCGGTGAGTTTCAAACGCGCAGATGCTGAAAAGGGAAGAGGCGAGAGCATCGTGACAGGAAGTCCCGAACTATGCCAAGAAGGTAAAATGTGGGTCAGCCGTCCTGAGAGAATTTCGTTTCTACATAAATATGATGGAACCAAGGCAATTCCTGCACCTTCGATCGCTATTTGGATGAGACTTGTCATTTGATTGCACATGACTCTTGTTTTCATTTGAACATGTTCTGTTTCTTTTTTCGATTTGAGTGACCACTTGAGAAAATGACCCGCGATAGTAAGGCAGCTGTGACTTTGGAGATCATCGGGAGAGCGGATTCTTGAAGAGTTCTGGATGTACTTTGGAGAGGCAACTAAAATCAATGTGACCTCACCCAATTTTTTTTGTCTTAAACGACTTTCTTGAATTCTGCCGATTCGAAGTGCCAGATCAAAGCCGTCCTTGACCAGGTCAACAACCTCGTCCGTGTAATTGAGTTCAAAACTCAATTGCGGATGCAAAGTTGTCAGCTGTGCAATTGTCTTGGCAATCACAAATGAGCCGAGATCCTCGGGAGCGGTAAGCCGAATATGTCCCGAAAGAATACTATCCTGACCATGAAGAGATTTAACGGCATCCTCAAGGGATTGCACTGGACCGAGACAGCTTTGGTAAAACGCCATTCCAGCAGCAGTCAATGTGAGGCTTCTGGTGGTCCTGAGGATCAGTTTTGTCCCGGTCTCTTTTTCTAGCCGAGCGATCGCCTTGCTTACAGTGGATTTGGGCATTCGAAGGAGGTCTGCAGTCTTTGAAAAACTTTGGTTTTGGATCACTTTGACAAAGAGCCTGGCTAATTCTAATTCCATGATTGTTTCCTATAAGAAACAATATATTTCAATCTATCAGTCTAATCAACAATGGCCGAACGTGCGATAAGTATCCTAAGGGCGGGAATTCAAAATCAACCCAGACCCAAAGGAGTATAAAATGAAAAAGGATCTTATTCTTATTGTGGGAGCATCTGGCACTGTTGGCTCGGCCCTTGCCGCTCAACTGAGGGCCGAAGGCTATGCTGTGCGAGTCACGACCAGCAAGCCTGTCAAAATAAACGATGGATCATGTGTTCAGGTCAATTTAGCAACGGGCGTTGGGATCAAAGAAGCCTTTGATGGAGTTGAAAAGGCATTTCTGCTTTCTCCCCCGGGGTATGCCGACCAATATGCGATGCTTTCTCCAATGATTCAGGAGGCAAAACGCCAAGGACTTAAAAAAGTCGTTTTGATGACAGCAATGGGGGCCAATGCGGTTGAAACAACACCATTTCGCCGAGCTGAAATCGAACTTGAAAAGTCCGGCCTTCAGTACAATATCATTAGACCGAATTGGTTTTTTCAGAATTTTAATACGTTTTGGATTCAAGGGATTAAAGAACAGGGAAAGATTATGGTTCCTGCTGGATCAGCCAAAACAAGTTTTATTGATGCGCGAGATATTTCTGCGGTTGCAGCAAAGCTTTTGACTTCAACTGCTTTCGACAACCTAGCATTTGATCTCTCAGGCCCAGAGGCACTGACTCATGATCAAGTGGCTCATGAAATAACTGCAGTCACAGGATCCCATGTTGGATACCAAGATCTCAAACCGGAGGTGATGAAAAAGACATTGCTTTCATTCGGCCTCAAAGAAGATTACGTCGATTTTATGTTGTTGATTTTCGGATTCTTGCGCGAAGGATACAACGCAAGAACAACAGCGTCCGTGAAAGAAATCATCGGCCGCGAGCCACTTTCGATCAAAGAGTATGTCCGGGATTATAAAAAGAATTGGATTTGAGATCATTGGATCTCATTTTTGAATGACCTGCGCGGTTGAAAAATCGCGCAGGCTTCTTTTTATTTCGTTTCAACAGATTGAGAATTTCTGAACAGCAACAGGGCGCTTAGAGAAAAAAGGATCAAACTCATCCAACCAGAAAATGATAAGAAATATGCTGGACCACGAAAGTCATCACGATAAAACTCAAGCGCAAAGCGACCAATTGAATGAAACATCAGCCAAATTAAAAAGAGTGAACCTTTCCTTTGTGTGATCAGCGATAGCCGAGGCGGCAAAGAGAATTGTTTTTTCCGCTCAATGAAAACGAGTAACCCAAGAAGGAGAGCCTCTGTGATCATGGCATAAATTTGTGTTGGATGACGCCAAAGATAACCACCACTTTCATCGACAAACCGAAGAGCCCAGGGAAATTGACAGGTTTTTCCATAGCAACAGCCATTCAAGAGACACCCGAGTCGTCCAATGATGTAACCAAGGCTGATGACCGGCGTGAAAAAATCAAAGAAAAGACCCTGTTGTTTTTCCTTTGTGGTTTTCAGGTAGAACCAGCCGGCGAGCAATCCCGAGATTAAACCGCCGAAAAATGTAAACCCACCATTCCACGCATACAAAATTTGGATCGGATCCTCGAGATAAAGGGCAGGGAGCTCATAAAAAACGTGGGTCAGCCGAGCACCAATAAATCCGAAAACCAGCGAAACGGCCGTGACGTTCCAAATCTTCGATGCAAACTCATCACTCATCAAAGGGTTTTGACTTAGCCATTGGTCGAGTCGCCAAGAGATAAAAAGCAAACAGAGAACAACATCTAAACAAATCACCACAAAAAAGGTCGGAATTGAAAGATGAAAGAGTTCTATGCTTGGATACATTCGTAATCCAGTTTATCATGATTTAAACCAACGCGAGAAGATGAATTATGTTATTGCATCCAGCTGAAATTGCAGCCGAACTAAAAACCTATCCATTTTTTAAATCATTCAATGGAGAGCTGCTTCTCCAAATTTCCACGATGGTGCAGCCTGCAGTATTTCAAAAGGGTGATTTGATTTTGCAAGAAGGTCACGTCAACACCAAACTCTTCTTCATACGAAAAGGTGTGGCCGAAGTGTTATTGGCTGGTGAAGTTGTGACGATCCTTCAAACACCGGGTGAGGTGATGGGCGAGATGAGCGTGGTGAGCCAAAATCAGGCGTCATCAACCATCCGAGCAGCCACAGATCTTGAATGTTTCGTGATCGACTCTGCGCTGTTTGAGCATGTTCATCCAAAAGATAAGGATCACTTTCTTTATTTGATTCATAAAGTTTATTCCATCATTCTGTGCGACCGTTTGATGAAAACAAACGAAAAGGCAAGATTGTTTGAAATCGCAAACCGTGAGCTTTATCAGGCGCAAAAGGCCCTCGACACCACGGGCGATAAAAAAGCCCTGCTTGTTGAGCCAGATAAAAAGCAACTTGTTCTTGCAAAAATGGCAGTGGGTTGCACTGGGGTCTCATTGGATGCCGTTCCAGACCGGAGTTCTGCTGTCGAAAAACTTGGCTCAGAAAAATATGATGCAGTCGTCGTTGATAGTGGTCAAATCGACCTCTATGACGAGCTGAAAGCCAAACATCCTGAGACTCGTTTCGTAGCGATGTGTCCTGCAAGTCTCACAGAAACAATCAATATCTTAATTAACAAACCAGAAGTTGATTTTTCTATTTCTCGCGATTTAGAAGATCGCACATTGACCGTGAGATTGATCATGACGGCTCTGACCAAGGTTTTGAATCAAGACTATTTTGGGATTCAGAAGTATCTTGCTTGGGGCGTTGATATTCAACAAATGGAAATCAAGGGCAGTAAAGATCGTCTTCCATTAAATTCAGCAATGGAAAACTATTTCAAATCCATGGGTGTTCGTTCATCAATACTCTCGCGAGTTTTTATTGTGGCTGAGGAAATGATGATGAATGCAGTGTATGATGCTCCTACAAATATTCATGGGAAATCCATTTTCAATCATCTGACCAGACAAAATGAAATTATTCTTGATACACACCAGGTTTCGCAGTTGAGCTATGGCTGTGACGGAACTTATTTGGCAGTGTCGGTTTGTGATCCTTTTGGGGCTCTCACAAAAAAGAATATCTTGGCTTACTTGAAATCTTGTTATGATGGCCAGGCTGGAACTCTGAGCGAAGGCAAAGGCGGCGCCGGCCGCGGATTGCATCAGATTTTGGAAAATTCAGATCAGACGATTTTTAACATCAAAGAAGGCTTAAAAACAGAGGTCATTGCTTTGTTTCGGCTGGAATCAGGTGTTGATACCAAGCCGCGGTTTCATTATTTCTTTAGTCGTTAGTGGGATGATCCACTTTTTGCTGCATCGATCTTCTTTTTTTCTAAAAACATGGCTAGAAACATGAGTCCGACTCCGCAAACGATGGCTGAGTCTGCAACATTGAACGCAGGCCAAGTGTATTTATTGGCAATATGAAAATCTAAAAAATCGATGACATATCGAAAACGGACTCGGTCGATATAATTTCCAATGGCGCCTGAAAAAATCAACGAAAGGCCAATGACCTGAATCTTGTCGTTATCTTCAATGGATCGAAGAAGCCAGAGAATCAGTAATACCGCCATGGGTGGCATGGTCAAAAAGAAAATCTCACGGAAATCAGGGTGGGAGTCCGTCAAAATTCCAAAGGCAGCACCAAAGTTTCTCACATAGGTGATATTAAAAAAATTTGGAATGATGGTTAAAGATTCACTGAGCTGAAAATTTGAAATGATGAGGATCTTTGTCAGCTGATCGATGCTGATAATTAAGCCCGCAATCAAAAGGAGCCAGAGATACTTTTTTTTCATATTAATGCCTCAACACACTTTCCACACACCGTCGGGTGTTTTGAACTTTGACCAATTTCTTTTGCCCAGACCCAGCAGCGTGGACACTTTTCACCATCTGCTTTTTGTGAAATGACTTGCTCGGGACCTTTTTTCAATGTGATTTCCGAAACGATAAAAATTTCTCGCAGCTCAGCTTCATATTTTTTGAGAACTTCGTAAACCTCGCCGTCATATTGCACAATCAGGGAGGCCTCGAGATTTGCTTTGATGATTTGCTTATTTCGAAGCTCTTCTAAATTCTTCTGAATATCTGAGCGGACTTTCAAGATTGTCTCAAACTCTTTAGCCAAAGAGGGTTGATTCCATTGAGGCTGTGCCTTAGGAAAAGGAATCAGAAACACGCTCTCTGCATTTTGATGGAACTTTTTTCCAGCAGGAAAGTGTGAATAGACTTCTTCTGCCAAAAAAGACAGGACCGGTGTCATGAGCCGGATCAAATGGTCACAAACAAGGAACATCACAGTTTGGGTGCTTCTTCGGTGCCGTCCATCACGTTTCCAAGTGTAGAGGCGGTCCTTCATCACATCAAAGTAGGTTGCAGATAAGGTCACAGTCATGAACACATTCAGTGCATGATAAATTTTGAAAAATTCATATTTATCGTAGGCTGCGGTGACAGTATCTATGAGAGTGTTCAATTCGTGGAGGACCCAGCGATCCATGGGTGTGAGTTGATCAAGGCTGATTTTCTGAGTTTCGTAGTCGAAATCAGAGAGAACTCCAAGAAGATATTTAAATCGGTTCCGAGTGGCGCGGTAGGTTTCGGTGACTCGATTGAGCTCTTCCTTGCCGCATCTTAAATCTTGCCCGTAATCTTCATAGATTGACCAAAGACGAAGGATTTCAGAACCACTGACACTTGAAATTTGGTTGGGATCTATCACATTTCCTAATGACTTGCTCATCTTACGGCCCTGAGAATCATTCACAAAACCGTGAGTGATCAAAGCCTTAAACGGCGGAATTTCATTTGTGACAAGGGATGAGAGAAGTGAAGTGTTAAACCAACCGCGGTGTTGATCACTTCCTTCCAGGTATAAATCCGCAGGGACTTTCATCCCCGGTCGTTTTTTCTGAACAGCTGCATGGCAAATTCCAGAATCAAACCAAACATCCAAAATATCTTTTCCATGGCGAAAACCTTGGTTGCCAAATTCTGCTGGTAATCCATTTTTATTTAGAGCAATGCCTTCGAGATAGAATTCAGGTGGGTTTTTTTGGAATGCTTCAATTCCGCCCTGTTTTTCAACAGTGTCAGCCACTTTCATCATGACATTGTAATCTGTCAGCGGGTGGCCAGTGGCCTGGCAGTAAAAAATTGGGATCGGAACACCCCAGATGCGCTGTCTGCTCAGGCACCAATCGGGTCGATTTTCCATCATGGCTTTCAGGCGGGACTCGCCCCAGCTTGGAAAAAACTGTGTTTGTGAAACCGCACTCAAAGCGCGCTGGCGCAGTGTCGGATTCTGAGATTCCAAATCCATTCCAATGAACCATTGTGGTGTTGCACGGAAAATCAAAGGAACTTTTGATCGCCAGCAGTGAGGATAGCTATGTTCAAATTCCTTAAATGAAAGAAGCATCCCTGCAGATTTCAGTCGTTCGACAATTAAAGGATTCGCCTTAAAAATATTCATCCCAAAATATTCAGAAACATCTTGTGTGTAGGTTCCATTTTCATCAACTGGGCTGAGCACAGGGAGACCATATTTTAAATGACCGATTCTATAATCGTCGGCACCGTGGCCGGGCGCTGTGTGAACACAGCCCGTCCCAGCATCTTTGCTCACATGGGGACCTAAAATGATCACTGAGGCTCGGTCATAAAAGGGATGGCGAGCTTCCATATTCTCAAGTTCACGTCCAAGAAAAGTTGCCTTGAGTTCAAGTTTGATCCCAATTTCTTTCTCAAAACCCTCTTGCAAATCTTTTGCAAGGATCAAGTTTTCGTTTCCGTTTTGAAAGACACCATATTCAAAATCAGAATTCAAACAAACGGCAACATTTGCCGGCAGAGTCCATGGAGTCGTCGTCCAAACGGCAAAGGAGAGAGGAAGATCTTTTTGAAATCCCTGGGATGAGCTTTGAGATTGAATGAAATCCTTCACTCGTTGGTCTTTGACAGGAAAGCGCACATAGATCGAAGGGCTCTTGTGCATATGATATTCGACTTCAGCATCGGCCAGAGCAGTTTTTAATACCCAATTCCAGTAAACAGGTTTTTCTCCCCGATAGATCATGCCTTTTGCAAAAGCCCGCGCAAATTCTCGGATCTCTTCTGCTTCATAATCTGCAGACATCGTGTAATAAGGATTTTCCCAATCAGCGAGAACGCCTAATCTTTGAAACTGTTCACTTTGTTTGTCGATCCACGTTTTTGCCTCTTGTCTGCAGAGGGCTAGAATCTCTTGGTCTGTGGCTGTTTTCTTTTTTTCCGTGAGATCCTTCATGACCTTGTGTTCAATCGGTAATCCATGACAATCCCAACCCGGCACAAAACAAGTCTGGAAACCTTGAAGCGATTTGTATTTGATCACGATGTCTTTCAGAATTTTATTCAAAGCGTGACCAATGTGGATGGATCCATTGGCGTAGGGCGGTCCATCGGGCATGGTAAAGGCTGGACCATTTTGATTTCGCCCAATCATCTTTTGGTAAATCCGATTTTCTTTCCAAGATTGAATGATCTTGGGTTCTTTGATGGGGAGATCACCCTTCATTGGAAAATCAGTTTGGGGAAGAAAAACGGTGGATTTGTAGTCAACCGCAGCTTGCGAAGTATGATTGGTGTTCGACATAAGGGATCAAAATAACAAAGGCACTGGTTGTTGTCACCTTTTCAGGCTCGCTTATGTCTTGAAAATACGTGAAATCAAATGATGGTATCCCACTCGAATCAGCGCTTCTAAAGCTTGATGATCGCTGGAAAAACCAAGGCGCTCTTTGACCTCTTGAATCATTTTTTGGCTGTCCAAAGTGGCCGCTGGGGCTGATGGCTGAATCATTTGCGCCGATGCAGTTTGCTGCCTTGTCGGCATGGATTCTGGGGCTGAGTTTTTCGCCACTATTGTTTGATTGAAATTCAACGGATTGAAGGCCTGATTTGGTGCCTGCGCGTGATGCTGAGTTTGAATCGACGGCATCGTGGTGATGTTTTCATGCTCAGAAAACTCAGACATCATTCCAGCCAGTTGTT
>JACCDR010034788.1_pt1 | contig 10994 bp, 15 predicted proteins | sample 7446431 | NCBI WGS metagenome assembly JACCDR01 (sample SAMN15323443, study PRJNA562643) | freshwater metagenome | isolation source: river surface water | place: USA:Blue River Watershed | collected 2017-08-17 | reverse complement strand
GTTGCGAGTCTGCGCGCGACCTCGCCGCGCGTCCGGCGAGAGCTGCGGGATCCCGTCGGGCAGGCTGTAGTTGGCGAGCCGATAGACGACTCGCCAGCGATCCGTCGTCCGGTCCCGATGAACGCACGGGTTGAACGACCACCACCCGGCGCCGAACGGGTTGACCGTGATGCGCCGCCGACCCCAGGCCTCGAGGACCTCGGTCACCGGCGCGATCCTGCCGTCGGGGCCGTCGCTGCCGGCGGTGGCCCGCGCGCGCGTCGGGCAGGACGTCAACGCTCCACCCTTTGCCGCTGGCGCCCGGCCGCGCAGCACCCGCCGCAGCCGCACGAGCACGCGGCGGTCGGCGTCCGGGTCGCGTCTGCGGTCGGCAGCTCGTGCGTCGCCGCGCCTGAACTTCGGGCCGGATCCGCCGAGTTCGCGCCGCCTTGACCGCCCGGTCCAGGCGCGCCGACCGGAGTTGATCCCGAGGGCCTGGCGGGCGACAGGAGCCACGCCGCCGCCAGCCCGACGCCGCCGGCGATGAGCAGGAGCTTGAGCCAGCTGCGGGTCGGGGTCGCCTTGGTCGGCTGGCTCGCCGTCGACAGATCGAGCTCGCGCTCCCGTGCGCGCTCGGCCATCGCCCTCGCCCGGCTCACGACACCGCCTGCCTCTCCGGGATGACGCTCGCGCAGCGCGTCGCGTTGCTGAGCGCGAACTCGAGGCGACCCGCGACGTCGGCGGGGAACTTGACGCGCCGGCACTGGGCGACGAACTCCGCCCACGACTTGGGCGGGCGGCCGAGCCGGCTGGCGACGGCCGGGAGCCCGATCGTGACCACGGCAGGGAGCGCGTGCCGGAGCTTGACCAGCGCCCAGAACCCGCGGTCGTACACTGACCACCCCGGGCCGGCGTCGACGTCCACCAGGTCGCGCGTCGCGGACTGCACGCAGCGCGCGATCAGCCCGACCGTCCCCTCCGCCTGGCGCTGGATCTCGACGGGCGTCATCGGCCTGGCCATCTGGCCGCTGAACCCGCGCACTCGCTTGCCCTTGTAGATCGTCTCGTGCTGGTCCCCGGGGACGCAGCAGGCGCGGAGCTCGGCCCCGGTGAGCCTCGGATCGACGACGCCGAGGTCGTCCGGGTTGTAGAGCTGCGCGATCCCCATCTCCTGGGGGTACCCGTCGGGACCCTTCGCCGGCGGGTAGCCGACCGCGCACGGGTTGCCGCCGCTCTCCATCTCGACCCAGCGCGCCGCGAACGCGGTCGGGATCCCGCGTGCCAGGCACAGCGGGGCGAGCACGCGCGTCCAGTCCGCCATCGACGGCGGCCTGGCCCCGGGGCCCGCTGGTCCCGGTGGTCTGGGCTGCCCAGGCTGCCCGGTACCGAGGCTCGGAGGCGGCGGACCGGAGTCTCCCGCGGACTCGTCGTCCTCTGCCTCGTGCTCCCGGCGTCGCCCCTCCTTCGGGGGCTCCGGTGGAGGCGGGGGCCCCGAGGGAAGTCGCGCCGCACTGGCGCGCCCCCCGATCAGCCCGGCGCCGATCAGCAGGGCACCGGCCAGGCCCAGCAGGTAGAGGACGGGCACCCGCGCCTACTCGTGGTCCCGCGGGCCGAGCACGACGGTCGTCGTGTGGGCGTGGATGGGATGAGCGCCGCGCGTCGCCTCGGCCAGCGGGTCCGCGACGGTCGCCGGGGTCGCATCCGCGGCGGCGACCGGGTGGACGACCTCGGGGACCACGGGTGCCTGCGCCGAGGCTGGTGTCGGAGCCGGGATCCGGCGTGGTGCTCCGTCGGCGGAGGGCGTCACGCCGGGCTGGGGGTGCGCTGGAGCCGGCGCGGCTGGCGCGGCTCGCCGCGCGTTGACCATCCGCGTCAGGGCGTCCAGCGCCCCGCGCGCCGTCGCTTGGCTCTCCTCGTCTCCCGCGCGACGCATGGCGTCCTCGTGCTGCTCGAGGAGCGACGCGATCAGCAGCGACTGCGGGTGCGAGAACTCGACGACCGGGCCGGTCGTCGCCGCGCGCGCCGCGGCGGCCACTTCACTTCCCGGGCGGTCCAGGAGCTGGACGGTCACGCTCGCGAGCCCGCCGGCGACCGACGCGGGTCCGCGCTGCTGGCCCTGCGGGCGCTGGATCAGCTGGACCTTGGCGGCCTGGGGCCTGGCGGGAGCAGACGGCGGCCCGGCCGGGGCGGCCTGCGGCCTGGCCTGAGGCTGGCGAGCGCTGACTACCTGGTCCTGCGCGGCCCGGTTCGCGCCGGCCGACGCCGACACGTGACTCTGGCCGACCGGGGCCGGCTTGGCGACCTGCTGCGACGTCCGGGGGATCCCGGTCGAGCGCGGCGTGTTCTGGGGGAGCATCCTGGTCTCGGCCACTGGCGTCTCGCTATCTGGCCCCGCCGGGGCCGGCTGGCGCGCGGCTCGTGCTCGCTCGGATCGGCTGATGCATCTACCGCGCCTCGCCGGCGATCGTACACCGGAGGGCGACCGGCGTCCAAGCCTCGCGTGGTACCCTCGTGTCTCGTGGTGCACCACCGAGTCGAGCAGGTCACGGAGGGTATCCCGGTCGTGGTCTCGCAGGTCGAGCGCGCCGGTCCGGGCGCGCGTCGCGACCCCGATGAGTCGGGCCCGCGCGCCGGGGTCTGCGGCGCGGTCGCACCGGCGCTCTGGTCGTCCGCGATCGGCGTCTCGGTCGTCCTGGTCGGCCCGGTGGCCGGGACGCCGGGCTGGATCGTCGCGGTGGTCGGCGCCGGTGCGGCGCTGGTCGGCGTGGCGACGCTGGCCTGGGCGAGCTACCTCGGGCTGGCGAGCGGCGGCGCAGGCAGGCGTCGGGCCGATCGGGTGGACGACCACGCCGGCTGGTGACGCGGGGTAGGGCGGCGAGCCAGGTGACCGCGGCTGACGTCCGTCGAGACGTCTCCGAGATCCTCAAGGTGAGCAGGTAACACTTCGCTCGGCCGGAGGTCCGACTGGACCCGGAGTGAACCACGGGCAGTCGACTCCGGGCCACGAGACGACGGCGTAGCCGGCTGCGGTGGCCTCCGCTCCGAGGGCGTGGTCGCCCTCGGCGAGGGCCGTCGCGACGTCGGACAGGCCGTCCGACGTCTGGAAGTGCAGGGTCAGGTTTCCGCTCGTCGCGCGTCCCGCGTCGTTGGTGTCCATGGGACGGCTATCATGCCATGCGCGTGCCATCGCCCGGATCTGGGTGGTTACTGAGGATCGTCGCGCCAGATCGCCAGATCGTGAACCGAGGGACACGCCGCGACGTGCCGAACCGACGACACCTCTGCCCTGGAGGCGTTCGTCCGCTCCTCCTGCGGCTGGGTGGTATACTCCACGCATGCTGGACAGACCGGGCCGACCGAACAGAGGAGCGCAATCGTGACCACGGCGCACGACGCTCGCGTGGCGCAGTGCCATGCGCGATCCGCGCGCGGATCGCTGGGTCCTGGCAGGTTCGGCGGTCCTGACGGGCGGCGCGCAACCGTCGGGTCGACGGCGATCCCGGGGCTGACGACCACGATCGGAGATCGAGAGCGCGTCCTCCGGCAGCTCCACACCGAGTTCGCCCAGCTCGAGGAGGACTTCGCGGCGAAGATGACGACGCGAGACGCGCGCGACCCGCTGTGGCAGTGGTGGCAGATCGCCGGCGCGCCGACCCTGGCCGAGTGGCACGCGTTCTACGCGGACCAGATCGACTCGTGGTGGTCGAAGTTCAGCACCGACTGGGACGTGTACACCGACTGGCAGGAGCGCCTCGTTCGGCTGAGGGAGGGGGCGGCCGAGAAGCTCAAGCAGGCCGGTAAGCACCTCGAGACGCCGGACCCCGTGAACTTGCCCAAGGTGCCCTGGAAGGGGCTCGGCGATGACGCCCGCCACGCCGTCGACGAGACCGCCAAGATCCTGAAGTACGCCGGGTACGCCGCGATCGGGGTCGCGGGGCTCCTCGCCGTGTCGACGGCTATCTCCGCGACCAGGCGCTGAGCGCGGGCGTCCCGCGCCAGCCTACGTGGACGCAGTAGGCTTGTACTCCAGCGCGAACTCCAGCGTACGCAGATCGATCGGCCTGCCATCCCGCGCCGACACAAAGGACGCCAGCTTGAGCAGGTTCTTGACGTCGCGCCCGCTGATCCGGGGGTGCGTCGCGACGAACGCGGCGATCGTGTCATCCGGCAGGTCGATTCGGTTCAGGTCGGCGAGCGTACGCCAGATCTTGCGCTGATCGTCGGCGCCCGGAACGTCGTAGCCGATCTTGACGATGCACCGGGATGCGATCGCGTCGTCTACCTCGTTGGCGAGGTTCGTAGTCATGAACAGGATGCACTGCGCGTACTCGAGGGTTCGCAGGAACACGCCCACGATAGCGTTATGCGCGAGGTCAGATCCGCGCCGGCGGATGTACACGTCTGCTTCGTCGAGCAGGAGGATCGCGTTCCAGCGGTTCGCGCGCTGCAGTACGACGCCCAGGTTCCGCTCGACCTGCTCTGGGTCGAGCCCGAGCTGGCTGCACTGGACGTTGTACAGCGGACGACGCTTGAACTCCGCGAAGACCTCCGCTGTCAGCGTCTTCCCAGTACCTGGCGCACCCCCGGACAGGATGTTCATCGACTGACCTTTGCCTTCGACGACGTCCTGGAAGTTGTTCGACGACTGCTCGACCAGGAGGTCGATCAGGGCGCGGTCACGCTCCGGGATCACGAGCCCGCTCGCGACCTCCGGGCGATAGCTGTACTCGGTGAGATTATTGACGTGTACGCGTAGCCGCGCGTGACGTTTCAGGTCGAAGCACGGAACCAATGGGTGGACGGGGAGCTGCAAGTTGGGTGCGAAGTCCGTGTCGTCGTCCGCCTCCAGGTGCCTCGCCAGGTCATCTTCGCTCGGCGAGTGGAATCTCATGTTCCACGGGTGCCAGCGGTAGATGTTCACGCTTCCTCCGCTGCGACCCTCCTTCTCCTCATCTCCCTTCTCGGACAGGACATCGATCACGACGGGCGTCTCCGTACCGAACAGGTCCATGCGGAGGACCTTCGACTTGTGAGACTGGCTCCACCCGTACATGTACTCGGTCGTCCTCTCGGTCGCGTCGTCGAGATCGCCCTTGGCGAGGCCGCGCGCCATGTACTTCTTTCCGACCTGGTCTCGCACTTCGTAGTAGAGCTCGGTCTCGCCTCGGAGGCGTTCCATCAGGGTCGGAGTCTCCACGACGTAGCCCTGCCTCTCCAGCATCTCGATCGGCGTCATGCCGATCACGTCCTCGGCGTACCAATTCATGCGCTGTGACATGCGGGTATCTCTGTCGATCCACAGCAGGTCGACCACTACGTGCTCCGGGGTGACGCTGCCTCGGCTGTGCTCCTGTCGCTCGCAATACTCGACGTCCTCGACGTAGTAGCCGACGTAGGAGCCGCCGTCGTACTCATCCTTGGAGAAGATCATGTGATGGGGCAAGTGCGCGAAGAAGAACTCCAGCATCCACGCCGCCTGGCGAACGACGCGCGCCGTCATCTTCTCCACTCCATCATGGGCAGCGCGCAGGTACTTCGCGATGTCAGCGGCGAGGACGCGCGTGCCCTGGATCCCGGACGTGCGCAAGATGTCGCACAGCCTCTGGCACTCTGCGCGCGTCAGCTTCCCGAGGTCGAGGTCGACGTCGCGATACTCATGCTCGCCAGCGTCCTCGTTCCAGACCAACTCCATCCTCTGGAACTCTTCTACGTCGGAGCGCAGCTTCTTCGCGACCCGACCCTTTATCGTGACCTGCATGATCTCAGTATCCTCCTCGCGCCATCAGCTTCTGACATCCTTCCTTGGCGTGCTGCAGTGATCCCTGGATCGCCCATCGCTCGGCTTCCGGCGGGGCTCCGCTGTACCAGTACCTCGCCGCGTAGGTGTCAGTGTCGACCTGGTGGACGAGCCGGACGATACGAGGACCGCGCATCCAACGCCGCAGCTCGACGCGGTGCTCTCCGACGACAGATCCCGTATTGTCCTTGACACCCTCGATCGATTCTCCAGCCGGCACGTCCCACGGGTGCCCCTCGGCCGGGACGGCGCGCCAGCCGAACGGTAGCCTCCACGGCCATTCGTCCGAGGGATCCCCGGCGCGATTCCACCCCGCGATCTCAGGCTCTCCGAGCTTCCTCCACTCTTGGAGGCATCGCTTGCACACGGTCTCCATGCTCGGGTTGCGCAGCGGTCGCCAGTAGTAGCGATGACGGTTCCCGAACGTCGTCTGTTCGCCGCGGACGCCGCAGAGTCCGCTCGCGCTCCACAAGCCATGACGTCCCGGGTCGACCTCGGCGATCTTCTCCGCTCGCTTCGCCCTGGAGAGGAACTTGCTCAGGTTGGCGACGTCGTCGTCGAACGCGCTGTGGTGTAGGCGTACTACGTGGTACTTCCGTACAGCCATGTTGCTCGCGAACGTCAGCTGACCAGCGACGAGCGACTCGGCGAACCTTCCGTACGAACTCATGGTCTGCCTCCCCGGGCGAACTCTCGCTCTCGATCTCGTCACCCGCGGTCGATCACCACGAGGTCGCCGCATGGCGAGGCGCGGACCTCGATCAGCTCGACGTACCCCGGGACCGCGGCTCGGTCACCCGCGGCGAACGCGGCGGAGGTCGCACCGGGCTCCGCGCACTGACGCGCGAACCATCCAGTGGCGCGCCCGCGCGCGTCTTGCTCGCTCGACGACGCCACGAGCATGCGGAGCGAGCCCGTCTCCCTGCGCGTCCGCATCCGCGCTCCACGTGTCCTGCGCAGGACGCTGAACGTCAGATGGATGTCGTACATCATGGTCGTCGTTGTCACGGCGATCCTCCGCTCGTGCTCGGAGCTTCGTCTGGCTGCCGCCGGAACGACACGGACTCGCTGTAGCCGTCCGATCTTCCGTACCAGCGGATCGTCACGTATCCGCGGACGGTCGCGAACTTGTAGAACGTCCACGTATAGCTGTCGGAGGCGTCTCCAGGCCTGGCCGGATCGCTCCGGTTCTTGACCGCCTCGGCCATGATGATCGGCGCCCCGATCAGGTCGTCCAGGTCGCCTACGACGTCATCGATCTCGACGCACTCACAGCAGTCTTGCTCGTGGTACATCGCCCAGCGCTCTCCGGTCTGGGCGATGAACTCGATCCACTCCTTGCCGACCTGGACCACGGCTCGCATCGTCTTGCCGACGATCTGGGGTAGGTCCTCGTGGCTGTTCAGGTCGAGCATCTGGCCGAGCGATCCGGAGTCTCCGGGGTTCACGGGAACCCTCCCATTCCTTCGGCATTCGGTGACATGATTCGTGAATATGCCATAATAATGCCAAGTGAAGATTTGACCGTCTGGTCATCCTGGAGACGCATTGTGAACCGCAGGATACGATACATGTATCCTTCGGTTCACAATGGCTATTTGGTCTCTTTTGAGATAAATCCAGTCCCTGGACTGGCTCATGACTTCCACCCCGGAAGTTGGTTGTAAATACTCGCAACCGCGTCTGCAGGAAGGCGCCACCAGCCCTGATGAAAGCCACTGCGGCAAGGAACTGGCTCCATGCATGCCGCGGCATCGGTGATCTCGTAGCCATAGGGACCGGACCACCACGGGTCGACTTCACCCGAGTCTCCCACGGGCGGGTTGCCCGGGACGAACTGTCGTCCGCTCAGCCGCATCAGCCCGACCACGCACCCGCGATGGAGGTCGGCGCCGCGCCAGTCGATCGCGTCGCCGATCAGCCGGGTCACGAGGTCCGCGTACGTCCGGCTCCACGCGCGGCCGGCATGGACCGCGACGACGGTCGATCGCCCGAGCATCCGGCGGGGCAATGATCGGGGGCGGTTCTCGATCCGCTTGGCACGCGGAGTCGCGCAAACGATCGCGGACGCCATCGGCTGGATCAGGGTCAGCGCACGCAACGCGTCGTCTTGGACGGCCGGCTTGGTCATCGGTCGCTCCACTCGTCGACCCAGCTTTCCTCATCCGTTCCTTCGGTACCCATTGATTCGCCGATGGTGGTGTCGGCTCGACTCGTCGATCCGTTCGTCAGCCGGCCGAGCGGGCGAGCCCGTCGGCGAAGTCGGCTCCGTATCGCAGACCCGACCAGGAGTCCGCCGGCCAGGGAGCCCGCCATCGCTGCCAGCAGACCAGCCGCGGATCCCGCGAGCGTCGGACCGGAGCACAGGATCCCGATCAGCGCCAGGCCGACTAAGCCGGCGGTAAATTGTCCTCGCAGCTCGGCTCGCCGCGCCGCCTGCGCAGCGACCAGGGCGACCTCGGGTGAGATCTGCAGGTCGCGCCCGCGATCGCCTCGCCTCTGCACTACGTGCCTCCCTCTCCGCCGAGGTCCCGGTAGTCGAGCTCGGCAGGTCCGGCAGCGCGCCGGAACTGGCGCAGAGCGTAGAGCTCGCCGTGGAGCCTGCGCAGTGATGACCGTCGTGGCGGCGTCGCCGTCGACGTCGCCCGTCCGATCCGCGCGGCGTCCCTCAGCTCGTCTGACACGAGGTGCGCGTAGTCCCGCGGTGACATCTCAGTCCACCAGCTTCAGGTGAGGTCCGCGGCGACCGGGTGATGGATCGCCGGACCCGCCAGGGTCCGCGGCAGCTTCCCACAGCTTCCTGATCTCTGGTGGCGCATCCTCGGGCCACACGACCCCGCGCTGGCCATGCTCGGCGATCGCCGCATAGATGGCGAGCCAGGGGACCCGGCAGCGGTACCCGGATCCGTCGAACGCGAGCGTCCCCGAGATCTGCTGATCGTCGACCTCCAGGTCGGGAACGGGCGGCGTGAGGTTCAGGCCGAATCGCAGGACGAGACTGCCCGACCGGGACAGGCGATCGGGGACGTCTACCCCGGGGCGCCGCGGGTCCACGTGGATCAGAACCGCAGGCTCGCGCGCCATCATGCCCTCGATCACCCGGCGCTTGCTCGGCGAGGGTATCGATCGGAGCGTCCCCGTCGGCTCGACTTCGCTGGATGGCACGCCGACGATCTCGACGAACATCTGCTCGCTGATCAGGCCCAGGTCGACGGCGTCGCGCACCCAGCGCTCCACCGGGATCCGATCCGCTCCCAGCTTGACTCGGTAGCTGTCGCGGACCGTCTGGTCGATCTCCGACAGCGTCGACACCGCGTCGACCTCGATCGATGCGGCGGACTCCCTCCAGGACAGGATCGCCTGCTCGATCTGCGCGAGCCACCTCGCCGCGACGTGCCCGTGCACGGCGTCCTCGACGGCTGAGGCCGCCGCGGCGTGCGCCGCTGCTTCCGCCAGCCGCTTGACCTCGCGCTCGGCGAACGCGACTTCCCGGTACGTGCCACCGAACTCGGGACTGGCCGGTATGAGATCGCCGCGGAGAGCGCAGCTGAACCCGACCCAGAGGTCGCTCGATCGCGCCGCCGGCGCCTCGGTCGGCGCCGGACCGAGGTAGGCGATCCCGCCGTGCACCGAGCTCCACCTCGGGTGGCGCCACCTCGGGTCGTCGTGGCCGCGGAGCCGCCACGGGTGGCCCTCGGCGAGCCCGACGTAGCCACGCCACGCGCCGTCCTGCTCGTCCCGGACGAGCAGGCACGCCGATCCGGCGTGCTCGAACTCCATGAGGTCGGGCTCGTCTCGCCAGGGTCCGTCCGCGATCGTCCGCGCTGGCGAGAGCTCGAGGTCCTTGGTCATGCCGAGTGGTACGCGCGAGGCGCCTGGCGTAGTCCCGGCCTCGCCGGATCTCGCGGAGCGCCTCACCCGGATGACGTCGCTCGCGCTCACGGGGCCGTCCGGGTGTCCGTAGACCAGGACTCTGCCGCCCTCGCCGACCAGCACGCGGTCGACCTGGAACTCCTGGCCGGCGCGGGGTCGGCCGCGCTTGACGCGCACGAGGTCCCCGGCATTCACGGCCGGGCCTCGATCGCGTCGACGGTCGGGTGTGCCCTTCCGCGGGTGACCGCCTCGACGTACCGGCGCCGCGCGGCGCGCGCAGCCTCCTCGAGGCGCACGCGGTCGTAGGGGCGCCCGGCGCGCTGGTCCAGGGAGCGCTGCGCGTCCCACGCGCGGCTCCACACCTCGAAAGACTCGCTGTACTCGGCCGCCGTCATCAGCGACCTCTCGCTCCGCTTCTTCATGGCTCGCTCCTGTCGTTCGCCTCGTCGTCGCTCGCCTTGGTCGCCCTGGCGTGCAGAGCCATGGCGCAGCGGGTCCTCGCCGCGTCGACATACTCCCGCGGGCGGTAGGTCTCCGTTTGTCGCAGCGCGATCTGGCAGTCCCAGCGCTCCGCCACGGTGAGGTCAGGCAGGGCCTGCAGTCGGTAGATCTGCTCGTCGGTGACATCCGGGATGCCGGGCACGCCGATGCTCGGGATCGCTCCGGCGGCGAGCATCCCGTCGAGCGTCCGGCCCCACTCGACCGGGACGCCGTGGGTCTCGAGCCACGCCCTGCCGGCCTCGCGGAGGACCCACCCCACCCGGGTCCCGGTCGCGAGGCCGAGCTCGGCCACGTCGCGCATCAGCTCCTCCGTGTGCCTCACGGCGTCGTCGCCGATCGACCTGCGGATCTGCTGCAGGTCGCGCGGTCCGGTACGGAGCGCGCAGAGCGCAGCCACCGCGCGCGGCGTGAGGTTCTCGTGGGCTCGGGCGGGGTTCGCTGGCTCGGTCATGGCCAGGATCGACATGCGGCCGGCGTGCCGGAGCGACCGACCCGCGGGGATCCACGGGATCCGTCGGATCCGAGGCGAGGCGCAGCGCGGTCGCTCCGGCTCGCTCGCCCGATCGTGAACCTCCGGTCACGCCGCGGCGTGGCCGGACGGACACAGCGGACCGCGTCTCGAGGGACGGAAGCGACGCACGATCAGGGAGTTCCGCCGGTCGCAGGCGCGTCGACGGCCTGGATCCATCCGTGCAGTAGCGTCCGTCCATGGAGTCCATCGACGGAGAGTCGAGCCAGGCCGAGCCCGCGGATCGCGCGAGCTCCGCGGCGGCCTGGCCCATGATGTTCCGGGTCCACCTGGCGTACCTCGCGCGGCGCTCGGTTCGCGCTCGCGACGGGAAGG
>JACCDR012430047.1_pt1 | contig 10995 bp, 9 predicted proteins | sample 7446431 | NCBI WGS metagenome assembly JACCDR01 (sample SAMN15323443, study PRJNA562643) | freshwater metagenome | isolation source: river surface water | place: USA:Blue River Watershed | collected 2017-08-17 | reverse complement strand
CGGCAAAATGGACAGTTGCGCGGCCGATGATGACAATGACGCCCGTAAGCAGGCGGATGAAGATTCTGATTCCGCTTCTGCTTGGGATGACAATGATGCACGTAAGAAGAAGGACGAAGATTCCGATTCCAGTGATGCAGATGATGACAAAGATTCTTGCATGGCTGATGACGATGAAAACGATGCTCGTAAGAAGAAGGATGAAGATTCTGATTCTAGCGATGCCTCTGATGGTCTTGAGCCTTCTGCTGCATTTGACGTAGCTATCGACAGCTTGCTAACCGCATCTGCCGCTCTAGACTCCGTAGGTCTCGGTCGTGGTTCTGCACTTACCTTGAAGATTGCTTCCTTGGTTGTTGAAGCCAAGAAGAAGGACAAGGATTCTAAGAAATCCAAGAAGGATTCCAAGAAAAGCGATTCTCAGTCTGCTAAGGACAAGAAGAGCAAGGATTCCAAGAAGGATTCTAAAAAAGACGACAAGAAGAAGAGTGATTCTCAGTCTGCTAAGGACAAGAAGTTCCCTTTCAAGAAGGATGACAAAAAGTCTGATAAAAAAGACGACAAGAAGTCTTCTAAATCTTCTAAGTAAAAAGATAGGTGAACATGTATAAACCGGGCAGTTTTGAGGACGAAATCTATCGTTCGATGGAGAAGACTTTAGTTAGTCACCAAGTCGAAAATAAACACGGATTCAATAAGCTCGCCAAAGCCGCCGATCTTTTGAATACTGCCGCTGATATTTTTGAGCGTGCAGGTATGTCCAAAGAATCTGCCGAAGTTACAAAAGTCTTGCAATCAATGGCTGTAGACCAACTGATTAGCGAGGCTTTTTCTTTGTCTGAGCTGACTGAAAAAATTGATGTATTAGGCGTTTCTGAGCAAGATTTACACAATCTATTAGAAATGTCTACCCCAGCACAATTAATTCATTTAGCCAAGAAAATTAGTAATGTTCTTAAAGGTGACAGCTCATTATTAGAGGAAGCTTCAAAATTAGCTAAAGAGCATGATATTACTGACCCTGAAGTTAGAGATCATTTAATTGGCAAAATCATGACTGCTCTTAAAGTAGCTAAATTTTTTGCATAAGGATACAATGCTTAAATCACTTTTTGAAAATGAACTAATGTCTGGTATGCAAAAGGAGCTACACAAGTATGCTTCTAATGATAAGCAGCCAAGCCTTGCTCAGGCGGCTGATTGTCTGCATGCTGCTTTGGAAATTTTCGAACAGCAAGGTATGCGCGCCCGTGCCGATCAAGTCCTACATCTATTAGAGAAGATTGCTCAAACTAATGATGCTAGACATGTTGAACAGATGCCAAGCCAAAAAACTTTGATGGAAGCCGGTTTAACTCAACGTGATATGATAGAATTTTCTAAAGGTAGCCGAAGGGCTATTGGTAAAGTTAATTTGATATTACAGCGTCTTGGATTAGCCGAGCATCAGATTAAAAAATTAATCGGTCATGACAAGTTTATGTCAGAAGACGAAGCACGTGAAGCATTAAATCCTAACAAGCCTGGTTCTTTATTAGAATTTAAGAGTTTGAGTCCAGAGCCTGCGCCAAGTCCCAAAGGCGAAGAACTTCTAGAGTTCAAGAGCATTGCCGGATCAAAAAAAAAGTCTAAAGATCCAGCTACCAGAGGATTAACCTCAGAAAAAGAAATTAAGAATCTTTTGCATCATGGGCATCCTCTTAATGTTACTTTAGCTGATGACGGAGGCTCAGTTCGTGTTCCACCATCACTTAATAAAGAGACATTAAGTGCAGATGACCTAGATCCTGATTTTGTGGACATGTTGAACGCATCAACTTTTGATATTGACGCTTCGGATGACGAATTGATGGGAATGGAAATCAAAGAAGACTCTCTAGAAGTCTTTGAGAAAGACATCCCTATGGAAGATTTTGAAGACGAAAGAGATTAATTCAAACGGTTATATAGGTACTAGAGAGCCGGGTAGGTGATAAAGGACACTCATGCTAAGACTAGTACAAGTTGGAAATACTCTTCCAGTCAGTTTTATTTGCGATCCATCTGCTGAATTTCAGCCAGGTCAGATTGCTGAATTAGCCGTTATCGGTAACCAAGTAATGGCTACTGTTAGCAACGGAACTGCACCTATTGGTATTATTGATGATATTAAAACTAAAGCATTCACAAATGTTTCATGGAATGAAACGGTAATTGTTCCTGCTGTAGGAGTTCCCGGACCTAATGGAACTATTGTAACTCCAATTGATATTAAAGCGGAATTAAGAAAACCAAACATTATTCCTTCTAGCTTTAACTCTACTGTCAATGTAGTTTTAAATCCCATTAATGGTATTATTACCTTCGTAGCTGGTACGCCGCTTAATGTAGACTTAGCGGGAACCGGGCAGATGAATGGTATCAGAACGATTGTTAATTATACTTATCAAGTAGCTAATATTCCAGGAGATGATAGCACTGCTGGTTCTGGTAGAATGACTGTTTGGTTTGAAAGAATGTTTTTTCAAACTGATCAGTATGAGAGCAATCAGCAATATCCTGTTCGTGCTAATTTGTATGTTAGTGAGGTTGGATTTTTAACTACCCGTAGACCAAGCCCCATTCATCCGGCTGTTGGTATGGTTACTGCTCCACCGACTCCAATGAACCCAATGATCGAAGTTCTGTGGTTCTAAGCCCCTCATATAGCTGCATATTCTTTTATTTAGTATAAGCTTTCTATAATACCGCATATTATAGACAATCTACTCAATTGAGGCGCCCAATGACATTTAAACACGTGAAATTCGAGGATTCTCCAACGATGCGAGCTTTAGAAAAGGTCGCTAAAGAGAAGGGTCTAGTCAAACCAGAACCACTCCAGAAGAAGGCTTCTGTGACCAAGAAAGCTGATTATACTCCATCTGATGATTTTATGGAGAACATTTTCAAGCTATGCGCCGGCTTACGTGCCAATGGTTTAGAGAAGGCTGCTGCTGAAGTTGAAGTTAACTATCTAAGATACAAGCAAGCTCAGACTCTTTATGAAACTTCCAAAGAAAAGGGCGAAGATTTAGTTCAAGCCGCTCATCCAAAAGGCAGTCATAAACTAGAGGGCGTGGAAGGCAACGAACTTGCAGTTGTTGAAGATATCCTTGATCAACACAAGAAGATTAAAGAGATTGTCGAAAAGAAACCAACTGGAAAATTGAGTTCAGCTCAAGTTATTTCTGATGTTAAGAGAGCATTAGGACAACTAGTCGCCTCCAAGGAAACTGAAGAACAGCTATTCAAATTTATGTATGAAAAGCTGAACAAAGTTATCTCAGATTTAGGACCAGCTCTTTCCATTTTAAAACTAGATGGTGGCCCTGATTATAACTCTGCAAAAGCTGATAAAGGTGCTACGGAGGTTAGGGCTGCAGTTTCAAGTAGGCCTTTTACAAGAGACGATTTGCGCGCTGCACTACAGGGATTACAAAAAATCCAAAGTACTTCTGATAGTGGAAATTTCAAAACCAAAAATTGGTTTGGAAGTCCTGACAATGATGACCCTGGTGTACTTGCTTGGAATGCACGTGCTGGTGGCGTTATGGGTGCGTTGGTTAATACAATTTATTCTGTAGATCCTATTCTCAAGAAAATAGAGAATATTAGAATTTTGAAGGAACAAGGAACATATAAAGATCCTGGAGAGGTCAATAAACCACTTACTATTGCGCCAGTAGAAATACAGGAAGGCCCTTTGGGACCGGTTTATCGACAGATTAATGGATTGAAGAGGCAACTTAATACATGGGCCACTTACAGATCTATTGCTAGTGATCCGGAAGCCGCAAAGTGGATTGTAGATGAAATTAAAGAGCTAGATGCTTTAATTACTGCAATGGATAAGATCCCAGATGATCCAGAATCTGAAAAAGAGGCAGCTTCCAGATTTTTATCAGATGTTAATACAGAAGCACAGCACATTGCTGAATTTAAAACAGGTTGGGTTGACCAGAAATAATTGAGCAACAAATATGACTAAACTATCTAAAAAAGAAGCAGTTGAATTTATTCTCAAGCAAGCTGCTCCACCTCCAAAACCGAAATCAGGATATGTTGCTAGTGGCCCGGCACCAAAACCAACTGGTGGTGGAACAGCTACGCCTGGAAAAAGAGTTCTTCCAGGACATGGGGGTAAACCAGGAGCTACCGTACCTCGTGGTGGTGGCGGAGGTGGATACTATGCTCCCCCAGCCATTAAAAACATGCAAGAGGCCATGCAAAATTTGGCAAAGACAATTTCTTCTACTATCGACTACGATGCATTAATGAAATCAATGCAGCCACCTCCACCAGGTCAAACTGCCCCTCCTGGAACAGAACAAGACAAAGCTGCATTTCAAGCGCAGTATGGCAAGGATATGTTCAGTAATTTTATGGTAGGCAACTATCTAAGAAGAGCTGACGTTAAGGGTGTCGAATACGATACTGATCCAAAAAGAACCAAGATGCTTGAGAAGAAGCCATCCGATTTAAAAAGCATGTTTATCATTTTGGATACGATAAAGAGAGTAGGCAATGAACGCAAAGAATCATTTGCAGATGGAAATTGGGGGCCTCGTACCAACAATGCTCTAAAAAATATCTCAGCTATTGCCGATGCTATAATTAAGTTGGGCGGAGAGCTTGGAATGGAATCTCGTTCTTTTGACCCTGGTAAAGTTAAAGAGCTGAATGGATTGATTCCTGAAAAAGATAGCGATGTCTCTCTACAGGAAAAAATTACAAGAGCACCTAAAATTACTCAGATACTTGATGGTGTCCGCGCCCTCTTTTTGGATTTTAAACAGCAAGTACTTATGGACCCAACTTACAGAAACTTCATTGAGGGCAAAGCTCCTATTATGACGTTTGGTCCTGCTAAGGAAAAAGGCGTAGAAGCATCTGAGGGTGAAAAACCAATCCTAGCAGATTTGCAACAAGCCGGAGTCAGAAGTAGATATGTTAATCATCCAGATGCTATTTTTAGTGTGAATTTAGATGAAAAGTACACTTCTGGTCAAAAAGCACCACCATTCAAAATAACTGCAGCCAGTTTAGTTAGCCCAGAAGCTTTTGAACATTGGGTTAATGGAGCTACTATGCTAATGGACATCAAGAAAAATAATCCTGGTACTTGGCCTGCAATTGTCGGAGACTTTTTGAATCAAATAAATAAACAAGTTGAGTTTTTGTTAGCTGGCGGAAATCAGAGGAAGTAATATGAATTCTATTTTTGACGATAAAAAACTGCTTGCTGAACTTATCAAAAGCGCTGTTGATCATGAAGTAAAATTCAACAAGCATGGACAAGTTGCTGCTGATGCCCGTATTAATACTGAATGGCGTAACTACCTTACTCTTACACAAAAATTATCAAACCAGCTCAGAAATAAATATTTCCCCAAGGCACCTGATTCTGCAGTAGTTAGCACTGCAACTGGTAAGGATGCAGCACTTGGTGTTCCAGAGTTGTCTAGTCTAGGTAACTTTCTAGATTTTATTGTGAACAATCAAATTATGGTGGACGGGAAAAGGGTTGCTTATGGTGCTGGCGAACAAAATCCAGATCCAAGATTTTGGCTACCAGTTACAGCAGAACAAGTTAAATTCATGATGGAGACGCAAACTGCTGAAGGCGAACGTACCCAGTTCCAAGCTGACTATTATGTTAATCGTGATTTATTGGTTAAATACATCACGCACATTTTGAGAGAGAACTCTAAACAAGACGAGTCTACTCAAAGATTCACTAAGACTATGTTAGGCGCTCGTATTGAAGATATCAATAGAGTATTTAAGACTAAATTAACCACTGATTATAAAGAACCGGAAAAAGTTCTTCCAGATACTACAGAGGTTGATAGGTTTCCAAAAACGGTTGAAAACTTCAAGAATTTGGCGCAAGCAGGCGAAGTGCCATTATTGTATGGCGATATTAAATCTATTGAAACTCTCAATGGCTGGCTTGGTAAGAATGGAATTGGTCATAAAACAGGAAACCAAATAGTTACCATCAAAGATCAAGATTTCGATCTATGTGGTATGATTAATTATATGTTTGGCAGAGCCACTTTGTTGTATCAACGTCGTACGTCTGAATCTGGCCCAATCATGCAAGCTTACATGAGTAAAATGACGGCAATTGCAAAGCAAGCTAGTTGTGAATTAACTCAGCCAGGCGGAAAACCAGGACAACAGCCGGGACAAGGACAACCAGGAACTGGAAGTCAAATTACGCCAAGAGCTTTGGTCGGTCTTGCTACACTTCGACCATTCAATACGCAACACATTAACTTCCAAGAACTTGAAACTTTCCTTACTAAGTATCTTGAGATTAAACCACAAGTAGCACCTTTGGTTGGTCAGGTTAGAAATGCCATGCAATTAGCTAATGGTGTATTAAAATCACCAGGCATGCCATTAGATACTAGTAACTTAAATGCGCAGCAGGTAAGACTATGGACTGATCAGCCACTTCAGCTACTGAATTATCTACACACCATTATCTCTGTCGCTGGAGGCGTCTATACAGACTTCGTCACTGAATGTCGAAACGTATTAAAAGATATGCGAGGCGGAGACAGTATATTACGATCTGTTGAAGAGCAGGTTACCGATGGTGGTCCACAGAAAGTTAATTTGTGGGCAATTCAAAGAGTAATGTCGACCATACAATCTCAGCCACAAGGAAAAAGATGATCTCAAATAGCAGAGTTAGCTTTTGTGTTGATACACTACTTGTAGAAACCGTATTATCGGATCCAAAATTCTACAAGAAGGCTGGCTTTGTGCAAGATTTGCTTTCCAAAGTTAAGGATTACTTTGGAGCACATATTGATCAGTCCAGTCCGACATCTAGCGTTCTTAATATGCTGGCTCCTGGCGCACTATGGATGATGTTTTCTGCTTTAGGAATCGGTAAATGGGGATTTCTACTTGGTTTATTGATGAATGTTTTCCATATAGATGTAGCTGGTATGCTTCAGTCTTTATGGACTAAAGTTAAGGATATGGTTAGTGGTGGGCAAAAAGTATCTTCGGCTCAGGTCGATGCCGCTGCTGAATCAACAGCCAAAGAATTTTCTCAGCCAGGATCAAAAGAAGAAGCAGAACAAGGATACAAAAAGCTACAAGAGCAGCCGCCAACAACTTCATTAGCCGATGACAATAAAGTTTATAGTTCACTTGAGTTAATGCATGATGCGAAAATCATTAGCTTAGCTCTTATTGAATATGAAAATGAAAGTATGAGGCTAACGAAAGAGGCAGCCCCTGGTCTCATGGATTTCTTGAGCGGATACAGTGGAACCAAATCCAAAGGCACCAGTCTGTTGTCTACTATCTTCGGTTGGGTTATTAAAATCGCTTTGGCATCTGCTGGCCTAATGGTACTTGGAGATGTTGTTAATGAAATATTCGGTCGCCCAAGTGCACTCAGTGGAACCTATCAAGCAGGAAAAGATGACAATAACCCTCTAGGGCCATCTAAGCCATCCGAGCAGCCTGCTCCAGTTGTTCGTTCTACTCAAACTAAATTTACACTAAAAAGTGATGGTCCAATACCAGTAACATTGCCAATTGCTAACAATCCGGGTAATATTGAGAATATACTTATTCAATATACTAAAGATACATATTCAGGATTGGAAGGCAAGGAAAATGTTATCAGAAATAGTCCTGCTTTCCAAGATGTTAAAGATGATATTGAATGGTTCAATATACATAATCCAGGCACTTCGGTTATTTTCATGCCACGAAAATATCCAACTAGGAAACAACTAGTAGACAATTTTATCGATGATGTGGCTAAAAGTGCTCCCTGAAATCGGGCATATCAGCGCATATCGTTATAATTTCCTTTTAGGTGAAACCACATGAGAAAAAGTGAGATATTTGAAAGCTTTGTCAAAATAGCCCAAGAGCAAGGGTTGCTATCTGAAGCAGAACATGCCGAGCATACGGAAAAGGATTTTTCTGAGACCAATCCTCGTCATGATTCCCTTTCTATTGAGCAAATTGGCAAACTATATGGCGTTAAGCCAGATGCCCCGAAGGATATGGAGTACAAGCGCAACATTATTGAAGATGCGCACCCAGATTCAGTGGTTACCGCACCTTCTTATGATAAATTAAACGGTCTTGTTGAAAACGAAAACGAGGGACAGAATATCAGACTTCGTATTGTTATGAAGGACCCCGATGGCCATCTTGTCAATCGCAAATATGCTCGCAAAGAACTGCTTCTTTCTTTAGTTAGAGTTGCTAATGAGCTTGATAATCATGGACAAGACGAATTGCGCAAGCTAGCCGATGTATGTTTAATGCAGGCATCGAAAAAAAAAATTGAAAAAGTAGCTTTTCCGTGGGTAGTAGCCGCCATTGTTGTGGCTGTAGGTGTTCTTTATGCTCAACAGCATTTACCAGCACATCTTGAAGGATGGAACACGGACTATCAAAAAGCCCAAGAAGAAGTTAATAATCTGTTAACTTCGCATTCTAATTGGATAGGATGGGGTTACGAATTCACTCCAGAATTTTTACAAACAATTAGTCAATTACAATCTGTTCTTGCTGAATTAGATGCGGCTGTTAAAAATGTACTACCAGTTTTGGAAGAAGTACAAAGGCCAAGAACTGGTCCGGGAATTACTGAAGAATTAGCCAAGATAGCACAAAACCCAGCTACCAAAAATGCTGAAAAGGCTCTAAAAGAACTAAGATCAGCAATGGTAAAGAATTTACCATTCATCAGAAAAATTTTATCTGATTTTGCTAGCCCTACTTACAAACAGAGATCGATTGCCAGCAAAGGTACTATTACTTCTTTGCTTGACAAAACAGAAATTTTACATGGTGGATGGGGCCTAATATCTGACGTATTTGATGATACAGCAACCGCTCTTAATGCATTAAGAAAAGATTTAGCTAATATTGTCAAAGAGTTAAAAGGTGCCCAAAATGTACAGCAGCAGTTAGAGGCAGACTTAAAAGCTGGTCAAGCTGAAACTGATTTGATGTTTGAAGAGAAGCCAAATGCTCCTGCCCAAACGACTCCGGGTACAACCCCAGCACCTACAGGCCCGGCAAAAAGTCCAGCAGATTCATGGGAAGAGAAAGCTAAGTCACTTCTAGGATTTGGTGGATAAATCTAGGCATAGGTCTGTATCTAGATGATTAAGCGCTTTTTTGTAGAAAACATATCAATAAAAAAGTATGCTTTACAGATTTTGTAAGTTAAGGTGTAAGTTACCATGTCCCAATGTGGACATTTGAAGATTATAGGAAACTAAAATGGCTTTAAAACTATTACAACCAGGCACTCAGCCTTTAGGTCAGTTTGATGGTTATGACTCTGATGTACTAACCCTCAAGGGTGGTGAAGTGGTATCTTTCGCCTCAGTCACTACTAGTGGTCAACCAGGTGTTTACACCGCAGGTCTTGATCAAGCAGCTTACGATGTGTTTGACGGTTACGTCAACTCTGTCGGCGTTCTCAAGCGTCCAGCAGTCTCTCGTAAGTTTGATGGTACAACCTCTCTAACCAGCGCATCTCGTCCATTGATGCTCTCCGATGACGGTATTGCCGGATACGGAACTCTCTTTGGATCTGTTGTTGGTGGAACTGTTGGCCAAGTTGTCACCGGTGGTGCACAACTCGGACCTCACACTGCAACCGGCTCTGGCAAGGTAACTTGCTGGGATAAGCCAGGTCTCTACGCAGTCTCCCTAGACGCAGTAGACACTGCAGCTACTGGTTTGGTCCCAGCCAATACCACACTAGCTGTCGGTACTGGACTTACCTTTACTAGCTTGGGTCTCTTGACTCCAGTTGGTTCTGCTAATGCACTAGGCGGCGCTCCAAGAGTAGGTACTCTAGTTGAGTTCAACACCAACGGTTCTTTGGTAACCACTCCAAACTACCTAGTTGCTGCTCTTAACAGCCCATCTGGTAACGTCAGCTCTGTACAACCAAGAGCCTTCACGTTCGCAACCATCTACTTTGCTCCACCAGTTACCTAATTGAGTGAGTGAATAAACTTCTCTAGCCGGGAGGCTGGGGGAGATGCCAAGCGCAAGCTTGTCATTCTCGAAGTCCGCAAGGACACCTTCCACCCTTTTATAAGTAAGTTTTTAAGCTGGTAAGACTGGCAAATTTTTCTAGGAGACATAATGAATATGTTTAGCAGCAAAGGCGAAGTTAACGCCTCATCTTTTAAAGATGCACTACAGGCATTGGTTAAGTATGCCGCCATTCTCGAAGAGAATGTCCCATCCAACCAAGGTCTAGCTGGCCAACCAGCATTGAGCGATGAGAAGCGCGATGAATTGATTACTCGTGCAATCATGACTCAGGACGGCAAGATTGCTTTAGCTCAGGCTATGGCAAACCCAATCCGTAGAAACCTTGACTACCATGGTATCGCTCGTCGTGCCTTGGTTGTTGACCCACTACCACAGGGAGCAATTCCAACCTACGATAGAGATATCGATGTTGCCGCAGTTGTTATCTCTTCCAACGGTACAGGTCCAGAGTCCCGTGTATTCGGTGACCGTGTAGTTGTTCCTGAGTTTGAAATCTACGCCAACCCAACGGTTCGTATCGCTGAGGTAAAGCGTCGTAGATTCAACGTCATTGACAGAGCTGTACAGAAGGCACGTCAAGAAATCATGGCACAAGAAGATGCAAACATCTTTGCTGCTTTGGACGCTGCTTCTTCCGTAGAGAACACTCTCACTGATATCGCCGATGCAGGTTTGCTCAAGCGTGACTTGGTTGAAATCAAGCAACAGATTGACCGTTGGGACTTAGTAACCACTAAGTACTTCATGAACATCAACGAGTTCACTGACATCCTCAAGTGGGGATCTGGTGGTGGACAAGGCGTAGGCGGCGGTGATTTCGATCCCGTAACCATGCGTGAGGTTCTACAGACCGGTCTATACGCCCACATCTGGGGTACTGACATCATGGTCAGCAAGATTGTT
>JACCDR010291813.1_pt1 | contig 10995 bp, 15 predicted proteins | sample 7446431 | NCBI WGS metagenome assembly JACCDR01 (sample SAMN15323443, study PRJNA562643) | freshwater metagenome | isolation source: river surface water | place: USA:Blue River Watershed | collected 2017-08-17 | reverse complement strand
GCCGACTAAAATGGTCTTACGTTTTGTATTGGATGGTTGTTGTTGAATGTTTTCCATTTTATGCTTTTGGTTTGGATGTAATCATTTTCATCATGTTGTAGTAATCGCTGCTTCCCAGTTCACTTTTCAATTCATCTGGCAGGTGTTTTCCATACTCGCGGAAGTAGGCCACACCCACCTGTATGTACACGGTTTGGGAGGGTATCTCAGAGAACACGGCACGGATGGCTTCTTCATCTGTGCCGGGAATGAATCCATAGGTTTTATCAAAGGCTGCTTTTAGCCGTTTAGCCAGAGCAAGTGGAACCGGGACGGGTTTTGCGCCTCCGGCCTTTTCGGGTTTGCCGGAAACGATCTGCATCATTTCATTGTACTCGCTTGAGGTGAGTTCATCGGTCATGTCCCTGAGCATGCTTTGCTCAAAGAGTTTCTGATAGGACTCAATCACCTTGCGATAGACCTCCTTGGAAGGAATCTGCCGCATGACCTGACGCAGTTCAGTGAGGTTTGTACCCCACCAGCCGTCATTGTCAAAAGCCATCTTGATACGTTTAGCATAGGCTGCCGCGCTGCCATCATCAAGGCTTTTTTTCTCCTCATTTTCTGACCTGAGTGACATGACCCATTTGCGACCGAAGTAGATGGCTCCACCTACACCAGCAATACCCAGTCCCCACCACAGGAGTTTTTCCTTGAGGCTTAAACCGGGCTGAAGCACGGGTTGAGGTTGCTGCTGGGTGATTTCCGGATTCATTGTTTATACGCCAAGAGCGGTTTTAGCCATTGCTGTTTTGATCGGATCATTCTTGACGATATCGGCAAGCTTGTCCAGTTCGGCAGCCGTGAGTTTGGATGAAAGCACAGTGAGTGCCTGAATTTTGGTTTCTGCTTCTTTGAGTGTAGCAGCCTTAAAACTGATTTTGTAGGTAAATGGACTCATGATGATTTGTGATAAGTTGTTTTAAATGTTGTCTGTTGATTCCGGCCCTGTTTGGGGCTGTTTTTCCAGCAGTTCAGAAACCGGGTCGATCTGTGAAGGATCAGCAGCAAGGCTGTTGAGGATGAACATCACCTTTTGCATTTCCTGTTGGTCGAACCGCTCTTCGAGTTGGGCCAAAAAGTCGAGGTAGCCTTTTTGCTGCTCGGTTAGTGAGGGTTCATCCTCAGCTTTTGAGTAGCTGCTTTCCTGATCCGGTTTGGGATCACTGGCTTGCGAGGCCTGTTTGATGCGCTGCATGGTATCTTGCTGTATGATACCTGCTAGGTTTTCTCCACCGGGGATAGCTGCAATGATGTGGGCATTTTTTCTAACGATACCTTCCAGTGCTACCGAAGCAATCTCACCCCAGTTGCGGTCATTGATTTTTCTTTGAGAGAGAGCTTCCTCCAGTTTTCCTTCCAGTTTTTCGATGTATTGTTCGGCCTGCTCGAGTTCCTTTTGTGTGTCGGACAGTTCCTTCTTCACCTGCTCGGCTTCCCAGCGTTCCCTTGCAAGGGAGAGTTCCCGGTTGATTTCAGCTTTTACCTCAAGACCGCTTAATCCTTGTTCTTTCTGCGGCTCTGCATGCTGAAGGGTGAATACATGAAGGTCATGCTGGGCCGAGGTAGGATGTGTGGAGTAGATACGGATTTTGATTTTCTGGGTGTTTTCATCCAAAAACTCCGAATAGGAATCAAAGTCGCTAAGGTCTATGGTACGCGGCACAGCTTTAAGGGTATCCACGTAGATCTCATAATACCGGGCCTGACCTTTGGCAGCTTGTTTTTCAAGGTACTGCCGGAGTCGTTCAATTTTCTGTGGGTCGTATTGTTGTGTACTAATTTCCATTGTTTGTTGTTTTGGGTATGGCTTGAATAAAGCGCACATGAACAGTCGCTGCCGAGGAGGTGTTTTTGATGATGACCAGTCCCTGATGTTCGTATTGGAGTTCACTGGCATTGTCTGCACTCAGGTCAAACACCCCGAATCCGAACTGATCTGTATGTCACATACTTCCTGTGTGAGCAACAGCAGTTCCTGCCATGCTTCTATTTCCAGCGTTTCACCGGGCTGAATTACAAAGTGGCGGTAACGAAAGGTGTAATCCTTAACACCCAACTCACGCATTCTGTGGGACAGGTATTCTATATCCGAGATCATATTTCATCCTCCTTTGTTTCAAACCACAGGTGTATCAATACATGGTACGAGAGGTGTTGTCCTACATCTTCACCAACAATGTCTTTATACACGCCAAGCAGTATAGGAGCTTCCCGTTCAATCTGCACACCGATGGGTTCGCGTTTTGCGCTGTGCGTCCAGCTTTGCGGTACAAATCCGGCAGTTCGTGAGAAGTCTCCGTAACTCAAGTGTGCATCCTGCTCCATAACCTGAGTGCTAAAGAACAGTCCGGCTTTGCCCACATGTTGAAGACGTAGTTCTCCCATCACACGCGAGGGCATAAAGCGAAGGCTTTCTGCAAACGATGCTGGCTGCTCCAAAGCTGGCAGTGCTGAGAGCATACGGATTCCGTATTCAATAGCAATGACCTTGTGCGCATGCCGGGGCAGGCGAATCTGAAAATGCCTGATCGTTCCCCTGCGGGTGATACTGAGCTGTTGTGATATGACCTGTTCCTTGAGCATACTTAATTGGTTTCATACTGCACATACACAAACAGCCTGTAGGGAGCAAAGACGGTTCTGCCGTCATCGGTGTCTTTATAATCCACCTTGATAATGCCATTGCCCGGAGGAACCGAACCCAGATCGTAATACCTGTGGTTAGGAGCTACATTGATTCCCGACATGAGCAGTTTGCTTTCGTAGTTATCGGGAAAGAACTCCTCTTTGTTTATCTCTATTTTCTGTTCACCCCGGAAATAAGCAAGGTCTTCGCGGTTGGAAGATATCAGCACACCTTTGATGGCAGTGATGGTCTTATCTAGCTCAAAACTTTTTGAGTAGATTTTGTTGGCCTGATCAACTGAGATATCGAATCGTTTAAAATTTTGCTTAGGCATGTTTTTGTCTGCTTGAAGTTTTAAAGAAAGAATGGGGTGTGAGCCTTTATGGCCCACACCAGCCATTCACTGCACATCACCTTTTTCCTTATGGAGTGGTGATGGTTCCGTGCAATCCTGCAAAAATTTGGGTGTTGTTGGCAATACCATCCATTGTACCCAGTTCGATGGTCAGTTCGATCAGGATATCATCCTGAATCAGGCGGGGATTTGCCAGTTTGTAATACCCCATCGGAACCATGTGGATGTTGGAGGTTTTGAACACGTTATTGCTGGTCTCTGGAACAATCTGTTTTTTGTTTGCTTTCAGCGAGAACTCACCGTTGGCAAGAGCCGGAAATCCTTCGATTTTATCAAAGTTGGTGGCCATGATTTTGTCTTTGGTGGCATCGGCTGATACTCCGGCAAGCAGGATGATTCCGCTCACGAGCATTGCCTGATTTTTGGGAAGCTTGGCATTGGAGATATTGCGCAAGCCAATCTCCTTGTCATCCTGAGTTTCAAACAGCTTAACTGTTTTTGAGGTCACAGGCTTGATGGAGTATATGATGGTATCTGCCAGCCTGAGTTCTCCCTTGGCCAGAGCCGTGCGAATATGGGCAGGCAATTCACCGAAGTGTTTCTCCATTTCGGCACGTGAACCTTTGCTTGGTGGTGGCGGAGCGGTAAGCTTGTTGATGGTCTTTTGTCTTTTCACCGGGTTCATGCGTTTTAACGCACCCAGTAATTCCTCATTGTCGAGTCCTTCCAAACCATCTACTCCGAGCAATGCTCCCTGATTGTTGTACTCTTCTGTACCTTCTAATAATCCGATCATACGTTGTTAGTTTTTAGTTTTACTTGTTGGTTGAATTTGCTTGTGGAATGTTGTCTGTACTTGCTTTAGTAAATCTTTTCATCGTCTAAAGCACCGATGTTCTCATCGCTCAGATTGCCGGAAACGGGTCTTGCAGTTTGCTGGGCCTGTTGCTTGATCTGTTCTTCGATCTTGTCCAGTGCGCTAAGGTCAACCTCACCGACTTCACCTACAGGAAGGCTTTCCTGTTGTGGGTAGGTGAAGTACTGCACTTCTCCTAATCCGTTGGTGGGCTTGGCTGCGGGCTTCTTTTTAAGAATTTTGTCCAGCCAAAGCTTCTGAGAGAAGGAGTCTTTGAAGGTGAGCAGGCGATCCTTTACACCGTCCAACCCTTCAAGGTCTTCAGGGCCATTCACCGTTCCGGTCATTTTCTGAAAGCCATTAGCGGCCATCATACCTACACCGAACATGGCGGCTTCGCGGCTTCCGAAGTAGTAGGATGCCAGCGTAACTCCCGCACCCAGAATCAGCGAAGCCCTGCCGATAACGGCTCCCGCTACACCTCCTCCGATGACACCAATCAGCAGGTCTTTCCCGGTTTCCATCAGGGAGTTTTTTACATTGCCTTTGGTATCCTGAGTGATAGCCGTTGGCGTACCCGACAGCCCTTTCTGCCGTGATTTTTTTTCATACTTGTTTTTTGTCCTCATGATTTTTGTTGAGTTAGTTGATTTACATCAATGCAATTGGCTCCGTTTTTTTGCCTTTTGCTTTCTTCTTCTTTTTGCCCTTTAACCCCGATAAACCTTTGTTCACAGGCTTTGAGACTGGTTTGGGCTTGTTTCCTGTAAACAGGCGGTAACCCAAGTAAAGCAGCCCAAATCCCCCAACACCAATCAGGGTTGGCTTCAGCCACTTTTTGTGCTTGTCCCAGAAACCGGGCTTGTTACTGGTGGTTGCAGCTTGTGTTGTTTGTTGAGTCATTGTTTTGTTGGTGTTTGTTTGGCTTACAACAACAGCCGTTGAGTTTGCCGCTGGTGCGGATGGCGGTTTTTCATCTTGTTGTACCGGAGTAATTGTTTCCGGCAGGGTTTCCGAATCCGTGGCAGGCGAAGCTTCAGGGGCTGGAGCAGGCTCAGCAGCAGGTGAAGGCATCTCAGGCAGAGTCTCCTGTTCAACTGCCGTTTCCGGAGCCGGGGCATTACCTTGGGATGAAGGGATGATGGATTTGGCTACATCTGTGATGGGCTTGATATTATCAGCTACAGCCTTTCCCTTATCATAGAGGTTTCCAAGGTTTTTAATCAAGGTTGCAATCGTAGCCAATGCACCGGATGCTGCGGCAATGGAAATGGTAGCGGGTTCACCCAGTCCAACCAGTTCCTGTCCGACATAGTACTGGTCGGCAATACTGGTTCCATCCAATCCTTCTAGCCCTTCAACACCGTCCATTTCCAATTCTCTAAGTCCTTGCAAATCTTCTTCTGTAACAATTGCGTTTGATGAAAACAGCTCCGGGCCGAGAACCTGATACAGGGAGGTGTTTTCATCCATACCGTTGAGTGCATCGAAGTCGGTATCTTCAACACCGTCAAGACCAGCAAGCACTTTGTCTTTTCCCTGATTTCCTTTGCCTTTAAGGATGGCTGTTTTCAGGTCTGAACTTTTGCCTCCGGCAGCGTAGAATAATGACTCCAGCTTTTTACGGATTTTGATCAGGGAGTTATGCTTAGAAGGATTGACGTTTCGTTGAACCGCCTGGTCTTTGTTAAGGTAACTCAGTCTCAGGTTACGGGCCACGTTAAAGCTGTTGAGCTTCATAGCTGCCAGAAATCCCAAGCGTAGTGGATTAAGTCGGTTAAGTACGTGAGCTACTTTCTTTACTTTGTCAACGGTAAATTTCCCTGCTTTGACGGCTGCTTTAGCAACGGTCTTGGCCCCGGCTGCAACAACTTTTTTGCCGACAAACTTTGCACCCTGACTTACGCCTTTGCTTACTTTTCCGGCTACTTTTTTAAAGGTCTTTTTCAGGCTCCATCCAAGTTGTCCGAGTTCATCTTCTTCGATGCCGTATACTTCCTCTTCAACGTCCAAGAGCTGCTCCGACTCTTCGATACCGTCTAATAATTGTAGATCCATTGTTGTGTCTTTAATTTCTGTGTAGGGTTCTTCGTAGTTAAATACATTCACCACGCAGTCAATGGTGATATAGCTTCCATCTGGCATTGGAACTATCGGGTAGATATGCTGGAAATAATCTTCCGAGTATTTGGCAATGCGCAGCTTGTGTGGAATACCAAGGTTGGTCAGAACGGTGGAGATGAATGTGGTGTAGCAGTCGCAATCCACTCCCCGAAACCTGTCGTGCCACAACCTGTTGGGACTCCTGATTTGTTCAAGACCGGACTCATCTTTCTTGTAAGCGACATGGTCATACAGGAACTGCCACAATTTTTGGCAAGCTTCTTTTAAGGGTAAGCCTTTTAATACTTCGTCCGTGAAGCGTTGGGTTTGCCAGCGTTTAGCCTGAACCACTTTAGGAATGAACCTGACTGTATCGGCCACCGTTGCACCCTTTTTTACAGTGTAGTCCTTCAGGGTTGCCTTAGCAAACAGGTGATCATACTGCGCACCGCTTTGTATATTTCTTTTTCTGGAGGCTTCCATATTATTTTTTCAGGGTGATCTCTTCTATTTTTTCATAAGGGATTTTTTTCCATCCCAAATCAATACTGGTGAGGGTTTGTGTATTCATCTTCACAGATTCTCCTTTGGTCAGTGATTGGAAAAGGCCCATGCCCAATGAGAACATGCCCACGATCGGAATATTGATCATGATTTGGTTGATCACAGCCTCACCGTATGCTGGAAGGGAGATATCGGTGTTCACTGCCTGAGAGCTTCCAATGAGAGCATCCTTGTATATCAGTTTCACAAAAGGGAATTTGAGTTTAAATGCTGCTGCGGTTGGGTTCTTCAGCTTTACATCCACCCGGATGGTAAGTCCGCTTAAATCCAGCGAGTGAACTTTAAGGGAGGATACGCTTTGCAATTCTGCACTTGCCCGACTGAGTTTGCGGAAATAGTTGATTGCCGCATAAGCACCTGTGCCGACACCTAGCCCGATTAATAATTTCTTCCACATAGCAGTTACTACTTGATTTTTCTTTTGAGTTTTTCTCCTAGGTAATCGCTGGCCAGTTTAAAGGCCATCCATACCGCACCACCGATAGCTGCTTTCAGGGCATATTCACCTAAACCGGAATAGTCCAGGTTGGCAAATAGGATGGCTCCGGTGAGAAAAATGTTTGTGCCGGATGAGTCCTGAGTTGAGGTTTTGATATCCATATTTTTGTTCCTTTCTGCTTAATTGATAATCGCGGAGACAAAGGTGCAGTGCGGGTTTAACTTGGTTCTCAGATTTAAGGCTGATGTACTTTGTGCTGCTTCCAATTCTTTGCAATTCTTACCAACTGATACGATCTGATACGAACTTGAAAAGTGGTCATGCTTGTTTGATTGCTACACGCGGCTGGCCGAGTTCTGAGAAGATGATTTGCACCTGTTTGATGGTATATCTTTTCCCGGTGAGCTTACCTATCTTTTGCTTGTACGGAGCAAGCCATCCACGGAAAACAACATGGCTTACCTCGTATAGGTCTGTGAGTTCTTTGTGGGAATATGAGCGGATTGGTGCGGGCATAAATTGCCCTTGCTCGATGATTGTATTTTCCATAATGATGTAAGTGATTATTTTCCGAATTGGCGAATAGCAACAAGATGATGCAATACTTCGATCAGGTCATGCTGGTCGCGTTGAAATAAATCCTGATGAAGATTTGAGTAGTTAACTGCGGTAGGTGTATTTACGAATGTCCATACACCATCTGCGAAGAGTTGAATACCATCGTTGTAATGCGGTACTTTTTTACGCTCTTCTTTGATGCGGTCAAACCACCCTTTGGTTCCTGAGATACCATAGGTGAAATGAATATTCAGCCAGTCTGCTGGTTTAGGGGTGTAGCGTCTGCTGTTTCTGCTTACATATCTTCGGGCAAGCAGAATTCTTTGTATGACTTGTTTGAAACAGGCAACTTTGTTTTTGCTGCCACGGTAGTAACAGCTAATCAGAGATAAGAATTCTTCTTTATCCTGTTGGGTGAAAATTTTATCGGCCCAAAGTGCTGAATGAGCAACCTGCCATGTGGCAAGTATCATACGTTGATATTCTGTTTTTGCACCACCTTTTATCAAGGTTAATGTTGCTTCGGATTGTTTCTTTACTGCTTCCATATTCTTGTGATTTAGTGAAGCAAAATTGCATCACGTAGATGGCGCAGGTATCAGATTTGGCAAGGTTTGGAACAACTTAGCACAACTTGGAATAACTTAGCAAAAACAAGTAGTAAAGAGCAACAAAGAGCAACAAAAAGATGCAAAGGGAAAGATTCGGAACAAAAGGGAAAAATTCTGCTTCCATCTCATCTGAAAACAAAAAAGCCAGCATAAGCTGGCCTGCAAAAAAACAAAGAATTAATAAGAGTAAATGAGGTTTATTTAAGGTGTAATACCAAGGTACGACTTCATCGAGCCTAACTGATAGGCAAAATTCTAAATTTCTACAAAATTGAATGGTAGATTTGATAAATGAGAATACTGATCATAGAAGACGAAAATGAACTTGCCAAGAGTATCTCCGAGTATCTTTCTGAAGGGAATTATTTATGTGAGGTTGCCAGAACTTTTAATCAGGCATTAAACAAAATAGAGTCATTTAATTACGACTGTATCTTGTTAGACATTATGTTACCTGACGGCAACGGAATGAATATTTTAGAGGAACTCAAAAAACAAGACAAACAAGATGGTGTAATTATTATTTCTGCAAAGAATGCATTAGACGACAAAATAAGAGGTCTTCAAATTGGTGCAGACGACTATCTGACAAAGCCTTTTCATCTATCGGAATTGGCCGCAAGAATTTACTCTATTATTCGCAGAAAGCAATTCGGAAATGCCAATGTAGTCCAACAAAACGAATTGCAAATTAACCTGCTTGGCAAGACTGTCAAAGTCAATGACCACTCTATTGAACTCACCAAAAAAGAGTTTGAGTTACTCTTATATTTTATTGGTAACAAGAACAGGGTAATTTCAAGAAGTACTTTAGCAGAGCATCTATCAGGCGATTTTGCTAGTATGTTAGATAATCACGATTTTGTGTATGCACATATCAAAAACCTGAAAAAGAAATTGAACGAAGCTGGTTGTAAGAATTATTTGAAAACTGTTTACGGAACAGGTTATAAATGGGAAGGATGAATAAATTATTAAACAAATCACTAAAATCATTTACCATTTACGCTCTAATTGTATTAGCGACAAGTGTTCCAGCGTATTATTATTTGGTGGATGGCATTTGGTTAAAAGAATTAGACGAACACAATGAAATTGTAGCCGATAGAACCGAAAATGAACTTAATCAGTTGGAATTAACCGAAACTGAATTGAACCAAAGTATCGTGCTTTGGAACAAAATTCAGCCCGGAACTAATTTAGAAAAAACAACTTTAGAAAATAGTAGAAAGGATAGCACCTATACAGTATTAAGAAAAAATCCTTATGTAGCACATGATGATATTGACCGTTTTAGGGGACTTTCAAGAGTAATTAAAATATACGGAGAAAACTACTTGTTAACCGTTGAAACCAATGTTGAAGAAACCGAAGAAACGGCAATTGCAATAGCCATACTTACGTTTTTGTTTTTCTTGATTTTGGTTATCGGTTTTCTAATTCTTAACAGGCGATTATCCGTAAAATTATGGCAACCGTTTAAAAACACTTTAACGGAGTTAAAAACATTTAATCTTAATTCACAAAGTAATATTTCGTTTGAAAAATCAAACATCCTTGAGTTTGAAGAATTAAACACTGCATTGAATAAATTAATAGAACACACTGTTTCGGTTTACAAATCCCAAAAGGAGTTTACCGAAAATGCTTCACACGAATTGCAAACACCATTGGCAATCATCAAAAACAAATTGGACATACTTTTGCAAAAAGAAGCTTTAACAGACAGGCAGTACCAAATTATTGAAGACATAAATAAAGCATTAACAAGAGTTTCACGCATCAATAAAAACCTATTGTTGCTTGCCAAAATAGAAAACCATCAGTTTGATGAAAGTGAAACAATAAACTTCAGCGAATTGACCGAAGAATGCTTGGAGCTATTGCAGGAACATTTTTCAAATAAAGAATTAAGCGTAAATACTTCAATAGAAAAGGATTGTGTCATTTTAGGAAATAGAGTTTTGATTGAAGTCCTCATCAATAATTTATTACTCAATTCGATTAGACATAACTCACAAAAAGGAATTGTCGAAGTTAAATTGAACCAATCGGGCTTGTTTATCAGCAATTCAGGAATAATAACATTGGAGAAGGAACATCTATTTAAGCGGTTTAAAAAAACTTCAGAAGAAAACTCAGGAAGTGGGCTTGGCTTGGCTATTGTTGAGCAAATCTGCAAAAGACATCAATGGACAGTAGACTATGAATTTCAGCAAGAAAAACACACATTTAAAATCAGTTTTTAGGGCAATTCAAAATTTCTTCTAAATCGCTTTGGAGTTTTGCAGGGTAACTTAAAAGTTTATCCAATTTATGAATCGTAGTATAGCAACTCTGTTTATTCTGTTTTCAATCATAATCGTGAAAGCACAAGAAATAGACAGTCTTTCATTCATCAAATCGAAACGAATGTCGGATGATGACCTTGCTAAAAAGCGAGAAGGAACCTTTTTTACTGGAATACCTGATTTTTCTTCCGACCCAGTTACAGGTTTCGGTTTTGGGTTAAGAACAAACACCTATTGGAATGGAAATCGCGATAATCCTTTATTTCCCTACACACCATATTTGGCAAAACTAAAAGCGAATGCAGCTTATTACACTTCAAATGCAAGGGAATTAGTTCTTTCGCTTGATGTTCCCTATTATAAAGGAACACGTTGGAGATTTAAAATTGATTTTAAGGCACAACAAAACCCCGCCAATCTATATTTTGGATTAACAGAATCAACACTTGGACAACTTCGCCTACCATCTGACGAAAACACAACTTTTTCAACTTATCGTGAATTTGACGGAGCAAGAAAAACATTAAGACCAGGCGGTGTTGGCGAAGCT
>JACCDR010865944.1_pt1 | contig 10996 bp, 23 predicted proteins | sample 7446431 | NCBI WGS metagenome assembly JACCDR01 (sample SAMN15323443, study PRJNA562643) | freshwater metagenome | isolation source: river surface water | place: USA:Blue River Watershed | collected 2017-08-17 | reverse complement strand
GAGCTTCCATATTTGAAGAAAAGGTTCTATGGACAAGGTCTAGCGGATTCGCTACAATCCACGGAAAGTTTATTGGATGTATTCCATAATAGGGTTCAACATGAGGCTGTACACTTCATGGATTATGAGGAAACGCTGAATATTCGTGAGAAAATTTGTGACGAAAGCTCTACTAGAGAGTATATCAAAAACTACATAGTTTGCAGGACTGCATATTTGGCAGGATTGACTGATGGCTTAACAAACACTAACTTACTTGATTTTGAGGACACCTTATGATTATTGATGTGAAGCTGCTTACAGAGACCGCTAAAATACCAAAAAAGGCCTATAATTTTGATGCTGGACTGGATTTATACTCTGATGTAGATATTGTACTCTCTCTATCAGACACAGATTCTGTTCTAAAAATCTCTACAGGGGTCTCTATGGCGATTCCAGAGGGGTATTGTGGTGTTATTATGGATAGAAGTGGGATGGGCTCAAAAGGTATCAAGGTTTTCGGAGGGGTAATTGATAGTTCATACAGGGGTGATATCTTAGTAGCTCTTGGAAAACTTAAAACTGATAACTGTAGTGAGAAGTGTCAAGGTGACAGATTCCATGTGATTAAGCGTGGCGACAAGATTGCACAAATGCTGATTTTACCTGTTCCTGATGTGCATTTACAATTGGTCGATTCCTTAAATACTACAGAGCGTAACTCAAACGGTTTCGGTTCAACCGGTTCTTAGAAAGTCTATATGAGCAATCGAAAAAGAAATCCAAAAAAAGAGTTAATGCCAGATAAGTTCTCAAATGATAAGCTTCAGTGTAAAGTAGAAGCAAAAACAGAACATCAGAAAGAATTCATTAGGCTGATTCATGAGAATACCTACTCTTTTGGGTTAGGATGTGCCGGAACCGGCAAAACTCTCATTTCCTTGTATCTGATGTGTAGAGCACTAGTAGATGGTGATATTGAGAAAATCTTCCTGACTAAACCGTTCGTTGAAACAGGAAAAGGTATTGGCCACCTCCCAGGTACGTACTCTGACAAGACAGCACCATACTTAGTGGTATTTGATGAGTTCTTAGATAAAATCCTAGGACCTATCACTCATAAGAATTATGTGGAATGTGATAAAATAGAGATTCTTCCTATGGAATATATCAGAGGAAGAACTTTAGGCGGAGACTACAAATGTATGGTTCTTTTAGATGATGGCCAAAATGCTACGAAAACTCAGATACTAACAGTTATGACAAGGTTAGGTCCTGGCTCAAAAATGATAGTGACTGGTGATACCAAACAGATAGACCTGTATGGTAAATTTGAGAGTGGTTTACAGGAAGTATCTGAAAAAATAAAAGATATAGAAGGTGTAGGAATAGTAACTTTCGATAGGGCAGACGTACAAAGAGAAAAACTTATTGGAAAAATATTGGAGGTTCTAGAATGTTAGAATGGAAAGTAAAAAAGAATAGCGGTAATAATGATTTCTGGCAATCACAAAATCATGAGATATATCAAACTATACTGAATAACTGTATCGTTTATGTTCCATATGATAAATCTACCAATCAACCTGTAGGAACATACAATACCTTACAGGAAGCTAAACAGTCCTGCGAGCCTATAGAGAAACCTTACGAGGTTGGATATTTTGAGGAGCGTAAGTGGGGGAACTTTACAGTTCTTGAGAAGGGTGATGGATATCTGATTAAGAAGCTTTTTATAAAGAAGGGGTGTTCAATATCATATCAGTATCACGAGCACCGCTCCGAGGAATGGATTGTTCTAAAAGGATTGGGTGACTTTAAGACACAATTACATAAATTTGAAAAAAGATACCTAGTAGCACCTACCATGTTAGGATACTGGTGGGATGGAAATTTTAAATATAAAACCTCCGGAGACATTGTAACCCGATATGGTGCTGGTACTTACATTCAGATTAATCCGAAGCAGTATCATAAGTGGACATCAGTAGAAGATACAGAAATCCTGGAAGTCTGGCGGGGTCAGGACTTAAGAGAATCAGATATCGTGAGGCTGGACTAATATGTTAGTAAAATTATTGTATGTAACTGTAAATTACACTGGAGAGTATGACGATGAAATAGCATCAGCTATAACTGATACTGAATGGGACGAAATTTCAGAAGATGACTATAATACTCTTTACTATGCAGTAAAAGAACATAAGTCAAAATTCAATAATGAAAAATTGATTGTACTTAGGAAGCCGGAGCCTGGAGAAGTATCAGTAAAGCTTATAGCTTCTGAATATCTAAAAGAAGTAAAGAAAAAACAACAAGAACGTGAAGAATCAAATAAGAGATACAGAGAAAAACAAGAGCTTGCAAAACAGAAGCGAGAAATCGCACGACTAAAGAAACTTAAAGAAAAATACGGGGATGTCACCTAATGCCAGTCTACCATTACGGTTGCAATAATCCAGAATGCAAACACGAGTTCGAAATTTCCCAGTCTATCAAAGCTAATAGAAAACGAAAATGCCCCGAATGTGGTGAGCTTTCTTTAGACAGGATACTCTACGCCTCGCACGGCTTCATGAAAAAGTCGGCCAACGAAATGGGCACGGTGTATGATTTGGCCCGACATAATACCGATAAGCTAAGTAATTGGGAGAAGCAGGAAAGAGACGCTGCTTACATGGAGGGGTCTAAACTTGCTCGCTCAAAAATCGAAAAACAGCAGGCTGAAAAACCCTGGTGGCACCAAACACTAGATAAGACCTCGCAATCCGAAATCAATAAGATGACACCCGCCCAAAAGAAAAAGTATATTGAGAAAGGTACAAAATAGATAACGATAACACATTACAAAACTACTCTAGTGTTGTTGATAGAGTGTTTTTCGAGAATGCTTTTACTGGTATCTGGTTAATTTTCACGAGATTTTTATTTGTGTGTGTAATAATTTTCGCATATTGCACACTGTTAGCGGTTTTAAGGAAAAGAGATGTCTAAGTTAGCAGAACATGTAGCCTCAGTATTAGTACAAATAGAGGTCTTCGATAAACTTCCGAGTGGTGAATTATCTGGAAGACCAGTAACACCAGACAGACTTGCTGAATTCGGGATAAAACCAATCGAGAAAATTCTGGTGAAAGGTTTTGACGAGTTTGAATGTTTGAAGAAACTATCTAATAAACTAAATGATTTAAGGTCGTAACATGTGGGAAGGTGGTAATTATTCTCGTTGCAAGGTATTTGAACAAATCCTAGAAACAGAAGATATTATTAGAGCCGTAGGGCCTGATACCAAATTCCGAGAACTTCTAGACATGAACCTTAAACCTATAGAAGCGGCTAGAGTTCGCTACATCATTAATAATCCTGATTTTTACAGAGACCTATATGAATAATGTAATCAAAAAAGGCACCATAGACTGTAGTGATTGCGATAAGCCACTCCTAGATTACGTGGTGACTGATGAGAACACAAATAGTACTAAGGTAAGTGTAGAGTGCCCATACTGTAGAGGTTCGAGCTTCCTAATTACGATAAATGGTCCATACAGAATCTGTCCAGTTGATAACCTAGTTCTAAAAAATGTAGAAAATTCTGATATACAGAAAGTAATACTGGTAAAACAATGACATTCGAAGAATTCAAGAACTTAGCACAAATCAGTCAAACAGATGACTCCTGGGATATTTGTTTAGACCTGATACCAAGTGAAGAATTAACAAAACTATGGGTTCTATAAAAGATGAAAATTTTGTTATGTATGAATTTGCCCTTTGTGTTATAGAAAGTTAAAAATGAACCGTCGAGAAATGTTAGGTGCCTCATTAATTCCTTTTGTTGGACTGCCAATAGGCTTGATTGCTGCTAATGAAGCAACTCCGGAAAAAACCGAACTAGATAAGAAAAAACAGGAACTTGCAAAATTATGCCAAGAAATATATAGGATGGAAGTAGATACGACTACCGCCGGAAATATTAGGTTATGGAAGTTAGGTCATATCGGTCCAACGATTGGAACCACAATATTACCTACTAAATCGGCTATTGAGAAACTAAGAAAAATAATAGAACAGGCCCCTGGTGATGGTAAATTTGATATTATTTGGGGTCCAGAATTAGATGTAAAGGTTATATAATGAGTAAAACAGAAAAACAGTATTCTATCTACTACGACGAGCAAGGTCAAACACACCTAAAACCTGAAGAGTGTAAAAGGGTGTGTGCTCAAGAGGGTGGTGCCAAGAACTATCCACAATATTTCGTGCTAGCTAAATCTAGTAAATTATTTCAGGTAGATGCAAATTTACGCGACAAGAACCAAGATGGATGGAGACTGGTACCGGTATCATTTGATTGTTTTAATCTATATACACAGTATCTGAAAAATCCAACAGAAACGCGGTATCGTGCTTCATCACGCCAACTCTAGTTTTATTCCAAAATTCCATAGAAAGACAAAGTCTCATGAAACGCACTAAAGCCACTAAGTCCGATACACTCTACATTACTACAAACCCAGAAAATCTCAGTCCAGAGGACCTTTCGAAGGAATTGGGGTTGCGATTGTCCGTGATTGAGAGTATCCTAGAGCAGAAGCCTAAGTCAGTCACAACACCTAAACCAGTTTCTCAGTTCTCCAAAAATATGATTACGAGTACTGAGCGAGGACGGAAAGGAGTTGCCGTCATGACCCAAGGAGCTTCCGAAGTTATTGATGAGACACGAGTTACAAAGAAAAAAGACACCTCTAGTTTTATTACGACTGTAAAATGAATCAGACACCACTCGACGACCTAGATTTGATAGGTTTGACCACCAAACAAGCCAGAAAGTATGCTCGAAAACATGGGTGGAATTTACGGATTCTTAAGAATGATGGTGTAAGTACAGCCCGCACCTATGATTATAAGTCTAATCGAGTCAACGTAGAAGTAATTCTAGATAAAGTATATGATATACTGGGAGTTGGATGATGTGTTGTGGTGCAAATGGACCATGTCTATCACAAAACAAAGGTCTTAGATATGAATATTGAGTTAAATCAAGATAAAATGGTAGATACAGATTTTGATGGTTATCGCTATAGAGACCCTACGTCTTCAGAGCTTATCCAAATTCGTAAAAATAGATTAGAAGCTCGTAAAATCGAGTTAGAGCAAGAACTGGTAACTATAAATGCTCAACTCCATAATATAGGTAAACTATGAAGATTATAAGTAGAGGACAGTCCTCTTTTTCAGAATTAGTAGAGAGACTTAAGTCCAATAGTATTAAGTATATGGGCATTTGTGTTGTAAAAGGAAACTTAGATAAATCCATAGAAACAATCCAAGAAAACCCAAAATACTTAGGAAAAGTAATCAAGATTCCTAAAGTATCCGATAACCTTCATAAATTACAGAGACTAAGAGCACTTTTCGTAAATCTAATCAAAAATATAAAACCTTCTGAAAGTTATACAGCAGCTAGGAAATCTGTTCAATCTAGACATTTTATACCGTACTGTGCAGTAAGAATTATAGAAGAGAAAATCAACTACATAGTCGTTCTAGGGAAGCACAAAACTCAGCCTGGACCGCTAGTTTACCTAGATAGTGAGGAATACGGCATTGGATGCTTAGATTTTAATTGTATAGCATACTACATAGAAGAACCAGAAGAGAAATCTACTAATAGTAGTTCATTCGTATGCACTCCGTATGGAATTGCTGAAAAGGTTTGAAATGAATACACCAACAATTTGTACAACCTACGACTCTTACCTACAAGACCAAGATACTACTGTTTGGGTGGCTGAACTATCTGATGGAACTCTAGTCTACGGAGATGATGGGAGATACGGCGAAAAAGATGTGGCATGGACTAGATTACGCGAATATCTGAAAGATTACGTTCCGTGTCTAGTTTCTGACGAATATTTTATACCAACAGAGAACTTCTCACATAAAGACCTACTAGATTCAAAAGTTCTGAAAATAACGAAGTTATTCATCAAGTTCCGCAGTCACACCGAACTAGTCGCAGAGCGTACCGAAAATACAGTAGGATTCTACTTTGGAAGGGGTGCGGCTGCTTGGGTTGGTCAACCAACTATGAACTATATGGTGGTTGGAACGGTGCAAAAGTCCGAAAAAGGTAAGCTTGCTCACACAACAAAGTGGCGAGTCCCCGAAATCATAGAAGATGAGAAGGATACCAGGAATCCTGAAGATTACGAAGAAAACATAATTTGGGATTGCTAATGGAAGTAAGGGAATCACTTAAATGAGACTCAGTGACACTACTCCAAAATACACCTCTAAGTATACCGATAAGCTCGTCACAGCATCGAATCACATCACAGAAATCCTGATGGAGAGACTTGCTAAACGTGATAAGCGTACACTCTCTTGGGAATTTTGGAAAGATAATGTTTGGAAAAAGCCATATGCATTAGCTTGTATACAGGTTTCCAAAGTTCTGAATATCTATGAGGAAAAAGCCGTCCTAAACGCTTTAAGAAAACTGGAATGGTGCTGGTCTATAAGCTCTCCTAAGCTCAAGCAAGCTATTCTAGAGGAACAGTCTAAACTAGAGCTACAGGCTGTAAAAGCTGAAGTTGAGAAAGTAGAAACTGTAAAATCGGTTATCAATACTGAATTGCCAAGTAGTCGTCCCTCCTACAACAAAAGCAAACTGGACAGATTGAAATAGAATTTTTTTTGGAGAAAATATGAACCGTCGAGACCTTCTTAAATCAGCTATAGCGATACCACTCTTGGGATTCGTTCCGAAATCGGAAGCGGCACTCAATCTTCAAGTCGAAATTTCCAAGGAAGAGGCTTTAAAGTCTTGGATTCTTGGTAAGTGTGAAGAACTCAATATACATCCGACTGATTGGCAACTTACCCAACTCATCAGGATGTTTTCTGAGAATCAATTTATAGAGATAGAAGCTGGTAACAGTACTAGACAATTCTGTGGTTGTACTGTTGGAGTTGGCAAAAGCTATTTGTTGGCAATGTACTGTGTGATTTTTGCTAGTAGCCATCTTACACCTGAACCCTCCACAATAGTAGTAACTGGCAGTTCACTTAAAAAGGCTAACATTGTAATACATCATATCATAGATATTCTGAACAAAGCACATCAAAAATTTGAGTTTACCTGGAGCCACACAACAAATCATAGTGTATCATACAATAGTGTGAAAATTACAGAGATTGAGGTAAACAGCGATACTGTGCATGGTTATAGACCTAATATTCTACTAATAAACGGTTTTAATAACATGGATAAGGATACTAGAGACAATCTTATTTTAGGTAGGGGTTGTTTGTACTGTCAACCTATTAGACGTATGGCAGGAATTCAGGAATCAGAAAAGTTTAAAACTGTAATTTGTGGTTAAGTTAAATTCCTATATAAAAAAGAGCAGTATTTATGGCAAAGAAGAAGCAGACTGAGAATGGGGATGATGTTAAGTTCGACGCTATAGCGAAAATAAGAAAAGACTTCGGAGATGTTTTAAGGCCAGCAAATGAAATTTTGGATAAGAAACTTGAAGTCTTCAGTAGTGGTTCTGCTAGTCTAGATTTCGCGTTGGGTGGTGGGGCTGAGGAAGGAAGTTTAATCGAAATGTCTGGACTACCTAAAGTCGGTAAGTCCTCACTCTTCTTACAGTGGTTGGTTAGTTACCAAAAAGCGGGGCGTGACACCTATTATATTGATGCCGAAAATAGATTTGGTACTAAGCAACTACAAATACATGGACTGGACCCAACTAAACTAATACTGATACGTTCAGAGGGGGATAAGATATTAGACGCTAACGACACATTAGACCTAATAGAAATATTAATTCGCAATAAGCCTGGATGTGCTATAGTATTGGATTCTGCAAGTACACTTTGTAGTCGTGAACGAGCAACATCAAAAGTAGATGCACAGCGTAGAGATACGACACCTAAACTATTCTCTGATTTTATTGTTGGTGTGAGTCCGCATATCAGAATTAACCGCGTTAGCTTATTCGTTATACGTCACGTAGGAATGAACCAATCCCCCGGTGCTGGAGAGAAATATATAGCATCGGGAGGACTCAAGTGGGACTTCCGCAAGGACATCAGTCTAAAATGCACGTGGAGCGAAAAGTGGGAAGAGCCCAAAGGTGAGTATATCGGTAAGAAACTACATATCAAGGTTATCTCAAGTAATTTCAAGCCGCCTGTAGATAAAGTGGATACTTATTTAAGATTTGCCTACGGTATCGACATAGAAAAGGAGACCGTACAAATGGCTATGGAATATGGTCTTTTGGAAAAGGTTGGAAATTGGCTAACACTTAATGTCACTCCAGAACCTGTAAGATTGAACGGTGAAGCTCAGATGTCTGAATATTTACGTCAAAATCCTGAAGCTTTTCAGTTATTGACTCAACAGATAAAGGATTTATTTACATGAGTCTATACACAGGAAAACAGCTTACAATAGAAGAAGCTAAGGAATATAATAGGAAAATCTCTGAATTCAGGATGAAATCAGGTTCAGGCTGTGTAGACACAAGGGCTTGCGAACATTGTGGAATTCTTGTGACTGATACTATTTGCTTATGTATTGGATATTTTAAGTGTCCAAAATGTGGTGAACAAAACGGAACAAACTATTCCACACTTCCAATAAACTCTGTCACAAATACATCATTCTTTAGGCTTCCAGAACAAAATACCTATTACCCATATGTATAGGAACATAAAATTAAGTACATTGGACTCAACAATAAAACTTATACCATAAACACAACCAAATATCTTAAAAAACCAACTAACAAATCTAAACTCCATCTTAGAATCAGAGAGTTCCTAAAAACTTTTCTGAACGGAACCATAGTTCTAGAGGAAGTCCCAATAAAAACTGGGAAGACTACTCTGTACTTAGATTTCTTTATACCTAGTTTATGTATAAGCATAGAGGGGCAGGGAGAGCAACATTTTCGTCGAGTTGCTCATTTTCACAGTCAATCGGACTTCCTGAAGGCTCAATACAATGATAGAATCAAGCGACAGGTCTGCGAGCTTAACGGATGGACCTTCTTAGAGTTTAGTTATGACTCTACAGAATCAGACTGGAAGACACTTTTGAATAGCTAGGAAAATTATGGATTGTATTATTGGTGTACTAATTGGTTTGATTATTATGTTTTTTATACACTTCTCAGTACAGATGATTTCTTTTGGCGTTCCTGAACAAATCCAAAATTTAAAAAAGCTCTTAGGCCCAAAATACAGAATCCGGAAAGATAAAGAAGGATTCTATTATGCAGAGGAAAGGACTATATTTGGATATGTATACTGTATTTTTTCTTGTTCTAGAGACATAAAGAATGTAGAGTCTTATATTCAAGATGAAATCAATGGTAAGCATAAGTCAGGTCAAGACGAAATCATAGATATAGACATTTCAACAACTTCTAAAGTAACTATAAAGGAATAGAATGGAAGATGTTCTCAAGGAATGGCTCGACATCTATGAAGAGGGTAAGCCACACCTAAGATTAGGTCAGTCCTTAATGCTCGCTATCTATAATAAAAATCCACAGTTCTATAAATATATCTATGGAACAGAATATGACTGTTTTTCTGTAGATTCTAGAATACCTAAGACACTTTTAAGATTAGAGGAAACTTTAGATGTTTGAGACAATCAAAAGTTGGTTTACTAAAAAGAAACCTAAACACACAGAAAGATTCGTAAATGAATCTATGAATTACAAGGTAGAACCTAGTAAATTTAGAGACTGTCCGATGACCCCGCCACCAGCACCCCCCAAAAAGTCCTATGAGACCATAAAAACACGGGAACATACCAATACAGAATCCGCAGATGATTCATTCGCAGCGTCCGTAGCTATCGGATATGCCACAAATGATGGACTGGTAGGAGGTATCATAGGTGGTGATTTAGTCGGTGGAATGATAGGAGATGCTCTAAATACGTCTGAAAGCACACCCGACAATACATCGAGTTATGAGTCACCGAGTTATGAGTCACCAAGCTATGACTCTGGACCTTCCAGTTCTTATGATTCTAGCTCATACGATTCAAGTTCATATGACTCAGGAAGTTCTGGTTGTGACATGGGTGGTGGAGACTTCTAATGAATCAGCAAGAGTTACTCGAAGATTTCAAAAAGGTTCTCTCACAATACACAAATGGACTACGAATAGATATCTTCAGAAATTCCGAAGAGGTTGACGAGATTTTGGGTAGCACGGAAGATGACCGCCAGTGCTGGACCGAAGAGGAACTCCTAAATAAGGCGTTTAGTCTGCATCAGTATGGAGCTTACCTTCAGAGAAGTCTCAACAAGGAAAGAACCACCCAAAACTGGTGTAAGAGCAATCTAAGGGTGTTGTTTGGAAAAGAACAGACCAAGTACTCAGGATTCGCATATGCTGAGAGACAGGACCAATGCTTGGCCGACAATAGTGCTGTGAAGGCCCTGTTCGATATCCAGATTTATGCGGAGTCCCGTATACACGAAATCGAGCACATCACAGGGTTCGTGTCAAGTATGGCAGGCGTACTCACAGAGCTTGCAAAAACCAAAAGAGCATCTCGCTACGAAAGTCGAGGGTAATGTGCAATTCACTCAAAATATATTATGTGGTCTAGGTGTAGGATTCCTGTTATGTATTATTATGGATTTTGTATTTGATTTTAGGGACTAAAATATGAGCCTTTTGAAAGGTCTTAGGCAACTAGAGACGGCTTACCAGACTAAAAACTGGGAGTTGGTGCTTTCATCTTACGAAGAAATCGCGGGGGAACCTCTGGACGTAGGAAATTATGAGGAAGTTTTTGAACAGGGGAGTGATAAATTAGATGTCACTATGGACAGATTGGAAGATGTAATAAAAATACTTCCAAAGAAACGTGGTAGACCTAAGAAAGAAAAGACCGTACCCCAAAACACAAAAGCTTCTATTACAGAAACCAAAAAGAAGACCGGGAGCGAAGTAAGGTGGTCTGGGAATT
>JACCDR012003354.1_pt1 | contig 10997 bp, 3 predicted proteins | sample 7446431 | NCBI WGS metagenome assembly JACCDR01 (sample SAMN15323443, study PRJNA562643) | freshwater metagenome | isolation source: river surface water | place: USA:Blue River Watershed | collected 2017-08-17 | reverse complement strand
GGGCCGCGGCGCTGCTGGTGGCTGTGGTGCCGGTGGTGGCGAAGGCGGGCGTGATGGGCGCGGTGAGCGCGACACCGGCAGCGATCGAGGCTGGGGTGGCCAGCCCGGTGGTGGTGACGGTGTCGATCACGGACCCGAACTACATCGTGGGATCGGCCAACGTGGTGAGGGTTCAGCCCAACGGCAGCCTGGTGGTGCTGGGGGCGATGAGGGACGACGGTTTGTCGGGGGACGCGGTGGCGGGAGACCGCGTGTACAGCTACCGCGCGACGCTGACGGAAGCCGTGGCGGGCAGCGTGAGGCTGCAGGTGTCGGCGGCCTACCGGCGAGAGTTGAGGCGCACCCTGTCGCCGGTGACGACGGTGCAGGTGAACGCGGCGGCGCTGATCGGTGCGGTGCAGATCAGCCCGGCCAGCGCGACGGCGGGACAGGCGGTGCAGGCACTGGTGACGGCGCGCATCGACGCAGCGGGGCTGGTGGCGGGCAGCGCCGTGCTGCAGAAGCTGGACGCGCAGGGCCGGGTCGTGGCCAACCTGGGCGTGCTCAGGGACGACGGCACGGGGGCAGACGCGGCGGCCGACGACAAGACCTACAGCCTGCGCACCACGGTGCTGGAGAACAACCCCGGCACGGTCAACTACCGCGTCGCGGCCAACTTCGAAGGCCGCAGCAGTCCCGTCGTCTCCGCCCTCATGCCTCTCGTCGTGGGCGGCACCGCCACCGGCATCGCGCTGACGGCGCCGGCCAACGGCGCGTACCTCAACACCCCCGTCATCACCGTGCGGGGCACCGCTGGCGACAACGCGGCCAGCGTGCGCATCAACGGCATCCTGGCCCCCGTCAGCGGCGGCAGCTTCAGCGCCTCGGTGCCGCTGAACGAAGGCCCCAACACCCTCACCGCGGTGGCCACCAACAGCGGAGGCAGCACCACCACCGCCAGCATCCTGGTGACCCTGGACACCACAGCCCCCCGCATCGAGGTTTACTCACCCGCGGCCGGCGGCAGCACCACCGCCGCCACCGCCACCGTCAGCGGCATGGTCAACGACATCGTCGTGGGCACCGTCAACCCGCAGCAAGCCACCGTGAGCGTCAACGGCGTGGCCGCGCAAGTGCTCAACCGCAGCTTCGTCGCCCGCGACGTGCCGCTGAGCCTGGGCGCCAACACCCTGCAGGCCGTGGCCACCGATCGAGCGGGCAACCGCGTCACCACCACCGTGCAGCTCACCCGCGTGGCCGTGGCAGCCGGCAGCCCGAGCCTGACCCTCGTGTCCGGCAACAACCAGAGCGGTCCCGTCGGCAGCCTGCTGCCGCAGCCCCTGGTGGCGCGGCTCACCGACGGCCAAGGCAACCCGCTGGCCAACCGCCCCGTCGTCTTCCGCGTCATCAGCCAGGACGGCGCCGTGGGCAGCGTCGGCGGCACCGCCGGCGAACTGCTCGGCGCCGTGGCCATCAACACCGACAGCCAAGGCCTGGCCCGCGCCAGCTGGCGGCTCGGCAGCCGAGCCGGCGCCGGCAACAACCTCGTCGAAGCCAGCGCCAGCGGCGTGGCCAGCAGCGCCGACTACGCCGCCAGCGGCCAACCCAGTGCCCCGGCGCTGATGGTCGTGGACTCCGGCAACAACCAGAGCGGCGTCGTCGGCCAGCCGCTGGCACTGCCCTTCATCGCCATCGTCACCGACGCCAACAACAACCGGCTGGCCAACGTGCCGGTGAGCTTCGAAGTCAAGGGCGGCAACGGCGGCTTCATCGACGGCGACGGCGTGCTGCGCAGCACCGTGCAAGCCGTCAGCGACGGCGACGGCCGCGTGGCGGCCAACCTCACGCTGGGCCCGGAGCAGGGCGTGGGCAACAACCTCGTGGAAGCCAGCTTCGCGGGCAACAGCGGCTACGCCGCGGCCTTCACCGCCACCGGGCTGGTGCCCGGGCCGGTGGAGCAGACCCGCATCAGCGGCGTGGTGCTGGACAACAGCAACAACCCCATCCCGGGCGTGACGATGAGGCTGCTGCACATCACCCAGGGCAGCAGCAGCAACATCCCGCAGCAGATGGCCACCGCGGTGCAGACCGACGCGCAAGGGCAGTTCGTGATGCAACCCGTGCCGGTGGGCGTGTTCAAGCTCATGGCCGACGGAGGCACGGCGCAGAGGCCGGGGACATGGCCGACGCTGGACTTCGACATGGTCACCGTGCCGGGGCAGAACAACACCATCGGCATGCCGATCTTCCTGCCGGAGCTCAACCCGGCCAACCGGCTGTGCGTGAACGAGACGACGGGGGGCACGCTGACCATCCCGGAGGCACCGGGCTTCGCGCTGAGCATCGCGCCGGGCTCGGCGACGTTCCCCGGGGGCGGGCGCGCGGGGTGCGTGAGCGTGACGCCGGTGAACATGGACAAGGTGCCGATGAGCCCTGGGTTCGGGCAGCAGCCGCGCTTCGTGGTGACGATCCAGCCGGTGGGCACGCACTTCAACCCGCCGGCGAGGATGACGATCCCGAACGTGGACGGGCTGGCGCCGAGGGCGGTGACGGAGATGTACAGCTACGACCACGACCTGGCCAGCTTCGTGGCGATCGGCAGCGCGACGGTCAGCGAAGACGGCGCGTCGATCACGTCGGACGCGGGCTCGGGGGTGATCAAGGCCGGGTGGCACTGCGGGGGCAACCCCAACACCACGGGCAGCGCGGGCACCTGCCCGACGTGCCAGAAGTGCCAGGGCAGCACCTGCCAGGCCGACAACGGGCAGACGCCACCGCAGGCCAGCCCGACCGACTGCAAGGAGCAGGTCTGCCGCGGCGGCGGCGTGACCACCATCAACAAGGACGCCGAGCAGCCCACCGACTTGTGCAAGTTCTGCGAGGACGGTCAGGCGAAGGACAAGACGTTGCGGCTGGGCGTTTCCGAAACCAAGTCGTGGGAGTTTCCGTCGGCCTATATCGACCGCGTCAATCAGCGCCTTTCGGCCTTGCGTGCACAGGTCACGTACCCGTCGGTCTCAGTCACTGGCAAGTCGTCCGATTGCTGCATCCCGGAAACAGGCACAGTGATTCCGTTCGCGAAGTCCGAATTGACGGGTGAAGCCAAGGTGGGCGTGAAGCTGGGAGCCCGGGTTTGGCCGCCTGGCCCGAAGATCGACTTTGGAATTGCGATTGGCTTCGAAGGCTTTGGCTCGATCGCGGTCACCGTCGAACTCGACGGTGGGGTGTTTCTGGAAGGGGAGGCCAGTCTTGGCGGAGCTGCCACTCTCGTCACCGACGCATGTAAGGGCCTCGACCAGTGTGTGCAGGTGGCGGTCGGCTATGACTTTGTGCCTCGCGCTGACGCGCGATTCGAGGCCAAGACCTGCGTGCTGACCGACTGCTTCTTCTGCAGCCCGACGCGGTCCTGTCAGGCTGTCTCGGCCTCGTTGATCAGTGCGTCGTGGAAGTTCTGTGGCGCGCTCAGCTACAACAAGCCGTGCAGCAGCGGCTTCGGCGGTGTGGGCATCACCAACGGCGGACTTACCGTGACCGTCGGAAGAGTGAGTGCGACGGTCGAAGACAACAGCGGGCAACCCATCGTCGGAAACTCCTTCGACGGTTTCACCTTCGGCCCGTTCTTCCAGTCCGAAGCTGCCGAGGCATGTCGGTGAATCCCATGGATCAGGGCTCGACGCCACGACGTCTCCGCTGGTGGTGGAACGAACCGATGAGACTGTTCGCCATCCTCCTCCTGACCTTCGGCTCGCTGGGCTCCCGAGCCGAGTCCTTGTACCTGCCGATGCCCGTTTACATCGAGAGGCAGGTGACCCAGTCCAGCACGGTCTACCTCGAGGTCGACGGGCAGCAGCACGACCTGCCTGTCGAGGCGTTGGCCAGATCGAGCGACCGCGAACTGGAGCGGATCAGGCAGTTTCTGAACGCAGTCGCTTTAGGAAACGCGGCGCCACTCGGTAACGAGGTTGGGGCCGCGTTCTCGAAGAACCCGGACGGGGTTGAAGGCTATCTCCGGAGATTCAAGTCCAACTGGAGTCGTTTGTCAGACCAGCGCCTGTTGGTCTCTTTGCGCTTTGCCGGGCTAGAGATGTTCGTCTTCTCGGCGAGCTTCCAGCAGCAGCGGATATTTCCGACGGTTTACTTTCGCAGGAGCGAGGGCGGCAAGTGGGTGCTGATCCCGGACGAAGCCAGCGATAGCTTCCAGATCCTTGCCCTCTGGGCAGCTACCTTGCGAACGACCGGCCTGAACGTTCTGAACGCGCGTGAAGCGCAAAACGTCCTCGTCAGGCTTGCAGCTCCGGAGGCGCAGGGTTCGCCCCGTGCATCGGGGTCGTCCGCCGTGCTCTGGACGCGAAGAGGGCACGAATCAACGCCGCAGAGGGCCGAGCCTGTGTTCCGCCAGTTCGGCCGCTGGGTCCAGGAGGCCGCGAGGCTGTCGGCACCCAACCAGGCGCCCCTGGCGGCCAGTGCGTTCTTCGCCGCGGCACTCTCCGAAGAGAGCGCACGGTACACCGCCTCGATGCCCGAAGCGGAGCGTCAGCGGTTCCTCAACACGATGGCGGAGTCCGCGGCGGTTGGATTCCTGGACCTCGGCAAGGCCGTGGCCATCCTGGTCCGACATGGGCCGTCCGATGGAGTGCACATCGCCTACGTCGTGGGTGCGCCAGGGGCGGCGAGGCTGACCAACCTCGGCAAGGTCTCCCCGATCGACTCCTTTCTTCTCAACGGCCGCTTCATCCCGCGGGTGACGCTGCGATAGCGACCGATCGCCACCATGCTAGCGACAGACCTTCAGAAGAGAACTTGTGTGATGGCCCAACCAGCTCACCCTGCTTGCAGCAGACGCGCGACCTCAACACCTTGCCCCAGAGGGGAGTCCAACATGCGGAAGTGCCGAATTCAGTCTCAGGTCAGGGCCCTTGCGCTGATGGCCGTCGCGTCAGGCGCACTGATGGTGGCCCCCGCCGCCCACGCCCAGCTCAACGAAAACTGCGTCGTCAGCGTGCTCAACCGCAACGTGCAGGCCAAGGCCGACGGCACCTGGGTGTTGCCCAACATCCCGGCCAACTTCGGCTCGTTGCGTGCGCGGGCCACCTGCGTGCAGGGCGGCGTCACGACCTACGGCGAGTCGCAGCCCTTCACGCTCACGCCCAACGGCTCGGTGACGCTGCCGCCCATCGTCATCGGCCCGACGACCCCCATTCCCACCGTGCTGCGCGTCAGCGCGCCCGCCACCACGCTGGCCGCCGTGGGCGCCAGCGCGCAGCTGCAGGTGCTGGCCACCTACCCCAACGGCGGGCAGCAGACGGACGTCACGACCAACGGCACCAGCTACCTCGTCAGCAACCCGCAGATCGCCACCGTCACCCCGGGCGGCCTGGTCACCGCGGTGCGCAGCGGCACGGTGGTCGTGCAGGCCACGAACGAAGGCACCAGCGGGCTGATCAGCATCCGCGTCGCCCTGGCCGGTGCCGACTCCGACGGTGACGGCCTCACCGACGCCGAGGAGCTGCAGCTCGGCCTGAACCCCAACAACCCGGCCGACGCGCTGCTCGACCTCGACCGCGACGGCCTCAACGCCCGCGAGGAATTCCAGGCCGGCACCGACCCGCGCAACGCCGATTCCGATGGCGACGGCCTCTCCGACGGCGACGAGGTGCGCTGCGTGCGCGGCGGCTTCTGCACCAACCCGCTGCTGGCCGACACCGACGGCGACGGCCTGCGCGACGCGCTGGAAATCACCACCGGCAGCAACCCGCTCGATCCCGCCAGCTTCAACCTCGCCGCCGCGCTGACCGGCCTGCGCGCCACGCCGGCCGCCTTCACGCTGGTCGTCAACTCGCTCACCGGCACCGCGAGCGTGCAGCTCACCGTCATCGGCACCCTGCTCGACGGCAACGAGATCAACCTCACCAGCACCAGCCGCCAGACCACCTACAGCAGCAGCAACCTGGGCAGCTGCAACTTCGGCTCGCCCGACGGCCGCGTCTTCGCCAGCGCCGCGGGCACCTGCAACATCACCATCAGCAACAACGGCCGCAGCGTCGTGGTGCCGGGCACGGTGCAGGACTTCGCGCCCAGCGCCGTGTCCTTCGTGGCGATCCCGGGCTACGCCAACGGCGTGGCGGTCGGCGGCGACTTCGCCTTCGTCGCGGCCGGCTCGGGCGGGCTGCAGGTCGTGAGCCTGGGCATCGACCGCCGCACGCCGCAGGTCGTGGCCTCGCTCGCGGTGGGCGGCAACGCCAACGACATCACGCTGGCCGGCAACCTGGCCTACCTGGCGACCAGCGGTGGCCTGAAGGTGGTGGACGTGTCCACGCCCACCAGCCCGCGCCTGCTGGGCACCTTTGCCGGCGTGGGCAACATCCTGGGCGTGAAGGTCCGCGGCACCACCGCGTTCGTCACCGGCGGCAGCACGCTGTCCATCATCAGCGCCGCCAACCCCGGCGCGATGATCCAGGCCGGTTCCGTCAGCGTCGGTGGCACGGCCTGGAACCTGGAGCTCGATGCCACCCGCAACCTGGCCCTGGTGGCCGCCGGCAGCGCCGGCCTGCGCATCGTCGACATCGCCAACCTGTCGGTGCCCATCGTGCGCGGCGGCGTGGCCACCGGCGACGCCCGCGGCGTGGCCCTGGCCGGCAACACCGCCATCGTCGCGGACTACAGCAACAGCATGACCTCCGTGAACACCACGAACACGGCGGCGCCGGTCATCCTGAGCCGCACCACGGTGACGCTGGGCGGCCGCCTCAACGGCGTGGCCCTCACCGGCAACTTCGCGGTCGGCGCCGACGTCAACTTCGTCAACGGCGTGCCCATCGTCGACATCACCAACCCGGCGGCGCTGGCGCCGCGCACGATCCTGAACTTCCCCGCGCGCGACGACAACGGCATGGGCATCGCCGTCGACAACAGCTTCATCTACCTCGCGGCCGACCTGAGCGGCCTCAACCGCGGCGGCACCAGCGGCAACAGCCGGCTCTACATCGGCCAGTACCAGCCGCGCGTCGACCTCGCCGGCGTGCCGCCCACGGCCGTCGTCACCGCGCCCGCTGCCGGCAACCTCGTCTACGAAGGGGCGCCGCTGACGATGACCGTCGACGCCGTCGACGACGTGGCGGTGGCGTCCGTGCAGTTCGTCGTGAACGGGCAGACGGCCTTCGTCTCGACCACCGCGCCGTACCAGTACACGCTGACGGTGCCCACCGGCGTCGGCACGCTGCAGCTCGGCGCCATCGCGCGCGACCTGGGCGGCAACGAGACGGCGGCGCAGCCGGTCAGCGTCACGGTGGCGCCCGACCCGCTGACCCAGGTCGTGGGCCGGGTGGTGTCGACCGCCGGCCAGCCGGTGGCCGGTGCCACCGTCACCGCGCCCGGCGGCCGCACCGGCACCACCGACGCCGAGGGGCGCTTCCAGATCGTGGGCGTGCCCACGGTGCTGGGCAACCTGGTGGTGCAGGCCAGCTACACGCCGGCCAGCGGGCTGCCGGCCAGCGGCTCCTCGGGCGCCGTGGCACCGGTGCTCGGCGGCACCACCGACATGGGCACCGTCACGCTGATCGAGGCCGCCTGGGAGCCCAACTTCGGCACCCTCTGGACCACCTGCGACGACTGCTTCACGCAGCGCACGCTGCCGTTCCCGTTCCCGTTCTACGGCACCTCGCAGACCATCGGCTTCATCGGCAGCAACGGCTACATCACCTTCGGCGGCGGCGACAGCACCTACACCGAAAGCGTGAGCGCGTTCAACTCGCGGGCGCGCATCTCGGCGTTCTTCGACGACCTCATCGGCGGCGGCGGATCGTGGATCAACGACACGCTGCCCGACCGCTTCATCGTCACCTACAACGCGATGCGCCACTACTCGTTCGGTGGCAGCTTCACGCTGCAGATCCAGCTGTTCCGCGACGGCCGGATCGTGATGGGCTACCGCGGCATCTCCAACCTCGGCACGGGTTCGATCACCGGTCTCACGCCGGGGCCGAACGCGCCGTTCCTGCAGGTGAACTTCAGCGAGCAGAACCTGCTCGACGTGGGCGCCCAGACGGCGATCTACGAGTACTTCACCGCGGCCAGCCCCTTCGACCTGGACGGCGCCTTCATCGTCTACACGCCCAAGGCCGACGGCGGCTACAGCGTGCGGACGATCATGCCGCCGGCGGCGCCGCAGGCCTCCACGCTGACCGGCCAGCCCGGGGCGGGCGCGCCGATGAGCGCGGTGGCGCAGCGGCGTGCCAGCGCGGCGCAACGCGGCACCGCCGCCACGGCCTCGGCCCCCTCGCCGCAGGCGCTGGCCCATGCCGAGGTCACGGTACGCTCGTCGAGCAACCCGCGCTACGTGGGCATGGTCAACACCGATGCCCAGGGCCGCTTCACGCTGGCCGGCGTGCCGGCCGGCGGCATCGACGTCGAGGTGCGCCGAGACGGCCGGCTCATCGCGCGCGGCGGCGGTGTGTTCGGTGGCGGCGCGCTCAACCAGGCGCTGCTGATGCAGATCGAACTGGTGTCGCCCGAGGCGCCCAGCAAGAGCGGTCCGTCCGCCGGGGGCACGCAGTGAACCGGCCGCCCGCGTCGCCGCGCCAGCGCTGGCGCCGGCCCGGCCTGGCCCTGGCGGCGGCGCTCGCGCTGGGCGCGGCCGGCTGGGCGCTGGCGCAGATCGACGCCTCGGCGCTGAAGAACCGCATCGGGGCCGAGCTGGGCCTCGCCCAGCGCCTGCAGGACGACCAGGAGTTCCAGCTGCCGCTGGCCGCGCTGCTCGAGCAGGGCCGCCGCGTCTTCAGCGCCGCCTGGACGGCCGAGGAAGGCGGCGGCCGGCCGCTCACCAAGGGCAACGGCCGCGAGCTGTCGGACCCCACGCGGCCGCTGGTGGGCGGGCGGGCGTTCAACCGCGTCTCGGGCCCCGATGCCAACTCGTGCATCGGCTGCCACAACCAGCCCTACGGCGTCAGCGGCGGCGGCGGCGACTTCGCCGCCAACGTCTTCGTGCTCGGCCAGCGCTTCGACTTCGCCAGCTTCGAGCGCGACGACACCATGCCCACGCGTGGCGCGGTCGACGAGCGCGGGCAGCCCGTCACGCTGGCCACGGTGGGCAACTCGCGCCGCTCGCCGGGCATGTTCGGCGGCGGCTACATCGAGATGCTGGCGCGCGAGATGACGGCCGAGCTCCAGGCCATCCGCGACGGCATGCGGCGCGGCGAGACCCGGGTGCTGATGACCAAGGGCATCCACTTCGGCCGCCTCACCTGGAAGGCCGACGGGCTGTGGGACGTCTCCGGCGTGACCGGCCTGCCGCGCACCAGCCTGATCACGGCCACGCCGCTGGACCCGCCGACGCTGATCGTCAGGCCCTGGCACCAGGCGGGCAACTCGGTGTCGCTGCGCGACTTCACCAGCACCTCGTTCAACCACCACCACGGCATCCAGACCATCGAGCGCTTCGGCGCCGGCAAGGACCCCGACGGCGACGGCTTCGTCAACGAGCTCTCGCGCGCCGACGTCACCGCCGCCACCGTGTTCCAGGCCGCGATGGCCGTGCCCGGCCAGGTGGTGCCCAACAACCTGGCCATCGAGCGCGCGGTGCGGCGGGGCGAGCGCCTGTTCGCCGACTTCGGCTGCGCGGTGTGCCACACGCCGGCGCTGCCGCTCACCCGCCAGGGCTGGACCTACTCCGAGCCCAACCCCTACAACCCGCCGGGCAACCTGCGCAGCGGCGACGTGCGGCCGTTCACGATGAGCCTGGCCGACCCCGCGCTGCCGACGCCGCGCCTGGCGCCGGCCCACCCGAACGATGGCGTGCTGATGGTGCCGGCCTACACCGACCTGAAGCTGCACGACATCAGCGACCCCAACGACCCCATCCCGGCCGAGGCGCTCGACATGAACTGGCCGGTGTGGGCGCCGAAGTTCCTGCAGGGCAACCGGCGCTTCCTCACACGCCGGCTGTGGGGCGTGGGCAATTCGGGGCCGTACTTCCACCACGGCCTGTTCACGACGATGCGCCAGGCGGTGCTGGGCCACGCCGGCGAGGCGCTGGCCTCGCGGCAGGCCTTCCAGGCCGCGCCGGCGGCCGACCAGGATGCGATGATCGAGTTCCTGAAGTCGCTGCAGGTGCTGCCGCCCGGCACGCGGCATCGGGTCGTCGACGAGCATTTCCAACCCAAGCGCTGGAGCGCAGAGAGCCGACAGGCCGATTGAACCGGCCCGGTCGGCCCGCTGCGAACGGCCCCACCGTGCGGCGCCCCGAGCAGGGCGCGTGTGATGCCTGAGCTGTCCCTGTACCGATTGCGCGTGCTCGGCGCCGAGGGCACGACCGACACCCTGGAGCTGCGGTCGGCCAGCGCCACCGACGCCCTGCAGCAGGCGGCGCGCCTGGGCCTGGCGGTGCAGGCGGTCGAGCAGGTGGGCCAGGGCGTCGCGCCGCTGCGTCGCGGCGGGCGTTTCTCGCTGCTGCTGTTCAGCCAGGAGCTGCTGGCCCTGCTCGAGGCCGGCCTTCACCTGCACGAGGCCCTGCGCACGCTCCAGGCCCAGGACCTGACCCGTGCCGACCGCGGCGGCGTGCTCGCGGCGCTGCTGGCCGCGCTCGAGCAGGGGCGCTCGTTCTCCGACGCGCTGGCGGCGCAGCCGCGGGTCTTCCCGCCCGTCTACGTGGCCCTGGTGCAGGCCACCGAGCGCACCGGCGACCTGCCCCAGGCGCTGGGGCGCTACATCGCCTACGCCTCGCAGTTCGCGCAGCTGCAGCGCAAGCTGCAGGCGGCCGTGATCTACCCGGCCGTGCTCGTGAGCGTCGGCTTGCTGGTGGCGGTGTTCCTGCTCACCTACGTGATGCCGCGCTTCGCGCAGGTGTACGGCGACGCCGGGCGCAGCCTGCCCTGGAGCTCGACGCTGCTGCTGCAGCTGGGCGAGGCCCTCGGCCGCCACGGCGCCTGGATCGCGCTGCTGCTGGCGGCCGCGGTGGCCGCGCTGCTGCTGCGCGCGCGCCGGGGCGAAGGCCGCTCGGTGCTGGGGGGCATCGGCGGCCTGCT
>JACCDR011691776.1_pt1 | contig 10999 bp, 8 predicted proteins | sample 7446431 | NCBI WGS metagenome assembly JACCDR01 (sample SAMN15323443, study PRJNA562643) | freshwater metagenome | isolation source: river surface water | place: USA:Blue River Watershed | collected 2017-08-17 | reverse complement strand
TCTTGGACTTCTTAGAATCCTTGTCCTTCTTCTTGGCTTCAACAACCAAAGAGGCAATCTTCAAGGTAAGTGCAGAACCACGACCGAGACCTACGGAGTCTAGAGCGGCAGATGCGGTTAGCAAGCTGTCGATAGCCACGTCAAATGCAGCGGAAGGCTCAAGACCATCAGAGGCATCGCTAGAATCAGAATCTTCATCCTTCTTCTTACGAGCATCGTTTTCATCGTCATCAGCCATGCAAGAATCTTTATCATCATCTGCATCACTGGAATCGGAATCTTCGTCCTTCTTCTTACGTGCATCATTGTCATCCCAAGCAGAAGCGGAATCAGAATCTTCATCCTTCTTCTTACGGGCGTCATTGTCATCATCGGCAGCGCAACTATCCATCTTGCCGTGTTCGGCACACATACTGTCGCCAGCCTTCTTATACTGGGTTGCGAACAAAGACTTGTGCTCTTTGCTGTTTAGAACTGCATCCATGGTTGCAGCTACAAAATCTGATACGCTTTGGTTTTTCATTTGTATCCTCTAGTTCTAGGTTAAGCTTTAGAACACACCCTTTTTGTTACCGAATAGAGCAGACAATTGGGTATATGCGTCTTCTTCTACTGCTGCAGTTACTGGAGAGACATCGCTGTCACCTCTTAGACCAACTTGTGGCATGCTACCAGCTGACTTACGGAGAGAACCTGGTTCATGACGGGCAACGACTTTCTTGAGAGACTCAAAAGCATCATCGTTAAACTTCATGACCTGATCTACTTGGTCAGAAATGGTTGCTCTGTCATGACGGCAGAGTCCACGGTCAACCATGTCGTAGGTTAGTTCGTATGCACGAGCTAGCTTAACACGGAACTTGTTTAGTTCTTCTTCCATAGCTGCCTTGACGTGCTCCTTCACTAGTTCACTAGCAAATTCGCCACCGCCATCAACCTCACCGAAGTACTTCTTCCAGTAAGCAACTGCATCCTTGTCAAGACCTTCTGCTACGAGGGCGTCTACATCCTTTGGATCTAGCTTGCCTTCTGCAACGAGTCTCTGGATAGCTTCTGCTTCCTTACGAACCTTTGGTGGAGCTTTAGCAACTTCCAACATTCTCTTGTTAACTTCTGGAAGAGTCTCAACCAATCCGAGGTTATCGGATGGCTTGACTTCCAATTCAGTTTGGCCATCAGCCAATCTGTCAGCTTGGTCTAGCATATCGCTAAACTTCTGCTTGGTCATATCCTGGATTTCTCCATCTTCCTCTTTACCGAGGGCGTCAGCAGCTAACTTAGCTCTGAGAGCGGCACGACCGGTTCTGCTATCAAAAGAAGCCATGGTTAGTTTCTTGCCAGCTAACTCTGGTGGAACTTCTTCGCCTTGTTCAAAGGTGAGGTCGTTATCATCGGCAGCCAATCCTGCTAGGAGTGGATCCTCAAGTGATTCTTCCTCATGTGGCTCCTCGTGGCTTTCTAGAAGACCTTCGAGTTCGCCTAGTCCTTCATGAGCCTGGTCATCAGACATCATGTTCTGTACGGCATCCAAATCTGCATTGGTGTCGTTGATTAATCCCATCAAGTCACCGCCATCTGCGGAGTGACTATCGTTCTTGTCGCTCATAGAATCTCCTTCGGCTAGTGCTTGTAATTCTGATTCAATTTCAGCACGCTTGACAATTGCCTTGGTACCACGAGCATATTTGACGAAGGCGGTCATTAGTTTGAAACCGTCTGCAACGGCAGTCTTAGCTTCGCTTAATGCGTCTTCAACGATAGTGCCTACAAAGTCTTGGTTAGACTGAGTTACAGCACCCTTGTCGTACATACCAACAATCATGTCTAGTTCTTGCTGATGTTCGTTAAGTTCTGCAACGGCTTCCTTCATGGCATGAGTTAACGCACCATTAAGTTCTCTTCTTAAAGTATTGAGAGTTGCAGTACTAAAGTTTTCAGAAGCGGTAGACTCCTTGCTGGAATCCTTCTTCTTCTTTGCGTCTTGGTCATCGGCTGCCATTGGGCCACCGGCTGGACCACCCACTCCACCTGGAGCAGATTCAGCGCCACCCATTTCAGCTTGTTCACCAGTTAAGGCGCGAACAGCTTCTTGTAGGTCAGAGCTAATTTGTACGCATTTTTCAGATAGGTCAAGAGCATTCTGCTTTGGATCGCCAGACTTGCCTGCATCCTCTGCTGGAGGGCCAGCATCTGGAGGAGCGCCTGCATCACCTGGAGGAGCGCTAGATGGATCACCTGGTGGAGGAGCTGGTGGCATAGCTTGTGCCTTCTTAATTAATCTACTAACCGCATCAGCACCATTAACTTTGACCTTTTCGATCAACTTGGAACCGAAGTCCTTGGTTGCAATTGAATCATAAAGTACGTCAGTGTTTCCACCGGACAATTCGGAGACAGAAGCAGTTAACAATAGCTTGTCACCTAGGAATACTTCCCAAGCACTTTTGCCCTTGTTCTGGGTTCCATCACCATTAGCAGCCTTAACAAATCTGGCGCGTAGTTGAGCACGTGCAAGCATTTGCTTACGCTTCAACTCATCCTTTGGATCAGCGGATGATGGAGAAGGGTGAAGACCGTCAACAGGTCCAACGCCTGGGAATGGTGGTTGTCCAACCATTTGCTTATCTTCATACTCACGTAGTTCTTCGTTAAGTTTATCCTTTGGATACTTTGCCTTACCTGGGGTTGGCTCGTTTACACCGCCACCACCTTGCCAGTAAGCTTCTCTGTTCTTCAAAGCGTCCTTAGCCATATTGACAATGGCATTACGCTTCATGGCTCTCTCTTCAGCTTCAGCACGAGCGAGCATCTTTTTACGCTCTAACTCATCAGAAGGATCCGCAGAACCTGGAGAAGGGTGCATTCCATCCACTGGACCAACCTCAGGGAAAGGTGGTTGACCGACCATGTGCTTATCTTCGTTGGAGCGAAGTTGCTCATTTAATCCGTCTTTTGGATATTTGACTTGACCTGGAGTTGGCTCATTAACGCCACCGCCACCCTGGAAATAAGCTTGCTTATTGATTTCTTTTGATCCAGACATATTTTCCTCTTGTGTTTTCATAGTAGAAGTTTTAGCTAACTTATCCAAGCTCTTTTTCATTTGGTTTAGCGTGGCCTCAATAGCGGCTGTTACCTGTTGAAGTTCGGCTAATGATTCTGCCTCTACATCGGCAGAAGCAAACCTTTGGGTTTGCGGAGTTTGGAGAGCCAATCCAGAATCCGTCGGTGTACCTTCATCCATGGCAATCGAACCCGACGACTGATTAGATGCAGAAGAATTAGTATCTTTTTCAGAAATTTTTACGTTCTTGAATTCCTGAACCTTACGAAAAGCTTCATCTAAGTCTGACTTAAATTGGTCGATATCGCTTGCTTCGACGTTGAATTGGGCACTTCCACCACCCTCATCACCATTGACACTCGATACATTTACATTGGCAGTAAACTTAAGTTCGGCTAATTTTTCTAATTCTTTAGCACGATTCTCAAGATACGTGTTCATTGTATTGGCTGCGGCAATGATGTGTTTGATATTGGCTCTAGGGTCAGCACCATTAACAACGATAGATAACTCAATTGGATTGAGGTCTACGTTGATTTCACCGTAGCACGTCTTGTTCTTCATATGGTTACAGAAGTCAGCTTCAGCACGAGCAACTCGACCGCAATCATAGCAAATGGCCCTTCCAACAGCAGTACCCATGGATACGCAGTTAGAAACACCAGTAGAAATTTGTCTTGCTAATTGTGGAAATCCTGCCTTATCTAAGGCGCATAATGCAATCACTCTCTTGAGTGAACGATCATAGTAGGTATCAACAATAAAGCCTCTCACATGGTCAACCGAACTCGATTTATGATCCACGCATAGAGGCTTGTGTTTCCACTTTTTGTAAGCTTTAGTTAACTCTTCTTCTGGAAATATGTCGCCATTAGAATTCTTATATGGTCTGACATTAGGATCGCTACTGGTCCATTTCCAGGTATTACCACTCTTATCCCAACCTACTTGGACTGGCTCTCCTTTGAGAGTCAAGCGTGGTGTGCCATCTTCATTAAGTGCGGCAGCTTCAGCAGCGTGCATCATTACAGCGGAGAAATAGAGGAAGTCTTCCGCTTTAGGGGCAACCTTTTTAAGATTAGCTGCGAACTTCCTAAAGTTTTCCAAGACCTCAGCACTCACTTCTGGAAGACATGATTCCATGTTCTCAAGTTTAATTTCGTGGGCTTCGCCTAATTTAATAATGGGCATGCGTATTAGCTCCCTGACTTCTTCTTAGAAGAATCAGTTGACTCGTCAGATTGTTTGACGAACTCTTTAGAAACCTTCTTGACGGCTTGTTTCTGTTCTTCAGTAAGTTCTTCGCCATCAACAACGTTTAGTATCTTTCCATCACCGTGCTTGATAAAGGGCATTATATTCTCCAAATGGGAGACCACACAGGTATAATGTAATATTGCTACAAATTTCCGATTTGAACGAAAACTTCATCTATTATATGGCGATATTACCATCTTTCTTACTTTCCTACTGTGCTTCTCTCCTCCACTACATCGTTTAATTGTTCTTGCCTTTGATTGTAAAGGTCCACAATAAGTGGCGTCTTTTTCTCTATTTTCATCTGCAAATCATTACTAATAGAGTCAACCCAATTAGTAGCCAAGATATTAGTTTGAATATGAGATTTTATTCTTTCATCAATAATTTCATTAATCTCATCACATTGCTTCTGGATATCTTCAATAGAAGTTACTACATCTTTAGCAAAATCTTTGCTCTTTAAATCGTTAAACAAATCTGCAAAATTGTTAACCTTAATCTCTAATTCATCAATAGAGGAGATGAATGATTTGATTAGCTTAAGGGTCTGTGTATCACTAGAGAATGTCTGCATTAAATTAACACAATCGAAAGATATTCTTTTGAACTTATCAAAATTATCAATAGATGTATCTCTGAAACGTCGAATAACAGCACGTTCTTTCATAATATCATCAGGCGTCATTTCTGGATTATCCTTAAATGGCGTCTTCATGATATTCAAATGATCAGAGGCTTGTACTAAATACTTCTCTGCGCCCCTAAAATACAATAAAGCCTTCTCTGCCCTTTGCTTTTCGCTGTCAGACACATCATAGCTCATTTGTATGGAGTAAGACTTTTTGATCATTTAATGACCTACCTCTGAAAAGAAACCATCCATGCGTTCCACTGGTCCGAAACCTCGTTGCCCAGCATCATTGTCATATTCTCCTACATTAGGAATAGTGACGGTCTCACTAGGATCATACCGGAATAATGATGTGTCTGGGTAATTTTCACGAGTTGGGGATTGGTCTAGCGTACTAGGATATACAATATCTAATGGATATTGCTTGGTGTGGTCCAGGTGAGGCGAAAATGATCCTTGGTGTCCTTCGTCTAGAAAACTATCCCTATTGTCGCCTTTGTATTCCCTTTCGTTGGAGACTATATCAACACTATTCGTATCCTTATCGGGCTTACAGTGACGGATGATCTGTTCAAACATATGAGTGGTCTGTGGAGCTATACCTACACCAAAACCTAAAGACTTAGCTTCTTGAATGGCTTTTTCAGGATCCATTCCGAAGAACTTGCATTTAATTAAAGCTGATGCTAATCCAGTTCTATCTTTGCCTTCATGACAATGAACAAATGTAGGACCGCCTTCTAGAAATAACTTCCTCATATCCTGTGACAAAAAATCATATAAACTCTTTCTAGTATGATCAATGTATAGTTTAATATGTTCAATTCCTAATAGTTTACATGCTCTACTTATTTTTTCGCCAGATACCTCATCAAGGCTAACAATCTTTTTAATGCCGAGTTTGTCCTTTAGCTCCATAACATCTTTTGGTGATGGTGCGGAGCCTCTATATAATTTACCAGGAACTACTGCGCGCAACTTCCTGATCATAGATTCCTCGATAAGCTATTTAGAACCTCTCTTACATAATTAGCGTCTTGATTGAATAGTACGTGTTTAACGAATGTAATCGCTTGGCCATAAACAGCCGCATCAGGCATGTTCTTACCGGAGATTTCATTCTCACTCATTACATTGAATTTCTGTTTAAGAACTTGAGCTGCCTTTGGTCGCTTATCTAAAGGTAGTCTATTTAGAATGAACTTCACAATATCTGATAGATATTTGCCAACAGAATCGGCATTTCCTAATTCAGCTACTGCTGCACATTTTACCATCTTCTTATCTAATTTAAGAGGATGTATTCTATGAAACTTAATAACGGCATTCTGTAAAGCCACTCTGTCGGGCTTGTTAATCTTGCCTTTAACGGCTTTATCAAACTGAGCCTTGAAAAGTTTTAGGAATACTTTAACTTGTTCTGGGCTAGCTTCTTGACGAAGTTTACGCATGAGGGCTGAGTAGCTAAACTCATCAGCACCAGTTAAATCAATTGGAGCTATTGCATTGCCTTGGTCATCAGCTTTAGACTTATCTAAATGCTTAAAAAATTCTACTTGACGTAGACGCTTCTCAGCAGCTCTTTGAGATTTATAGGTGCCTAAATCCTGACCCTTTTGAGAGAGTACACGATACCTACCATCTGGAAGCTTGCGAATCTTCGCAATCTTAACCAGATCTTGTATGCACTTATTTTCATAAGAGCTGGCGAGCTGTAGTAAGGTATCGGGGGTGGTCATTTGTTAGTTTCATTTAATTTTAGGGCCAAACATCTGCCTAACATCTAAAGTCTCTTTGCTACGAAGCATCATTTCTTCAACAGTTCCGTTTCCATCAACTTCATTTAAAGCTCGAATCGCTCTCTCATTGATGAACATTATATTACCAAGTTGTATGTGTTTGTTTTTGACAAAAGCACAATTGAGAATTAAACATTCACGATAAGCGGAAATAACCTTACCACAAAAAACGGCAGGGTATGTGGTTGATATCTGCTCCGTACTAACATCTTCATAAGAATCACCGACATAGACTTCAATGAATTTGTCCTTAAAAATCTCTGCGAGGAACTCGGCAAATGTTTTACCAGAACCCTGAAGCTGCTGAACTGTTTCCAAAAGTTGTTTTTCCGATACCATCGCATTTCCTTTAGATGAATTTAAGCAGGAACTTCCTGTAGTTAGTATCAGCGGTTCTAGGGCTGATTGGTTGATAAGATGACTTTTTATTCATAATTTGATTTGTTTTAACGGTTACACCACCAATTTTTACGGTTGCATCTTTAAAAGTTTCAGATAATGCTTCAACCATTTGTTTAACCGCAGCAAAACATTCTTTTTCAGGACCAGCAATAGAACATTCTACTTCTACATCACGCCCATCTGTATGTGGATATGAAGAAGATAATAAATCTTCGTCTAAGGCTGCACACAATACGCGAGCGAATTCTATAGCGCTTGCATAATCAGGAGCTTTAATTTGAATTAAGATATCATGAGTTGGTAGCGCTTCTTTATACAATTTCTTCAAATTATAATCTGTAGCAGCTATCTGCATTTCTTGAAGAAACTTATTCAAAAGACCCTCCAATCCTTGAGGCGATCCGGGCGATTGTTGAGCCACCATTGATGGTTTTGGTGCTGGCGCTTTTACATCACCCGACAATCCCGCATTATAAGAATTACCTTTGTTGAATTTATTAAAACCTGCAAGAAGACCTTTAGTATAATCTTCTTCCTTAGCTCCATAGTATCCTGCTTGACGAAGTGCTTTAGAGTAAGCACGAATATCTGGATTTAAAATATGCTGCCAAGAACCGGAATAGCGCTTACTTCCACTCAAAAGTTTTAGATAGTCTGTAACGCCCTCTTCCAAAGAATTATAAGCTCTAAAGTGTTGTACAATCTGCTTCTTTTGCGTCTCTGCTTTATCAGAATACATCCAGTCGCCACCCAAAAAATAGTCATGATCCGTCGTACCAACAATAATGTTACCAACATTATAGTTGTGCATCGATTGCCTACCTGGCCCAGTCTCTATAATATTTTGGGCCATCACCATATACACCTGTTCTTTAGACGGAGTGCTTCCAAATAACTTAGTCCAAACGCTGATAATAGTAGCAGCCATTAAGTCATCAGAAACAGGAGTATTAGTTTTGGGTACTTGTTTTCCCATCTTCCTCCTTAACCTTTAATTCGCTTAACAATTTTGAACAAACTGATAGCCGTCTCTGGATCATCTCCCTGAATAGACTTAGCATACTTAGAAATGAATCCAGACAGAATGACTGGGTCTTCATTGCCCATAGATTCTAGTGCGGTAAAAAAATGTTTATGAGATTTTATATGTACAGGTGGAGAACTTTGTGGATCAGTCTTGGCACCAGGATCTGCTGATATAATTTCAACATCTGGATCTTCAGGATTTACATTAATAGTTTCTTCTGAACGTGGTTGTGGCGCAAATGGAGGGCCTGCTCCTGGAGGGGCACTAGTTCCCCATGGGCTTGGTGCAACACCTACAAATCCACCCCCAACTGGAGCGTTTGGCGCTGTTGTAGTTGTTGGAGCAGGAGCTGGGGCGGCGGTTGGAGCAGGTTCTTTTGTATCAGGAGCGGGCTTTTTTGCAGTCTCTTCTCTTTCAAATTCTTCTTGTTTCTTTAGGTAAGGCATAATTACATTAGTGTAATAAGCTCGAAATCCTTTATCCCCGCCATCAAACTTAGCGTACTCGCCCTTAATTCTCTTAGCTGCATCCATATAGTTATCTACTTGACGAACAGCACGAGCGGTAGCCATATCTTTTAGAAGAGCTAATGTATTGGCTAGAGCAGTTTCAGCTGCATCGATAAGACGATTGCCGCCATCGCGCAAATCTTTAACTACCTTTGGATATCTCTTTTCCCAAGCTGCAAGCGCCCAACCACGTCTTGTACCAACGTTATGGAAGAAATCCATAATACCAGCTTCTTTAATAAAGTAAGGCTCATTGACTGCCTTAGAAGCTGATTTCATATAATCTTGTAGTCCTTTGATATTTTCTCTTTGCTTAGGACTTAGACTTTGGAATAAGAAATTATGATGAATTTGGTTAACACTTAAGTCTAGCTTATCGATAAACTTAGTGGCATCAAACATTCTCTTATGAAATTCACCTAAGTCAGCAACACCAGACATATATTCACGACGATTAAAATTACTGCGAGCCGATTTCAACAAATCCTTAATAGATCTGCCAGGAGTAAATTCAACGCTAGGCTTGCCAACTTTTTGACCCACTAGAATGCTTCTGATGTTGTCATCAGCCACTCTAAGATCATTCATAATTCTATCAAGTTCTGGCTTGAAGAAACCTTCAGCCATCGCGCCTGGAAGATTAATCTTCTCGCGTATCTTGTTGAGAATACCTCGTTCTTGGGCAAATTTATCCATGGAAACCCTCTGCTTAAGTGTAATAGCTAAAACAATGCTGAATTATTCACAAGTGAGGGTTATTCAGCGGAATTAAAACATTATGCGGCTGGGGGAGGTGGTGCCGGAGGAGCGCCGCCACCTGGAGGCATTAATCCTGCTGAAGCTCCACTTGGAGGAGGTAATGGAGGGGGTGCTCCGCCACCTGGAGGACCCGGTGGAGGTCCGCCGCCTGGTAGACCTAAATCTGGCATTCCACCTGGTGGCGCGCCACCTGGAGTTTCGCCTGGCAATGGGGCCTCTCCGGCAACTTGCTGTGGCTCTGGAATTTCATCCTCGTCATCCAAAGCACGTAGAGCATTGAGGTCCATAGTCTCAAGGGCTGCCATCTCTTTCTTCTGGATAGCATTCTGAACATTTTCTTTACGCATTTTGCGTACTTCATCTTCATACTCAAGTCCCAAAGAACGATAAAGAGTATGAATGGACACTCTCTTCTGGTCAGCTTGGCCCTGAGATAGAGTAACCAAACTATTGATGTAGTCACCTGCATCGAAAATAGACATGTGATTCCAGTCAATTTCCGGAACGATAAGTTGTTTCTCACCGCCTGAGTAGTCATAGAATCCCTGAATCTTAGAGATTGGGGCGAAAATCTTATTCTTAAGCCAAGTAGACATCATATTACGAAATTGCATGTATCTTTGACGTAAAACATCTAAAGCTACACCACCATTAGCATAAGTTGTATCTGCTCCACCATCCATCATAACAGGCGGAACAAACAAACCAACGTAAATTTCCTTGATGAGCTGAGTTATGTCACCAGAGATATCGTAGATACCTTGCCCCCAACCAACTCTTTCAACAGCAACACCTTCATGAGTAAAGATTTTGAAGTCCTTGTCGTATTGAGCTTCTTCAAAAACGGCTCTCCATGCCTCAAGGTCAGCAAAAGTTGGCTTGTAATCAGCCGAACCAATCTTAACCAAGGTCAATGGATTAATCATGTTATCAGACTGCGCGTACTTAGATTCACGTAGCTTATCGAAAAGCATTAACTGACGGAAAATACAGACTGGGAGTCCAGTTCCTCTGATTTCGTATGGGCTGATACGACGAGCCAAGTGAGATACATGGAAGTTATCTAGTGGAATGTTTTCTCCACGTCTAACAGAATCAATAATGTGCTGGTTAAGCTGCTTACGCTGTTCAATATCGGTTGGTCGATTAGAGAAAATGATTTTCTTGAGATTCTCATCAGGACGAAGCTGAATGATTGGCTCACTAGCTACAACTGTACGCTTAACAATCATGAAATCTGGGTTTTGAATGTGTAGACGGCTCCACTTGCCCTTACCTTCATCCAGTTCTGCATAAACGAATGCCTCTCCCAAAAGCCAATACTCTTGAGCAATCTGTACGCAGATGTTCATTAAGTCAATCTCTTCGATCATATCATCGAAGAACTTTTCAATATCTTTATTTGGACACTTGATAGAAAGCTTACTGATTGGGTAGGTGCTGTGCAAACTGACTGCGTTATGCACGAACGGATTTAATGCAAAGAAGCTACGGCACCACGCATTAATCGTCGCTCTATCACGCGGAAGATTTAGATTACTATTCAAC
>JACCDR011998634.1_pt1 | contig 11000 bp, 27 predicted proteins | sample 7446431 | NCBI WGS metagenome assembly JACCDR01 (sample SAMN15323443, study PRJNA562643) | freshwater metagenome | isolation source: river surface water | place: USA:Blue River Watershed | collected 2017-08-17 | reverse complement strand
GATCATTCGAGGAAGTTAGCTGCTAGGTCAGCTCCAGGTACATCAGCTAATAGCTTGAGTAGTGTTACTAGTACAGCAATGGTACTCACATAGGAGAAGACTGTCAGGGCTAATTGTTTTTTATTCATCGAATCGGGATAATGCTTGAGCCCGTCAGGCTGAGTGTTATCCAGATGGCTTTGAGGTAGTTCCCATTTTGAAAGAGTGCCTGCTCGTACCCGAGCCATTCGGAGACGGTATCGAACTTCCATGAATAATTCCAAGGCACCAACTGCCAGAATTAGCGCGAATAATCCGATACGCAATTTGTACATAATAAATCCGGCAAACAGCAAAGATAATGCTAGAAATAGTACGCCGAGATTTTTATGAATAGAGAACGCAATGGCTCGGACTAATTGTCCACCATCCAACGGAGTGATGGGTAACAGGTTGAAAAGATTCAACGTAGCCATCCAGGCTCCAGCGGCAGCCCACATCGGGTTACCTGTTGTCCAATACAGTACGCCCGAACCCCACGCCATCAATGCGCCCCAGACTGGACCCATGATAGAAATGTAGGCGTTCTCTCCGTACGTTCGGTAGTTTTCTTCGGCAATTGCCGCGCCTCCAATGAAGGGAAGAAAATAGAATCCTTTGGTTTTGATTCCCATTTTCTTCATAGCCCAGACATGTCCGCTCTCGTGGAAGCCAACGGCAATCATTAGAAGCAATCCAAACTTCCAATTCCAAATTGCTGCGTATCCAGCCAAAGAAGCGGCAGCTAACCCAACCTTGGTCATCTTTAGCCCCTTCAAGAGCTTGACAAAGACACTGGAGATTTTGGAGCCAAGTTTGGCAAACAAAGTCCAAAGACCAAGCCGAGATTTCTTTTCTGTTGAAGACATAATATACTTCCTTTATTCAATTGCCTTGGCGAAGTTTTTGAAATCTAGGTATTCTTTAGTGAAAGGATCCCAGAATCCCCAGCTACGCTTTTTAGAACGCCAGCCGGTAAAGAAAAAACTCCACGCATCATCGTGAGATAACTCCACCCGATGAAAGTCTTTATCTGTAAGAATGTTAATACTGCCCGGTCTGTACTTTTTCAGTTTCAGATTGGCACTATCTTTATCAATACGCCGCCACTCACGATATCCATTTACCAGGATGATCGAGAAAGACCATGGCCATGGATGGTTATGTAGATAGTATTCTCCACTCGGAGCCACATCCATATCCGATGAATGAAAGTGATGTAGGAAGATATTACCAAAAGCCCGGTCAGCTCCGAAAAGATAATACCTAGTCAGATATGGGTTACCTTCAGGTGTGGGAATAGTAATGGAAGGCAGGCGTTTAGCTAGCCATTCACAGAATGTTCTTAGCATATTATTTCTCAGTAATCGTCATCATCCCTTTGACCAGGGGCAGGTCCGATCCAATTCATACATTTACAGATTGGACAATTCCAATATCTTTTACCAATCTCATCTGGTTCATAATCCATATCATATGGACCAGGAGGTCCGATAGTACGTATGTCATGCGGCATAATACCGATTAGACTCTTACATTTTCCACATGTATGCTCGGTTTCAGATGATTTGATAACTCTCATTTGCTACCCATTAATACAATGGCGACCATCGCTAGAGCCATACCCACTCCATGTTTGAAGGTGATATGTTCTTTGAGAAAGATTGCGGCTAGGATTAAAGTAACCGCCGGATACAATGAAGTAAGAACGGTTGTGCTACCAGCATTGCCACCACGCAAGGCAAAGAAATATCCAAGTGAACCAGCACACATGCAGAGTCCGCCTAAGATAGAATATGTAATGCCCGTACTATTCAAAGTACGATCAAACGGAATGAAGGCAAGCGTGATGATATCCAGCACAACAAACACCGATGTCACGATGATTGATACCATCAGTGGATGGATATTGTCATTGGCAACTTTGTACAAAAGAGAGCCAACTCCCCATGCAATGATGGATACAACGATGAGATGTGCGGACGACATGACTTACACTGATCCCGGTGCGAGAAAAGCATAAGCCATTCCCACAGTTGATAATAGAATCATACACCACCAGAACGCCCTGTCAAAGAACGGTTCAATAGGAGGATATGAATTCATGATTTTTATTTACTAATTGCTATTAATTTACCATCAGAGGTTTGTATAATTTTGCAAATGGAGCCGTCAATTTGGCGGTGACCAACGACTTTCTCATCGCCTTCTAACTCAACAACATCAAGATCCCAATCATCAGCGATTGACTTTTTCCAATCGCCAGCACCCGTAAAAACAAATGCATACGTTGCACTCATTGTACTCTCCAGTACTATATGTATGTCTTACCGACCATCTCCAATTACGGCATAATAACCGTTCATTTCAATTGGTTCACTCTTTTCTAAATTAGCAAGGAACTCTTGATACTCCTCGGGCGTCAACACTTCTCGAATGACCTGCATCAGATGTTCAATCATATCAGGCATGACTCAGTGCGTTTCCTCTAAGTATAGAGCTTGCTTATTTTTTCCGTTCGTTCTCTTATCCTTTTTAGAACGGATCTCTCCCGCCTTGCGTTTCTTCGCTGGAATAGCGAAGCCGTTGCGGGTAGATGTAGTATTCTTTTTCATGACAATTTGGTAGCCATAGAGGGACTCGAACCCCCACGTACGTAAGTACCGTTGATTTTAAGTCAACTGCGTATACCGTTCCGCCATATGGCCATTGGTTCGGGCGGCAGGAATCGAACCCGCATTCACGGGTTCAAAGCCCGCTGTCCTGCCGTTGGACGACACCCGAATAAGTACGGCATGTGTCTATATAACTACTTATTACCAGGTTTTACCTGGCCAAGTTCAAAGCTTCCTTGAGGTCAGCAACCTTCTGCGTCACCTTGTAAAGCGTACGCATAGAGGTGTTTGGCCACATGTCAATCAGGTCTTGAACATAAAGGCCCAGCAACTTGTAGGCTTCCAGCTTGCGGTTTAGCTCCACAACCTGCGCCCTCAACTGTTCTTCAGTCAGCTTCTTCGGAAGTGTTTCGTGCACATCCGCATACGTCTTTGTGTCCATCACTTCACCTCAACGGTTCCGCCAGCTTCCACCAGCTTGGCTTTGACTTGTTCAGCTTCTTCCTTGGAGACGCTTTCTTTGATTACCTTGGGGCAACCCTCAACCACGTCCTTGGATTCCTTAAGGCCCAAGCCGGTAAGTTCCCTGACCATCTTCAGGACAGCCATCTTCTTATCAGCCGGAACCTGAGTCAGGATGACATTGAATTCCGTTTGCGCAGACGTCTGTGTGTCTGGCTGTTGCTGTTGAAGTTGTACCTGAACGGTCGGAGGTTCAGCTTTGACGCCCCACTTCTGTTCCAGTTCTTTGGTCAATGCAATCACTTGCATAACAGACATATTGCCAAGAGCTTTGACAACATCATCATTAGTAATATCGCTCATTTTATTGTTCCTTAGATCCAAGGTTTGAATGGAGTGCCGTTGACTCGATGCCACCAGACTGCCAGATAATGTAACACACCATGCCAGGTTGTCAAGGGAGACAGGAAAAGCAAAACAATTCCGAAGCCAACCAAGTGGTACTCTTCTTTTTGAATTGCCTTGTTTACTTCAATTGAGAAGAGAACAAAACCTAACAGGTATGAAATTACTACATACCAAAACAGAACGGTAAGCATTTTATTTTCCTTATCTAGAAAAGCTGGGGCCACACTTAGCAGCCCCAGCTTTGCTTCTTTCACTCTTCCGACTTCTCGGACTCATCACCATCGGAACCACCACCAGCAACCTGCTTAGCAAGCTTGGCAAAGGCTTCCGTCAACTTCTCGGTACCATCCGGTCCAGCACCAAAGGCAGCTTCCAAAGCCTTGTCGAACTTGGAGAGTTTCTCCGTAGCTTCCTTGAGCTTCTTGTTGTACTGCTTAGTTTCCTCATTATACTTCTTGACTTCGTCCTGAGTATAAAGGGCCTCGACTTCCTGCATCTTGCCATCCACCAGCTTAAAGACCTTCTTGCTAGGCGGACGAATTGCATTCAGTTCGTTCTGCAACTGACCCCGCTTGACCAGCGCCTTATCCAGAAGATCCACCCGCTTGACCAATTCGCGCTCAGTAAGCGCCCTGACCAACCTGGTACGGGTCTCTCCCGTTGATGCCTTTAATGCATCGGCAACCTCGGCAAGAACACTCGCTCCCGTGCTGGTCTGATTCGTATCGTTGTTTTGCGACATAGTATTTTACCCTTGCTTCCTTCACTTTTCCACGTAACATTACGATTCTTGACTCAGCATCATGCTGGGTCGAGAGATCATAAAACCAATCCCTCTCGTATCTCCGCATCAGATGATGCAAAGAAATTTTCAATCGAACATAAGCCCCAAGTAACTCTTGAGCCGAGATAGTATTTGAAGCAATGGCTGCCTCAAAATCTCTTTCAGCTTTGTCGATTAGAAGTAACACTACTTCCACAGCCATCTGATCTGCCGCATCAGAGACTTCTTTTTGTAAACTTTCTAGGAAATCCATTTACCACACCATTCTACATCCGTAGCAGACTAGGGTTCCATCATCTTGATTTGGTTCGGCGTATGGAAAATATTCTTTACATTTTCTGCACGTACATCCGTCAGAATCTTTTTTCTTTTCCTCGACAGGTACAGCTAGATCAATGTCATCAAAAGATATTTGAGGACAAGTTCCAGTACCAGGAGTCAAAGTAATAGTCCCGCCAGTAGAACACGTACCACCTCCAGCCGGAATAGTTATGGTGTATTGCTTACTTGGGACAACAGAAATCCATTGTCCATTTCCGCCGCCACCACCACCTCCACCACCGGAACCAGTAATGATAACGGTTCCTCCCGTGCTAGTATAGACGCCAGTTTCTCCGCTGATAAATGATCCAGAATTATTCACGTCAGTCATATCTATCTCCTATGTTCGGAGATATTATAACTTAGAAATAATTCTTATTTATTCATCATCGAGGTCATCGTCTTCTAATTGGTCGGTATCAGGATCAAAATCCTCATCTTCTTCGACATCAATCGGAAGGAGTTCCCCATCTTCATCTTGTTTGAGACCAGTATAAACGATGACTTGTCCGTGGTTGTCGGTCTCAATGGAGAAGCCGCCTGGGAACAATTCGTCTAGAGCCTCTTCCAGTTCTTCGATATTCATGTTATTCCTTTTTGTTAGCGAGTGTTTCTGCATGACCAACAAACCAGAGTACCATCTGATTGATTGGGGAGAGCATATGGATAAAAGTTTGTGCACCTTTTACAAGGGAAACCATCCAAACCATTAATGATTTTGGAGGCCACCAGCATTGTGCGCTTCACGGTTAACCCGCGCTTATACAATGCTTGGTTAGGCACATAATCATTATCACTACTAGTCTGTGCACGTTCGCGAGCATTGGCGGGAAACTTATCAGTTGCCATCCAGCCAAGGAGGACATCAGTTCCATGCCCTGGTTTTTTGGTTGCAATGACTGTTGCAACTAAGGTGTGCATACTGGGCGATGGTAAAATATTACCAGTATAATTGTCTATAAAGACGCGATACTGGTCGCCCAACTTAGCTTCTGAGAGATCCATTTATGCTCCTTAAAAAATGCGTGCAAGTTTTCATGCCCAAAGGCCCTGTTACTAAACTTGCAAACTCACAGTTGCATGTTAATGCAAGTGAGCGAATCACGCACTCTTCTTGGCAGGACGCTCCCGAGAGACGCCCCCACCCTTGCCCTTGGTCACGAAGAGCAGTTCTGCCTTCGACTGACCAGTGACATAGGCATGAACGCGATCCGAAAGAACCTTGAAGGTTTCCGGGGTCGCACCCATCTCCTGAGCCGCAAGACTCAGAAGTGCCGGCATCGGGATGTTCTTTCCCGCATGACGATCGAGAACCGTATTCACGGCTTCCGCGATTTCCTCAGAGGGAATCTCGTTCTCCGCTGCCCATTCGGTCAACGCCTTGGCATACGCATTCGCGCTAGCCGCGATGTCGATCGAACCGTCCGTACCACGCTTAGTATACTTATCCATTTGAATTTCTCCTATTGATGGATTCTATTACACACGAACAAGGAGTATCGCATTATTGTCCTACTCCTAGAGACGCCCAACATTATTGTTGAGCCATCATTTTCACTCCCCAGTATCTGCATCAGCCGTTGGCTGCGCAAGGGGTGCCGTAACAACAGGCAGTCGTTTGATACCGCCATGTGCGCCACGAGCAATTTCCACGCCAGGGTATCCTTTGAAAAGGAACTTGAGCGTGGGATACAACTGAGGACCAGTCATCGGCTTGCCATCCGCTTGGATGATGTTGCTTGCCAATTCTTCTGCCAACAGAGTTGCGGGAACTTTTTCGCCAGGCTTGAGAGCCTCGATACGAGTAGCAGCCTTGACAAAGAGTGCGCGAACCTCATTGAGTGCTTCTTCGATATGCTGCGTAACTTCTTGATTCATTTGGAATCTCCTTAGAGTTTAGTTGGAGCGGTGTTTATGATGAGAGGGGCGCAGTGAATGGGAGGCTTAGCGCCCATTCTTGCGGAGCCAAAGTTTTGCAGCCTTGCGGGCACGAGAAGGCTCGCTCGAATCTCGGGCAATATCCTTCATGATTGCATGACTAACTTCGTGCATGTTTGGTTCAGAAGGAACACGAACCGTATAAGGCGTTTCCACCATACGACCCAGCGCCAGATGCCGCGCCACATCCTTATCGAATTGGTCCGCCGGATTACGGACAGATACTCGGTACTCAACCACAGCATAATGCTCGCCAGAATGAGCAGGATGCTCCTTGATGGCAATGCATCCAACGTAGTGACCGTTCTCGTCTTTGAGATATTGAACTCGATGTTCCATTTTATTCATCCTTTACTTCTTTAATTTTGGTAACAAAAAACTGCCCGATCTTGCTATGCTTATTCCGGGCAGTTACTAATTTACGAGCCTCATCAAAGGCTGCCATAATTGTTTCGTCTTCAAGCACCATCTCGTATTCTTCTTCGAGAATCCGCTTGATGGTTATTTTGTATTTCATTTAGCATACGTCTGAGTGTTCCCAGCCCGCATCTTCGCCATAATAGGCAGTAGTAGCGCCAGTGATGGCGTCCACGAAGTCAGCATCTAACTCTCCATACTTATCAGAGAATGATCTGGGGAAATAGCTTTGCCCGAGAAAAGAAATCTCAGCGCTAAAAGGTATTCCATGTTTCTCGGAAAGATCCACAGCCTCTTGGAGTAGTTTGGCGCCAGCGCGAACCTTCCTCTGAATGTCAGACAGTACATCACTAGCTTCGGTTCGGAACTCCCTTTCCAGTTCGTTATCCTCTGGATCAAGGTCATCCATATCCACAGTATCCGTAGTGTTATCATCCCACTTTACAGTAGCATAGGTGATGAAGTCTTGCTGTTCTGCTTCGGTATAGCGCCACCAATCACTAGGCTTCTCTACCTTGGGAGGGAGAATGGACTCAACCGTTCCACCAGTCACTTCATCTGTGTCTCGATCTTCCCACTGACAACGATCGCCAACATTGAATTCCATTTTCATTCCTTCGTTTTATTGATTGCGGTTTCTAAATCTTTTTTAAAGTCATCGAAGACTGGACCCTTACCACCATTACGTAGCACATAGCTGGGATGATAGGTAGGAATCAATGGAGTCTTTCCATATTTGAAAAACCTACCACGAATCTTAGTAATACCAAGCGTATTAGCTGGCATCAAAGAATTAATGGATGTGCTCCCCAGAGCCACAATTACTTTAGGGTTCACCAATTTAAGTTGCTCGTCCAAGTAATCGATGCAGGAATTTACTTCTGATTCTTCTGGGCGTCTATTGCCAGGTGGACGGCACTTGATGATGTTGCAGACGTAGATATCTTTTTGGGGATCGAGTCCGAGTTGGGTGATAGTTTCATCCAGTAGTTTACCAGACCTGCCCACAAAAGGAAGACCTTGATTGTCCTCATCCTCACCGGGAGCTTCTCCCACAATACAAATAGCAGCTTGTGGATTGCCGCGTGAAAAGACTGTGTTAGTTCTTGAAGCATGCAGCCCACATTTAGTACAGGCTTTTACCTCAGCCTGGATAACTTCCAGTGTTCTCATTGTAGGACGTTTCGTTTACAGTAGTTAGGAAGTCTTTTATGTTTGATAATGAAATCAATTAGAGCAAGTGCTTCTGGATAAGCTGAGCCTGCATATTCTTGGAAAGAAATCTCTGTCCAATAATCTAAACTCAGACCTGGATGTTTATAGTAAACCAGGAAACCAGACAGCTCAATGTCTCCAAATGGAGATACATACACTTTGATATTGGGTGCGTGCTTATTTTCAAAGCACTTGTGAAGTTGATCCATTTTTTAGGATATGAATGATATCTTCGGTCTGTTTGATTGAGTACTCAATGGTACCAGAAGTATCGACACTGTAATCTGCAAGCGCCAGTTTATTTTCAACCGGCATCTGAGCTTCAATTCTAGCCATGGCCTCGGCGTGCGTCAAGTTATTTCGTGACATTAGGCGGTCAATTTGTATAACTCGCGGACAATGCACGACAATTAGCGGGCGGTATTTTTTAGAATTGCCCATCTCGCAAATTAGCGCGGCATCGTAGCCCACTATAAGGTGTCCGCCCTCCTGCAATTTTTTAATTTGCAAATCGGATTCTTGGTTGATGAGAGGAAGCATGATCATATCAATCTGATGACGAGCGGTATGATCTGCGAAGATCAGTTTACCCAGACCAATACGATCCAGTGTGCCATCTTCTTGAAGATACTCAGTACCAAACGCATTGATTACGGCATCTAGCCCTGGGGTACCAGGCTCAACCACTTGGCGAGCTACGATGTCAGCATCTACCATAGGAATACCATGGCTACGAAACGTCTTGGTAACAGTGCTTTTGCCCGAAGCGATCCCACCAGTCAGTCCAAACGTAATCATTACCTACCCCTTGATCAGTTGAAGTGCTGCCTCAACATTCTCTGGTTTGTTCAACGCAATCTCCAGAAACAATTCTGGAATTGTATCATCGAATTCTTCACAAGCCTTGTAGTTTTTGATATTGATTTTCGGTCGCCCAGCAAGTTCCGCCAACTTCAAACGAATGGGGAACTCTTTATCAATTTTGTTTTTGAGAGCTGCCCATTCTTGTTCTGTCATCATCGAACATGCCCCTTGAAATTGTGCTGGTTTTTAATGGATATGCCAGCAAACCGGGGCAATCGGGACCGCCGACCGCCTCCACCACCATTGAAGCTTCGCTCCAATGGGATGTCTTAGCTCAGAACTTTGAGAATGAGTTTGGTGAAGAAGACCTGAATCTGATGAATAACTTTCTCTGCACCTTCAAAGCGCTTCAAGTGAGGCTCTTCCTCAGACCAGATCATCCCGTCATGGGTAATGACCTTGACGACAGTTTGTTTATCGTATCGCTTGCTTAACCAAATTTGATCGCCATTGCTGTATGCTCGGTATTCCATGTTCATTCCATTTGCTGTAGCTCATCAACTTCTAATTCTAGAATCTCTTTTAGAGAAAGATTCTTCCCATCATCTACTCCTTTAAAGTAAGCCATTATATCTTTAATAAAAGATTGTTTGTTTATATCAACTCTCTTATCTGTTGGCTCTTCTTTATCTGGACCAGATTTAGTTATGGTTTTAGAATTAGGAGGTGGCGCTTGTTCTTCTTTTTTAATAGGCTTCTTGATTTCTGGAACATCAATTCCATACATATCAATATTCCATTTAACACTTTCAACAACACCTTCACAATATGAATCTACATAGACAGGCCCACGACCGAGGCATCGCGCGTCTGCTAAATTTTCAATCTTTTTATTGAAAGCGTAGTAGACAAATTGCACATCTTTTACTTGGTCATCGTCTCCATAAACATAGTAGTTATATTGGGACGTTCCTTCGCCCGGCACTAACTCTTCCTGTACAATCTGACAGTCAAAGTATTTAGATACTGCGACGGCAAGCTGCTGCTTCCAGCTTATGATTCCTACAGATGAAAACAATTTCTCGTTTTCTCCGTAGAAAACCTTCTCATCCAGGGAGCTTAGTTCCTCTTCCGTAATGTTATACTTTGCGATGAGCTTGTCTGCCATCGCACGGGCATTATCTGCCTCATTAGGATTAGGGGAGCCTGCCAAGTTTATAAGAAGCTTGACTTTATGAAGTATAGCTGGTGGTGCTGACATAGTTATTCTAACTATATCAAACAGAATTAGTAAAGTGAGCCTCAATTACTAGAGGTAATAACTCTCTAATCAATTCTGGATCTACTGTCATATTGGATAATTTAATTATTTTACCCAACAATGAATCTAGAATTTTAGGATTCTTTTGGAGACTCTGAATTAGTTTGGGATTCTCCAAGCACACCACAATGCACATGCCCAGGTGTGTCCATTCATCCACCATCCAAAGATCATGTTGCTCAACGATATCTAGTGGATGCAGGTCAGGCTTGCCTATCAATTGTTTATAAACAAACTTGGCGGCAGCCATGGTGATCCCTTTAGAATCATCCATTTTTAATCCGTTTCTGGTTGCCGCTCTCGTTCTTCAAGATGGAACCCATCTTGATCAAAGAGTTCGGGGAACATGGCATGGTCTATAGCGCCGCAAGCAATGCAATGTTTACAATAGGAACGCCCGTGCTCACACTCGTCTCCGTCCATATCTCTAAGAGCATCGAAGACCATCTCATGAACATCAGGATCGGGGTTAGATAGCTTGGCGATAAGCTTAGAACGATACTTCCTTTGTTCTTCACGAACTAAAGCGACAGTTTTTTGTTCATCATTTAGCCTAGCGATACGTTCCTTGATTAAGGAATCGTAGTCTTCTTCTGAAAGATTGGCAAGATAATCTTCAAATTCTTTTGCATTCATTTGTGTTCATCTTTGAGTGGGCATTGCACTTCATATTATATAGAGGTGCTTTATGAAGTTT
>JACCDR012115858.1_pt1 | contig 11002 bp, 9 predicted proteins | sample 7446431 | NCBI WGS metagenome assembly JACCDR01 (sample SAMN15323443, study PRJNA562643) | freshwater metagenome | isolation source: river surface water | place: USA:Blue River Watershed | collected 2017-08-17 | reverse complement strand
TTCTGCTCGTTGTCTCGCTTCTTCTGCTCGTTGTCTCGCTTCTTCTGCGCGTTGTCTTGATTTTTTAACCAACTCATCTTTTCTTTTATTTATTTTTTTTATTATGTCTGTTATTTTCTCATGATATGTAATTAGTTCGTCTATTTGAATCGTATGTTCTATGTCTCTTTTTTTTATCACAAAATCGTATAATTTAGGTTTTTCTGTAGTGCAAGTATATTTGTACTTAATTCTTCCTAAAATACAATCTTCTAAATATACTTTTAATTTAATAACTTCCATAGTAACTACTTCTATATTTTTAGACGTTAACAATTGCTCATTAAATCCGTTTTTAGACAATTTCATTTTTTTTAATAATTTATTTACTTTAGCTGATTGGTTTTTTTGATTGTTACAATCAGATTTGTAATCAATAGAAACACAATCTTCAGAATCAGAACTTGATAGATTGGTATCTATAAATTCATCTGATGATAAATCTAAATTAGTTACAAATTCTGTTTCTTTTTGTTTTATTTTCTCTGGATACATTTTGTCACGCCTTCTTGGACTTGTATACTTATTCATTTGTTATTTTATAGAAAATAATTACGCATTTGAATCATTTTTATTTTATAATAAAAACTAAATGGAAGAATATTATAAAATACGTTCTAATACAAATCGCGTTTATTATGGAACAAAACGTCCTTCTGGTTCTCTATATATAGGTGGCACCAAACAACGATGCGCTCAATTAAGTACTAAATCAAATGACACAATGGTATTAAGTCATATCCAAAACAAAGAAGGCTGTTCATTGTTTCAAGAAATATCATCTCGAGGACCCGGTGTAGATTTATTACAAGTTTCAATAGAGTTTGTTCATAAAATGTATCCACATATAAAATATATAGAATTTGAAGACGCATCGAATATAACATGCAATAATGGTGCTACGAATTCTTTAAGTGCATATAGTATAATACAAGGCAAAGGAACATGGTATGAATATAATTTTAACGCAACAATAGAAGATAAATTAAAACAGAGATATATAAAACATACAAAACGATTGTATGATCCAGATGTAAAAGCTGATTGGAATGAAATTCAGTTATTAATAAAAACAGAAAATATAATCAGTACTGAACATATAAATATTATAAAAGAAACTTACATTAACAGTACTACATATTATGAATTTTTTAAAAATTTATATAAAAAAGTTGGAAAAATAACATTCTGTAATATCACAGCAAGTTGGATAGAAGAATTCATACAAGCATATTTACAAATGCCATATATATTTAAATTTCCAAAGTTTTATATTCCTGTAACTAATAAAAATACTATAACTGAAATACACAAAGTAAAAGACAACCCATTTAAAGATATAAAACAACGTGGGGGAGCACCTGTAAGGTGTGTACACGAATACGCTCCATGGGACTTACAATCTTGGTGATTGTTTAATTTTATTTTATATTATAATTAAAAACTAAATGGACGAATATTTTAAAATACGTTCTATTACAAATCGAACATTTCTCTGTGAGAACTGCAGTCTTCCCTCTACACTCAAATGCCCCCTCTGCAAAGACAGACCAAGCTATTTCTGTTCACAAGACTGCTTCAAAAGCAACTTTGGCCTTCATAAATTCAAGCATTCCAAAATGAACCCGTTTCCAAACTTTCGCTATACAGGACTATTGCGACCAGTGTATCCACTGAGCCCAATGCGCACAGTTCCTGAGCATATCCAGAAACCAGACCATGCTGATGATGGCATTCCAAAAGCTGAAGCTGAAATCAGAGGAAGTACAAAAATTCAAGTTCTTTCAAAAGAAGAAATTGATTGCATGCGCACCGTATGCGCCATGGCAAGAGAAGTCCTTGAAGAGGGTGCCAAATTAGTGAAAGTGGGAACCACATTGGATGAAATTGATAGAGTGGTCCATGATGCTTGTATTGAGCGAAATGCCTATCCAAGTCCACTCAATTACCATTATTTTCCAAAGTCATGCTGCACATCTGTAAATGAAGTCATTTGCCATGGTATTCCTGACCAGTATGAGCTGCGAGATGGGGATATTTGCAACGTTGATGTGACCTTGTTTTATGGTGGATTTCATGGTGACTTGAACGACACGTATTTGGTAGGGAATGTGGATGAGCGAGGCAGATTACTCGTGAAAACGGCGAGAGAATGTTTAGATAATGCCATTGCTCTGGTTCGACCTGGTATGCTGTATCGTGATCTTGGATCAGTGATTCAAAAAACAGCACAAGCACAAGGCTTTTCGGTTGTCAAGACATATTGTGGACATGGAATTCATCGCTTATTCCATTGTGCACCCAATGTGCCTCATTATGCTCGAAACAAGGCAGTAGGAGAGATGAAACCAGGCCATTGCTTTACGATTGAACCAATGATTAACGAAGGGTCGTGGAAAGATGAAATTTGGCCTGACAATTGGACAGCAGTAACAGCAGATGGCAAGCGATCTGCTCAATTTGAAGAAACAATGGTTGTCACAGAAACTGGGGTAGAAGTATTGACGAAAAAGAAAACTGTTGAAATAAACTGATGACATCGTACATCTCCATGATGCATAGAAGAAGCGAATAAATTATCTCTGGAAGACTTCGCTTCTCGAGTTCATGGCAGTTTTATATCGTGCGAAAAAGCTGCAATTTGCTCATTCGATTGGCCTGGTTAACCCCCTGTTGGGAAAATAACATTTTGTAATATTACAGCAAGTTGGATAGAAGAATTCATACAAGCATATTTACAAATGCCATATATATTTAAATTTCCAAAGTTTTATATTCCTGTAACTAATAAAAATACAATAACAGAAATACACAAAGTAAATGACAATCCATTTAAAGATATACAACAACGTGGTGGGGAACCTATAAGATGTGTACATGAATATGCACTATGGGACTTGCCATCTTGGTGATTGTTTAATTTTATTTTATATTATAATTAAAAAATAAATGGACGAATATTTTAAAATACGTTCTATTACAAATCGTGTTTATTATGGGACAAAACGTCCATCAGGTGCTTTATATATAGGTGGCACCAAACAACGATGCGCTCAATTAAATACAAAGTCACGTGATACAATCGTATTAAGTCATATTCAAAACAAAGAAGGTTGTTCATTGTTCCAAGAAATATCATCGCGAGGACCAGGTGTAGATTTACTACAAGTATCAATAGAGTTTGTTCATAAAATGTACCCAAATATAAAATATATAGAATTTGAAGATGCATCGAATATAACATGCAATAGTGGAGCTACGAATTCTTTAAGTGCATATAGTATAATACAAGGTAAAGGAACATGGTATGAATATAATTTTAACGCAACTATAAATGACGAATTAAAAGAAAGCTATATGAGACATACAAAACGATTGTATGATCCAGATGTTAAAGTTGAATGGGATGAAATTAAATTATTACTTGAAAGAAAAGCAAGTAATACAGAAGACATAAATATTATAAAAGAAACTTACATTAACAGCGATACATATTATGAATTTTTTACAAACTTATACAGAAAAGTTGGAAAAATAACATTTTGTAATATTACATCCAGTTTGATAGAAGAATTTGTATCAGTTTACCTACAAATGTATTACATTTTTAAATTCCCAAAGTTTTATATTCCTGTAACTAATAAAAATACGATAACAGAAATACACAAAGTAAAAGACAATCCATTTAAAGATATACAACAACGTGGTGGGGAACCTGTAAGATGTGTACATGAATTCGCGCCATGGGACTTGCCCTCTTGGTGAATTAAGCAAAAAATGATCTTTTGATATCACAATTTACAATAATGAATCGCTTACCAATTGAAATAATAGAAAATATAGTGGACGAATTAAAAACTATTTATATAGTTACACGTATTGGACCATTTAATACACAATTTTATGGTATATATGATATTTTAACTGTTGTTTCATCTAAACAAAAAGCAATCGATGTTTGCAAAAATCATATAAATTGCACTTATCAAATAATAGAAAAAAAACAAAAACACCAGAATGATGAATTACAAATATGTTTTTATATTATTCCAGATAAATATAACAATTTATATTTTGGCATATATAAAACAACCATCTTATAATTTTTTTCATAGTTATTATTAAATGGAAAGTTCAAAACGATCAGCTATATTACAATCACTTCTCGTTCTAAAAAATGAAATTCAATTGTTTCATTGGCAGACATTTTCATATCCTAAACATGTTGCATCTGGAAATTTATATACCATTATAGATGATAAAATAGACACATTCGTTGAAACTTATATGGGGAAATATTCAAGACCTTTTGGTAGTTTTAAAATAAAAATACGCGATTATATAGATGATTCTGCAGAAGAATTATTACACAATTCCTTGGGTATAGTAAAATTTATACGATCACATTTAGATAAAAAAGACACTGATCTTTTTAATATCCTTGACGAAATAGATGGTGCATTGCATAAATCACTTTATCTGTTTACTTTAAATTAACTATCACCAAAATAATTATTTTATTTTATAATTATAAAATGGACAAAGCTATCCTAACTGAAACACAAGAATTAAATAGTCTAAAGAATTCAAGATTAATTTCAGTTGGTAGCAATACACAGTTAGTCTTACAAACAGATGGTAATTTGGTATTATATCAAAACCGTAGAGCTATTTGGTCAACAAACACACATTCCTCAAGACAAAAATCACCTGGTAATAACGATTTTACATTAAAAATTGAAAATGAACAGAATAACAAATTCTTACGACTTAGAGATAACTCCAATAAAAATGTTCTCTTCCAAGTAAATGTGCAGAATGCACAAAATATAAACACACTGTTAATATTATTAGAAGATAGATTAGTATTATCCACGCTCGATGGCAGAATATTATGGACTAGTACTTCTACTGTAACTACATCTACTCAAATACAAACACACTTGGAATTTTTTTCAAAACAATCTGAATCAAAATTAAATATTGATAACTTTAAAGATGAAAATATTTTAAAAGAAGGACAAATATTAGAAACCAGAAGATTAAATAATTTTAAACGAATATCATCAGATAGAACTACAGAATTAGTGTTACAAAAGGATGGTAATCTTGTATTATATTTTAATAATAATCCCATTTGGGCAACTGATACATCCAAATCGCGTTTAAAAGCAATGAATAATGAGTGGTTCGAATTAAGGATTGAAACAGAACAAAATAACACTGTTAAATTTTTAAGACTTAGAGATTTTGTTAATAAAAATATTCTATTCCAAATACAAATCAGTAATGCTATAAATGCTGCATTAGTAGTATTAAATGGTTCTGTAGCTTTAATTAATCAAAATGGTGATGTACTGTGGACCAGCAAAGAAGATGTACCAATCAAAAATGAAACTCTAAATATGAAATTTTTACATAATGATAACCAAAATGTTTGGTGTTCAACTACACAATCTGGAGGACGTGATTGTAAAATATACGGATTAAAAAATAATTATAATAGATCCATGTTAACTTTAAATTCTTTAGGTGTCGACCGTTTAGTTTCTCCTAGCGGTGGAACAATAATGAATATAGAACAAAATGGAAATATTGTATTAACAAAAGATGGAAGAAAAATATGGGAATCAAATCACTCTAGGAAAAATACAAGCGGTAAAAATGAAATAAATTTTTTCCAAAACGGAAAAGAAATATATTTGCAAATACCAGGAATTTGGAGTCTTGGCCCAATGATAACAGATGAACTACTAATGTTGGTTGTAATGGAAGGAAAAATGGCTGTGTTTGATACGAGTGGAAAATTATATTGGACAACTGATCCCGGTATAAATTACAATGAAATTATACCATTTATTGAACAGAACGAACGGCGCTCGGAAATTAATACGATATTAGATCCTATAAACACAAGAGTTAATTCCCTAAATCAATCATTTAACAATGTGAACACAACTATCTCAAACTTAAACACAAAAGTCAATTCTTTAGATCAAACTTTAAAACAACAGATAACACAATTTTCTAATAATGTACAAACTAAAATATTAGATCTGGGAAATCATATTAGTAATAGAGAAAGTAATGCAGGTACGATTTCTTATCAGCGTTTTAGCAATGGTTTAGATATTGTTGGTGCTGGTAATTCAGCAAATAATAGAAATGTTTCTGTTTATGATAACTTAAGTGTTAATGGAAATATTAGAGCAAATCGTGTAGATATAAATTCCGACTTGTATTTGCCTATGTCTATCACTGCAACCCAAAAACAAATTGATTTAGTGCCAAACGTTATATTGCATAACTCTATCCGATTTTTAAATGGTTGGGAATTAAGAGGGAATGGTCAAAATTTAGAATTTTATAAAGATGGACAATTAGCAGGACGTCTTGGGAAATAACTAATTTTCTTGTTTAATTAAAAATTAGCAACCAAATGGTTGCTAATTTATTGATATTTACACTAGCTCTTGCTTCAGCAGCTGCAATGTCGTGTTTATTCGAGCCATCTAATAGTTCTTTCTAACAATGATTCGTCAAAATTAAACATAGATGCCATAATACTATTTGTTTTAAGATATTTCATATGAACTAGTTCTTCAACTTTTTCTTCGATTGTATCTTTGCAAATAAATTTTACAATTTCAACATTACGCATTTGGCCAATCCTGTAAATTCTATCAGTCACTTGTGTCATCAAGGATTTGTTCCACCAAGAATCTAATAAAATCATGTATTTTGCAGAAGTTAAAGTAATACCTTCTGCACAAGCTGTCAAAGACAGTAAACATATCTTAACATTTGGATCTTCTTGAAATTTCTGTATATTTTTAGTTTTGTTTGTATTACCAGAAATAATCACATAAGAAATTGACTCGTTTTGTAATTCTTGTTCCACTAATGTTAACATACTTGTCCATTGACTCACTACAACAATTTTCTCTTCTGGATGACACACAACAAACTCTTTTAATTTTTTAATTTTTGAACTAGAACATGATATTCCTAAATTTTCAAACGCACTTACAACTTCTTCAAAAGAATCTGACTCAACACTACCATCATTTTTTGTATTTGCAAATTCCATTATATCCGATCTACACATCGGGCATCTAGCTTGTCGCATCTTTGTGGAACACTGTTTACAAACTTTATGACCACATGGCTTGAAAATTATATCACTCTCCGTATCAAAACAAATAGGACATTCGGATGAAACATCAAAATTGCGCGTATAAAATTCCAAACATTGGATAGCTTGCGTCATAGACAAACCATTTAATCTTTTCATACTTTTTAAAATCAAATGCGGTGATGAACAAGCCTGGCGTAATCTTAAAATGTATGTAAAAACAGTACTTGACATCATCTTCTTTATAGATCTTTCAGTGGTTGTTTTATAAATTCCATTTCTTAATTTTTCGAGCCTGGAAAATGTATAACTTTTCAACGTATCGTAAAATCTTTGCTCCATCTCGGATAATTCTATAACAACTTTAGTTTCCCTTTTAGTTATCCAATTTTTGAAAACATCACTCTTTTTTAATTGAATTGAATTTGACTTTAACAAGTCGTTCAATAATTTGTATTGTCTTATTCCATTTTCACTTGTTGTTAATTCTAACCAATCTTTCCTATCAGAAATACCTGCTATATGAGTCCAGCAAAAGTACGCATATAAATCTTGCTTAGAATTAAAAAGAGGAGTTGCTGTTACTATCCACTTATACGCGCATTCGATGTTCATTAATGCTCTAAAAGAACTCCCACAATTGCGTATATGATGAGCCTCGTCAAGTACAACCCTTGAAAATTTTTGTTTTTGCAATTCGTTTTTTGATATGATGTTGTATGAAACAATAACAACATCATATGAATACAAATCAATAGAATCTCTTTTGGCACCACAGTATTTTACAAATGTTAAATTTTTTGTATGTTTTGTTATTTCATTTTCCCAAACATCAATCACACCAGATGGACATACAATTAGAGTTGGTTCTTTTAAATTTTTTTTTGTTTTTACTATCAATGAAAGTATACACAATGTTTTTCCAAGGCCAGGTTCATTTAACACAAAACCACATTTTTTTGTTTTTTCTCTTTGTAACATCCACGTAACTGTTTGTTTTTGAAAGTCGTACAATTTAGTTGTCACTTTAGCCATTTCGATTTAAAATTTGAATATTTATTTTTCACTTTTTTATTTGACAAATCTTACACGATTTTTATAATCATCTCCCTGCAACAATGAAATAATATAACTAGACGTGATTACATCAGACAATTCTTTCGATGTAGGCTGTCTTTGCATAACATGTTCTATTACACGCTTTTTCATATCAGTATTCGTAATTGTTCCCCATGCAGATGCAGCGTCATTATCTCTTATCATTCTATTTATCGTATGCTGAATATCACGCTTGAATTCATTGTAGTATTTATTATAATCATCGGGTCTTATAGGTCTGTTATATAAAGCTTTAAATACTCTGTCAAATTGTTCCAATCGTCTAAGTTCGTTTGAATCGAAAGAAGTTTCTTGACTAGCTGGTGTCGGAGCTTTTTCATTCGATACAGGCATAATCGGTACATATCCAGGTATTCGTGAATTCGCATTCATCATTCTGGATGCTGCACCCACGAGACGCAAATAATAATCTTCACTACAGGTTAACCCATCATATGACAAGTCCATAAATTTATGATTTTTTGGTACATCTGCTTGTGTACTTGCTGCTTTCATAATAGCAGTCGACTCGTCATATTCATCAAACATTGCAACATATGGACGTGTTCTAATAAAATCACACCACCTAAACTGTTCCCATAAAAATCTACCACCATGTCTTGGAATTAAATTTCTTTCTACACCATTCCATCCTTGTTTCCCTACTTTAAGATTATACCATGAAAACCCTGGAAATACAACAGTTTGATAATCTTTACCTTTCGCTTTAACCCAGTTTATGTCATCTTTAACTGTGGTCATATAATAAGCTATCGCACCATGTACATCTTTGTAAGACCCAACAGCCCAGGGTTGAATTAAATCAACATATGGTAACATTTTTTCAGTAAATTCTTTTATCTCTGGTCTTGATCTCCAATTTAGATGAACACCACATAGTACATAGAAACCTAAATCATGGAAATGTTTTGCTACCTGTGCACCCTGGTCTATAGGGAATGCCCCATCAACGCCCATAAAACTCCACAACATAATAACAGGTTTGTTATCTTGGCGAATATAATTTGGATGATCTAAAATGTTGTATTTGTCAATTAATTCTTTGAAATCATTTTTAGCCATTTCTACATAATTGAATTGTGGTAGAGAAAGAGCATTTGTAAAGTCGTATGTTATATGAAAACCTACATTATGTTTAATACACGAATTCATTAAATTTTCTAATACGGTATTGCACAATGTCTTTACTTCATTATGTCGAATATCTGACATAAATCTTTGCATAGCTAACCCTTGGATTCCATACTCCCCAGCCCACCCAACTTGTGTATCCACTGCAGATCCCACCGCGTCATTAAACAAATAAGATTTACCCCCACCTTGTAATTCCCCGAATAAATGTGTTACTTCATACAAAGCTTCTGGTGGATAATCTTTTGTATATGGATATAAATCAAATGCGGGCTTATTTTCTTCACGTAACCAATGTCTCCAATACGATAATGGATGTCCAGGTGTTGCAAACCACCCCTGATATCCACACACTATCATATCTTTATAATTGTTTTGATTAATGGGAGTTACTACCTTCCAACGCTCTCTTTCTATCACAACAGGTGTTACAGGTTCTTCTGATGTTTGCTTTACTGGTTCTGGTGTTATAGATTTTGACTCAGTTTTCGGTGTATAAAACCACCACAATGATACTCCAACTACTATAAGCAATAGAACAATTATTATTATAATTAATATCATTTATTATAACAATAGAAAATATTCTTCTAGCACTCATCTAATTTTATTGTTCTGTAATTTCTTGTTTTTATCAATTCCAAAATTTCTCCGAAAATTTCAACTGTTTCATAATGTATATCATGTTGCAAAGTCAATAATGGTTGACCATTTAACCAAGTATCATACAAATTAACTATGTCTCGTGATCTTGCATTTAACCTCACTTCCCAGTCTCTTGTATCGTGAGACCAATAAACATGTTTTAAATTTAATGTTCTATATGCATTATTTACATAAATGTCATTATAAGACCCATATGGTGCTCTCCAATACTTTGGATTAGTCAATAAATTAGATGTAGATCTCAGTGATTGCAAAAAGATGTCTTCTGATTGTGTTAAAACATCTTCGTGATTCCATGTATGATTTTCTACGTCATGACCTTCTGATAACATCCTTTGTATGATTTCGGGGCGTTGTTGTGCAAGACTTCCAATTACAAAAAATGTAGCTTTCATATTATAACTACGTAACAAATCCAATAGAATCAATGTATTTTCATTTGGTCCATCATCAAATGTTAATGCAATCGTATTAGGTGTATTGCACTGTGTGAGCGAGATCGAACGATCCCCTTCATTTCCTGAAGATTCCAATTCACAATTACTCTCGCACCCTCTAGAAATTTCACAATGATCTGGTGTTACTCCACACCACCCCCATTGTGAACAACAAGAACCATCACCACAAACAGCACCTCCAAATAAAGAACCACATCTTCCAGATGGAACAATTGATACATTACTTCTTTCACAATTGCTTTGACAACCCAGACTTGAACTACAATAATCTTCAGTTACACCACAATACCCCCACAAAGAACAACACATCGAGTCAGGACACATATCACCATTGAAATCAACACCACATCTAAAAACACCATCCACAATTTCAGAAATAGCAGTAACATAAAAAATAACCAACATATTAGTTGGTTATTTAATATTTAAAAATCATTTATTTTATAATAACTTT
>JACCDR010619703.1_pt1 | contig 11002 bp, 11 predicted proteins | sample 7446431 | NCBI WGS metagenome assembly JACCDR01 (sample SAMN15323443, study PRJNA562643) | freshwater metagenome | isolation source: river surface water | place: USA:Blue River Watershed | collected 2017-08-17 | reverse complement strand
TAGTGAAGGCTGAAAAAGAACTGAAACTGCTCCAAGATTCGGTAGCCAACCTGCGCAACCCTGAAACCGATGAACAAAACAGGGTGCGCACCGAAAAAACGGCAGCGCAGGAACTTGGCGCACCCGATGAAGCGAAAATAAAGGAACTGACCGACGCGCAGCGCGAAGCAGCGGTCGAGTTTTCGGAGTTTGAAATAGAAAACACGGCGCAAACAGAGGAAATAAAAAACCAACTTATACGAGCGGCGGCACAGGGGCGTATTGAATTGACTAAAGAAGAGTTGGCCGAAAAAATCAAACTTGAAGAAGAAGCCGAAAAGAAGAAGCAAGAGATACGACAGGCGTTTGTGCAGGCCGCTTTCGATAGTGCCATCACTATCACCAATGCCCTTGCAGCCGAAGAGCAGAAAAAGGTCGAAGACCAAAAAGAGGAAAATTTAGCCGCGTTAGATGAAGAGTATGAGCAGCGAAGGGCGGCAGCACAGGGCAACGCGGCTGCACTTGCGCAAATAGATGAAGAATACGCGAAGGAGAAAGAAGAAATTGAAAAGGCGGCTGCTCGTGAACGCAAACGCATTGCGCTGATTGAAAGTATCATCGCGGGTGCATTGGCCACCGTGCGGTCGCTCCCTAATATCCCCCTCACTATTGCCACGGGCATTGCCGCCGCGCTGCAAAGTGCAATAATAGCACGGCAAAAATTTGCGGTCGGTGGTTTTACTGGCAAAGGCGTGCGCACGGACAGCACAGGCGAAAGGGTTGTCGATGCGCAACTGCACGAAGGGGAATATGTGGCCCCGCGCTCACAGGTGCAGCAGTACCCTAACCTATTCGCGGCACTTGACCGTATGCGGCCCAAGCGTGGTGCATCCACGGGAATAGGTTACGCGGTTGGCGGGTTTACGGAGCCGCCCGCTATATCACTAAGCACGGCCCAAAGCCGCGCACAAAGCAACTTCAACATCGAGGCAAAGGCATCGATTGACCGCGAAAGTGTTTATTTTATTGCGCAAGAGGTGGCAAAGGAAACATATAGCGCAATTGCACAGGGATTGAACGATGCAGACCGAACAAATGAACGCAAACAACGCCTAACAGAATTAACCGAAGTTTAGATATGATAACTATACTGGAAGAACCACAAACAACGCCAATAAGCGGCATATCAAGCACAGACCCTAAAGGCGTGCCAGTTCCCGTGACCGATTGCGCCCGATGGTGCTTGCAATTGGACGATGCTGATGTTGTTACGACCGCTGGAGGTTTTGCTACCGTTGTCGTATCATTCCCGACCACAACAACCGTTGTTTCGCCCGGCACGCCCTTCAAGATATGGGGCTACGATTTTACGGTGAATAACTCCGTAAACTTCACATCGAATACCTTTAAGACGGTAACTGGCGGGCGCACAACAGCGGACAACTTTACAAACATGATTCGCGCCAACTTCTTTTTCGCAAGGGAGGTATCGGTTGTGCTTGTGGATACTGGTTCTGCATTCGTTGTTACGATAACATGGAATGATTGCCGTGAACAGGCGAATTTCACCAGCGCGGCAATGTCGTTTTTGGCTCTTACCGCGACAGGGGCAACGCCATCCTATACAAACGGTGTTTCGCCCGTGTACATCGACGGCGTTAAGGTTGTTACGCAGTTGATTTACAATAGCGACCTCAATACACCCTTGGCAGTAAGCGAACTTGAGGGGCATGACGTTGACCGCTTATGTGATTCGGGTGCGCCCGTGTGCGTTGATTACCGAACCGATATAGAGGGGCAATTACAAGCGATATTGCCCGAACTATCCCCAACATCGTTCACGACGGCAATTGAGAACTCGCAAAGCCTAATGAAGGTTTTCCAACTGAACTACGGTTGGGTTTATCGCGAAGATTGCGCCGTAAAATCTGGGACATTCACGCGTTCTGGTTTTGTTGTGGGCATCAATGCCGCCTTCCCGATTAACGACCCGTATGGGATGCGTAGGTACTGGTATAACCACCCCGACGGATACGCGCCCGGGCAGACCCTGCAAAAGTTCTTGACCACGCAACCAAGCGGCGTTAGGCTGTGCGATAACAGTTACGCATGGCTATGGCTCACAAACAATTTTTCGGAGGTTCATGGGCTGGATTACAAACTAAGGGCGCGGTATGTCGTATCACTTGGTAGCGGCGTTGTCAGTTCGCACTTGGCCACGATAAACGATAGCGCAACGGATTTAAACAAATGGTATGCGCCAGTATGCTTCAATGTATCACCGGGCAAGGTGGAGGAACTTAGGGCGGCTTTGCCATCGCCCTCAAACTTCGATTCGTACACCGTTCAGGTCGTTGTAACCGATTCGGATAACAACATACTGGAAACGGTCACGGAGTTGGTCAAGTATTTAAAGATAGGGTGCGACTGCTCCGTAACGACAGACGTGTACTTCTTAACGCCCGCTGGAGGTTACAGCACGATGGTCGTTGAGGTATCGGAGACATCTATCACACGCGAAGGTACGGAGGTGAATCTATACAGCCCTTGTGCGTGGGACTTCGATACACGTAACAAGCAGGGTGGCAGGACGTTGGTGAACCTGCGCAACTACGAAAAAAAGACAATACGCGCCACGGCATTGAGCAACACGGATGCAGATAAAAACTGGTTTCAGGATTTTGTGTTATCCCCTGTGAAGTATATAAAAGAAACGAGCGCGGGCTATGATTTTGCGCGTAAGATTATAGTTGACCCGGGCACGGTTGTAATAAGGACGGTTGGCGATGCGCTCGAATTATCGGCAACCGTTTACATGCAGGACATCAATGTACAAAATCCAGCCAACCAATGATAAACAATTGCATAGAAATAGAATTCAATAACTTACCAGCGTCCACCCGTAACAGGTTAGGCGTAGATAGTGTTTTGCTGGACATAACCAATAACGAGGCTATACGTTTGACCAAAAACGTGGAGGCGTTGACTGTTGCGAACAAGTTGCAGACCGATGGAGCGCAGCCGTTCAGCGCGCCATCCAACCCTACCAATGACGCTATATTTGTCGAATACATCACGCCCAATATTATCGACAACAGGCGCGAATTTTACGAGGTGCGTGTTCGTATTGCAGGGCATCCGCTTACATACACGCGCTTGGTCGTTACGGGCATCCCACAAACACAGGGCGGCGAATGGTCGCTTGAGTTGCGCCGTGCGCCCGACCATTGGATTGAGTTGGCAGGGGCTAAGTTCGTAAATACGATAGACTTTGGAACGTTTGAACTCACAAAGGCGAATATTGAAGAAAATTGGGCGGTAAAGTCTTGGAAAAACCTACCCACTGACGTACCATACATTTGGCCCGTCATGGATTACGGCAACTGGTGCGACCGAACGACACCGATAAACGAGGGGCAAACAACGCGCTTCAAGACTTTGGCCTTGGAAGATTTGCGCCCGCTTATTTCAATACCTTACCTACTAAAGCAGGGTTTTTGTGAAATAGGTTGGACATTGGACGGGCTTATTTTTGAAACGGATTTTGTTGCAGGACTGTATCAATACATCCTAAACGAAGAGTATTACAAGGCGGGGTCTGTGATGGCAGTTTCTGTATTGCAGACGGTGGATAGGACAGGTTCAGGGACTTCGCTTGATTCCATACTATTCAATAGCGTCGATTTCTCAAATCTCACAGGAATAAACATAGCAGGAACAGAATTTTTGCTTGGTATTGAAAACACCCTAAGTATTGCCTACCAATACACCTTTGAATTTTACGGCAGCATCCAACTGACAGCATCAGCAAATTTCCCGATAACATTCAATGTAAGGGAAATGATAGACGCACCCCCCACTGTCATTGCCACAAATATCATAAGCGAAGATGTTATCATAGATTTAAGCGGCCCAACTGTAAAAGAAGTATTTGTTAGGCTTAGTGTAGTTTTACAGCCCGGGCAAAAGGCGGCAATGTGCATGCCCGAATTTGGCGTAGGGTTAATTGTAAAGGCGGGCGCACGTGGTCGCGTGTATCCTGACGACCAATCTTTTTTCACAGGCCAAACAATTGACATAAAAAAAGCGGTTGAAGATAAAAACACACTACTCACTTACTTTAAGGCATTTTGCCACACCACGCGCTCTGTTGTACGCACTGATGAAACAACAAAAACGGTTACATTATCCCCGAAGCGTTCTTTGTCGGTATTTGGTACATCAGTGCCGGGCTTTGTACTTGATGAACAACCAAGTATCGATATATCCGACTTAATTGTACAGGGTAGCGAGCAGCCCAAAGCAGTTCGACCAGAACAAAAGCGGTTTCTTGAAGTTGGTTTTGCAGATAGTACGGATTCTTACATCGATTCCTTAAAATTGACAAAAGAGCCATACCGCCGCAAGATACTAAACAGTAAATTATTGCCCGATGGTGTTACGGAGATTTACAACCCACTTTACGAACCTACCCTCGAAGGTAGGGACAACCTACTAAGCGATGGCATAGATACGCCGTTCGGCTTGCAAAAAATCGGCTCAAGTATTGTAGTACCGCGTCTTTGGGACAACGACCAATACCAAAGGTCATTTAGGATTGCACCGCGCATATTCTTTGCATACGGGAAAGTGAAGCAGAAAAACCCTGAATCAGACAACGCTTTGCAGGAGTTCGCTACGTTCTTTTTTGTCAATAAGCCAAACATATCCAACACGGGGTTGATAAATGAATTTGGCTACGCATCCATGTTGCCAACCCGCGTTATCGACCCCGCGCCCGATTTTTACGGGAATGCTGTTTTTGACAAACAGGTGCTTGGCCTGCCTTTTATCCCAAATGGAGACACCGACCTATTCAGCACGTTCTACTTGAGCATAACCAAGGAAACGCGGGGCGGCTTTGATATGGATTTGCTTATGAAGATGGATATGAATCTTTACCAAAGCATTGACTTTAGGCGGCACTACAAGTTTATGTACAGGGGGCGGCCCATATTGGCAGAAATGACACAGGTACGGGATTTTGTCGGGTGTTCTGGTATCTCAACGCCCGCTACGTTTTTCATTGAGCCAAAGGAAACGGAGTGTTGCGACTTGCCATGCGGCTGCCAGTTCACAACGTGCGAATACTACCAAGACTTTGGGCCATTTGTGCGCCAAACGACATTGGACAGCCTTACCATTACAAAGTTCGAGATTGACGGCGTTAGCGCGATTGATAGCCCCGTTGGTTTCGGTGTACTTAAATTCATAAACATCCTCGGAAAGCCGTATGTATCTAACTTGGTCGATGCGCTAAACAGTGTCGGTGCGCCATATATGTCCTTTGAGTACGCCTACCGTTTGGATTCGTTGCGCGGGGCGCGTTTCTTTACCATCAAAAAACCCGCGTGCCAGCCCTTTGTTATCGAAATATCGAACAGCACGGAGGTGTTATACAGGTACACGGAATTGGTGCAGGAACAAACTTGGTTTGGTTCTGGATTTAGCCCGCTTGGTTACAGCACAAACCTATATGACGAGCCTGAAAACTGCATACAAACAACTGAATACTAATATGGAGCAAAGCGAAGCCCTTACAATATTCGAGCATTACAAGAGCCTATACCCTAACAGCATAGGCACGTTTTCCATGAATGCCGAAAAAATAGCGTTGTGGCAATGGGGGATAAAGCAGCACGGATTGCGAGCAAAGGGTATTGAGAGAGAGACAACGCCCGCGCCAAGTGCCGTTGCATTGATGGAACGCAGGAAGGTAAACACCTTTGATGAACTACCTGAATTTACAAAGCGCGTCTATTTGTGCGCAGCAGATTTTTTCCCCGGCGTTGATATTTGCGCAAGTGGCAGCCGCGTAAATGGCGACTACATAGACCCCAATTCTGCGGGTAGTATTTCAGAAATGCGCAGGGCGTTGGGTAAGGCAGAAAAGCAGATAAGCGACTTTGATTTTACATTTCACGACCACAAAAGCCACCTAAACCAAATTGAGCAATGCAAAATATTTATACACCAACAGTTTCAAGTAAGCGCGGACGTTTGCCCGTTTGCGCTCGTTGAGCATAAAGTAAAAATACCTATGTGGGACTTTGATAAACTGACAGATGAGCAGAAAAAGCAAGCCCGTGCGCTCTTCTTGGAAAAGCGTTGGGGCGCATTGATGAAACTCCATAACGACTGGAAATTATCACCAAACCAATACTGTTGCAGTGAAGCCCCGATTGTTCGGTGGTTTACGTGGGCATTTGAAAACGGGAAAATATGAAAGTAGAGAAAGCGAAAGACTGGATTGAGTTGTATATAAATTCAACAGAGGGCGAATTTAGGCAGCGCGTACACACGGGCGAAGGTGTACTTGTTTTGCCGCTGGATATTTACGGCTGCCTGCTTTCCAACGGCGTACTCGAAAGGCTTGGCCCTGAAAAGTTGGGGTACTATTTTAATGGGGACTTTGGGCAAACTTTCATTACCGTTATGCCGTTCGACAACGCCAAGCGGCGCAACGGTGTCACCCTGCGCATCGTTGACCCCGAGCGGCAAAAAAACAATATCGTGGTGTACGCAAATAGGTTTGGGTTGAGTGACGCGCAAAAGTTCGATGACTTGCCCGACGCGCTAAAGTCGCAACTACTAACTTTGCCTTATAGCGCAATTGTACGCCCGCTTATTATTGCGGACATGGGGAAGGGTAAGCCTAATATCTCAAGGATAGCGGTACGGTACGGAGTGGCATACCGAACTGTGTATAAGTGGGTTTATGGGGATTGAGGGGTTTGCATTTCCATTATTGAAATAATCATATCAACTAACCTTGATTTGTGTCTTGTGTTTTCGCTTTGGCACACAGATACTTCGTAAAGCATCTCTTTTGCCTCTTTATAGGACGGTATAATAGGTAATATTTCGCCTAAAACTAATGCCTCTAATTCGTGCTTTAAAATAGTAGTTACACGAATGCCCTCAAAATGGCCTCTATATTCTTGGTGTTTTATTTCACCATACATATCCAATAAGCCAAACTCACTAGTACTTTTTATTGAATTGTAAAAATCAAGCCACGATTTAAACGGATTAGGCACTGCTATTTGCTCTTTCATGGTGTTTATCTTTATGCTGGTGTAAAGTCAAAAAACGCAGTAAACTTTTCCAATCTAAAAGATAGCGTTCCGACGTGTTTTTGTTTGTAATAAATTTCCTCTTTTTTTATTATTGTTGCCATATTGTTTACCTGTTGCGTAATGATTAATTGCCGCCAATCATCGTCGATTGATGGCCTGTTCTCTACCGTTTCAATAATATGGCGCAAAACAGATACTTTATCCTCGCAAAGTTGAGCAAAAATATAATCGGTGTTCATTTTTTCGACTATGGGATTGGTATCGTAGTTTAGCAAACCGATAGCCTTTATTGTTTTTTCTTTTTGTATAGTCAAAAAAAATTTTACAGCGGTTTGGTTATCCATGTTATTTATTATTAGGCAGTTCAGGTATTGGCATCCAGTGCGTAATCTCTGATTCAATCGGAATATACTGGTCAGCCCAACTCCCCCAACCAGTTTGGTATATTGTTTTAACAAAGTATCTCAATGCTTCAACTATGTAATGCCTTCTGCGACAACTAGCATCCAGTCGCCTCAAAGAGGTCATATAAACAACATTTATTTCCTTGGTCGCTGAACTAAACCCCAATACAGGCTTACCAACTTCGGGTAATTGGCAAGCCAATGGAATCCATTCTAATTTAGTATTTTTATCTTCCATGTTATTTATCTTTATGCTGGATTATGGATTAGTGCAAGAGCAGGATTGTAAGAAATCGTTTTTCGGTCAAAATCAACCTCTACAATCATGTTGTCTTTCAGCCATCGTTCGCCACTCAAATTAAATATCTTTACTGGTTGCTTGTGCGCTCCAAAATTAAAAGAAACTGAATATCTAAATGTTAATGGGCAGGCGTTATATTCAATATCAGAAACAACACCAATGAGTTTTCCAAACCCAACCGTCGGTTCAGGAGTGTAATTTGGTAAACGCGGAATAGGTACGTAACATGCCATTTTTTTAATAGTTATTTAATTTCCCACAAAGATACGCACTTTCCGAAACAATGTACAACAATTCACACTAACCGCCGCAAGTACAAGCCACGGCTAAAAGTGGCAATAACTTTGCACCTATAAAAAAATGGAGCAAAGACAGTTTTTAAATAACGCAATTGAATTAGCCCTCGCATCCGTCCAGATTTGGGAGGTAAACGAGGCGTTCGGCTGGACGGCACTAAACGGCTATTTCTCCGAACTTGCTATGCTGCAAGCGGGCGTACCGTTTGCAGAACTTGGCATATCAAAGCGTCGTGAAAACTCTTTGCCCTTTATCGTAACCCCGACCGATGCAATAGTAACATCACAAAACCTACAAAACCGCGATGCTATACGACCGGGGTCAACGGCGGTATTGAAACTTCAAGGTGTAATGCGCTCGCAGGATGGCATCAGTAGTTACGGCATGGATACGTTTACGGGATGGCTGCGCGATGCTTACGAAAACCCAAATATCAGCAGCATCATTATAGAAAGCGAAAGTGGTGGCGGTGAAAGTGCAGCAGGAACAAAATTACAGGTGGCACTATCCGAGAGGAATAAGCCCGTAATAGCATGGGCGCATATGGCGGCATCAGCAGCGTATCGCGGGCTATTGGGCATTGATGAAATGATTGCATCGAGCGAGGCGGCAGAATTTGGGAGCCTTGGTACGTTTATTCCAATCGACAAAAAGGCGTTGCAGGAGTACCGCGAACGCTATCAGTTTATCTACTCAACGCAGACCCCCGAAAAGAACGGCGGGCAACGTGCGCTAATTGAGGGCGATTCTGGAAAATTGCAGGAGTACGTGGATAAACTAACAACACAATTCCATAACGAGGTAAAAAACATGCGGAATTTGCGCGGAAGCGCAAGTGAAGTAAAAAATACGCTATCAGGGGCTATGTTTCCAGCACTTGAAGCAAAACAGCGCGGTTTAATTGACAGTATTGGAAATTTCCAGTACGCAATGAAACGAGCAAAAAAAATGGCTAAATAATATGAAATTTTACGATTCAATTTTAGACTGGTGCCGCAGTTTTATCGGCAAACCAGATGCGACCGCAGCGGAAATCGATAACGCGCTTTCGGAGCAAAAGCAAACTCTTGCTGAAATCATGAGCGGTTCGGGTGTTGAGGCATTGACCGAGCAGGTTAACCAGATGACCGAACGCCTAAACGGCTTCGATGCGCAACTGTCAGACCTTACCACACAATTGCAGGAGCGCGATGCCACCATCCAAGCCCTAACGGAGCAGTTGACGGCATCGCAAACGGAAATAAACGACCGTGACGAAAAGATTACGGCATTGAATGCGCAGATTGAGGCCGCGAACAAATCGCACAACACACAGATTGCCGCACTTTCGGCTACCATTGCAAGCCTAAAGGCAGGTACAGGCGTACCCAAGCAAGAAAACGCGCCCGTTAACTTGCCCAAAGAGGCCGCGCAGGATGAAAACAAGATTGTTCCTATTGCCGACAAACGCCTTGCGGGCTATTTGGGCCTCAAGTAAACAGCCACAAATTAATAATAATTAAACTAAAAAAATAAGCATGATACTCGAAGGAGGTTTTTCGATTACATCGGCAAATGGGCCGTTGATTACAATGCAGACCGAATCGGCCCTGCGTTTCTTCCAGAACTTTGCCGTTAAACTTCTTGACGAAGATGCGCGGGATTTGGGCCTATACGCAGACGTGAACTTGGGTCGTGACCTAAAGGGCCGCTTTGCATCATTTACCACACCAAAGCACCTGTTAACCGCTCGCGGCAACGGTTGTACATGGGACCCGAAAGGCGGGGTTCGCCTTAATATTTCAGAGTTCCCAACGTGTGCCGTAGAGTACGACGGCGAGCAATGCCCTGATGTGTTCTATGGCACATGCTTCGAGCGTTTGTTTACGCCCGGCAGCCTTACGCCGTTGACCGATAGCGCAGAAGCGCAGGCGGTATTGGGTCAGATGCTGGAGCGCATCTATTTGGGCCTTGGCAACTCATTCTACAACCTGTACAACTTCGCCAACCACCCGATTATCGAACAGGTCAACACCACAGGCACGTATGCCGTTGATACGGTTGAATGGGCCGACTACTACGGGCAACAAATGTCGGGCGATTGCGGTGGCCTTGTTACCCAGTTGGACGCGCTGAAAGAAAACGACCCGTACAACCAGTACTATAATATCACCATTCCCACAGGCTCGACAGGTATTGACCTTACCACCGATGACTACGTTGGCGATATTACCGAACTTTTCCGCTCACTTGTAAAGGCCGCATCGCCTGAACTCAAAATCGCTATCAAGCGCGGCATCGCAGTTGGTTCACGCCGATTGAAGCCCGTTATCTTGGTAACTACCGCCGAGTTCAACGCCTACAAAAAATTCATTACCGATATGGCCCCGAACAACGAGTTGGCGTATCGCTACATGATTGAAATGATGGATGGCACGACACGACTTTCCAAAAACGTAATGGAATGGGAGGGTTTGCCCGTTATTCCTTGGGAGGCAAACGATGAGTTCGACGCGATTGTGGGCGTTAAGTCGCACCGCGCCGCTATTGTTGCGCCCGGTTCATGGGGTGTCCTTTCAAACGTCGAGGATGTGCCTAACCGCCTTTTTTCAGGTCAAGGCCTTGTCGTTGAGCAGTCAACACGCCTTGCGGACAAGGGTAAAGTGTTTATGTCCACCACATTCCGTTGGGGCGCAGCGATTGCAGACCCAAAGATGTGCGTAATGGCATCGAACATTATCCGAAACGTTCCAGCGTAAACCTTTCAAAATACTATAAAAAATGGCTTGTTCAGTAGCAGCATTAAGCAGCGTAGGAACGTGCAATAACGATGGGGGCGGTATAGCCCGCTCGTTCATGTGCAAACTCGCTGATATAACCGCCGTGACGCTTACATCGGGCGTAATCACTAACTTCACAATGGC
>JACCDR010171793.1_pt1 | contig 11002 bp, 14 predicted proteins | sample 7446431 | NCBI WGS metagenome assembly JACCDR01 (sample SAMN15323443, study PRJNA562643) | freshwater metagenome | isolation source: river surface water | place: USA:Blue River Watershed | collected 2017-08-17 | reverse complement strand
GGATCCTCCTTATCGCCAGCCATTGTGCGATTGACCATTCCACGAAAACCGCTACACAACAAGCCCATGAAAGACTGCTCCTACAAAGAGGATTACGCCAAGCCCTGCATGGCTTGCGAGAAGGAGGGTGAGGACGATGAACGCTACCCCAGCGTGTCGATCTACAGTCCGGACGCCATCGCCGCAATCTTCGGCTCCATGGTCCCCAAGGCAGGCCAGAGCTTCGAGATGCCGATGCAGATCCGGGTGACGCGCATCACGGACTCCACGGACGGTCCGTCCGACCTCTCCTTCGAGATCACCGCGGTCGGCAAGATCACCAAGGTCAAGGGAGCCCCGATGGAAGAGGAAGACGAAGATGCGGACGAGGAAGAGGCCTAAAAGCCAGCTTGAGGAGGATGACAAGCCTCTGGATGTGCTTCTGGACCGGATCGTCTCGAAGCACTCCGCCACCCGCAATGTCCGCGTAGTCACCGACAACGAGGGCAGGATCGGCCTGCTCATGTCCATCAAGCCTCAGCGCCGCATCCTTGAGGACAACGGGAAGATGACACTGGTGTTCCTGGAGGAGGAGTTGGCCCTCAACATGGACATCGCCCCCGGCATCAAGCACAGGCCCACGGTGAAGGTGGAGCTGTCCATTCAGCTCCTGCCCTGCCAGATGGAGGCCTACCGGAAGTGGGTTGATTCGATCCACCTGCCAACGCAACCTATCCCGCCATGTACGTAGACATCGACCATCTCAAGTCCACTGGGCTTACCCAGGAGAAGCTCCAGGCCATCTTCGAGACGGCATGGGATGATCGCGACAAGACTGCGAATGGAAAGAAGGTCAACGCCCTCATTGACCTTCACGCCAACCGGATGGATGACGGGATCCGCCGTGCCCTCAAGGACGCCCGCATCTACCACGCCATTGACCGGGCCTACGAGGCGTCGCAGAACCAGATCAGCTTCACCCTCGTCCGGGACCTGATCGACCGCAATGTCGGCGGCAAGGAGTTGGAGAGCATTGCGAAGGATTGGGGCCTGGACTCCATGCTCGTGGACATCACCGCCACCGAAGCGGGCCTGCTCCCCGGCAAGTCCCGCAACGACGCCCAGAACGCCGGCAGCCCTGGGAAGCGGCTGTCCCTACCCACGTTCTTCAACATCTTCCTCCCACTGGTCCAGGCCTACGTGAAGATCCGGCAGGCCAAGTTGTTCAACGACCGGGATGTCTACCCCCTCTTCAAGTACGAGCCTAATCGGCTGAGCCAGAAGGATATGGCTTTGTGCCGGGTGGTCACCGCCCGCATGCAGCGGATGGCCTCGGACATGGGCTACCGGGAGGACGTGAAGCAGTCAGTCGGCGCCATGCTGCTCTACGCGGAGTGCATCAACTTCCCGCGGGAGAGCTACTACATGGAGCAGCAGGTGATCAAGGGCTCCAAGAAGGTGGTGAAGGAGGGGGTGCGCTGGTACCGCCCCCACCCCTCCCGCACCTTCTACGACCGCGCCCACCCTCTCCACACCCTCAACTCCGACACCGGCTGCGAGTTTGCTGGCTACTGGTCCATGCAGCGATGGGGTGAGGTGGAGGACAACCCTCACTACTGGAACAAGGATGCGGTAGGGATCAAGGACCCGAAATGGCGCGGAGATCAGCTCTTCGCCTACTACCAGCAGCTCTACCCATGCGTAGCTAAGTTCCCAGCTTTCAAGGCAACCAACGAATCCGATCGCGAGTACGAGGCTTTCAAGTACCGCACCGCAGCCGGGCCTGACGCCAAGTCTAACCGGGACTACGGCGTGGATGTCTCGGTGATGTACCACAAGCTGGTCCCAAAGAACTGGGGCTTGGGCGACTACGAGCATCCGGTGTGGATGCGGTTTGTCTACGCAGGCGACCGCACGGTGATCTTCGCGGAACCCATGGGCTACTGCCCTCCCCACGCCTACCTGTACGAGCACGGAGAGAACCGTAGCTTCAACAGCTCTCTCGCTCTTGAGCTGCTCCCGTTCCAGGACCACCTCGGCAACCTGCTGAGCCAGTACATCCTGACGGTGAAGAAGAACCTGATCCGCATCGTGGCTGTGGACCAGGATCTCGTGGACAAGGACTTCCAGAAGAAGATCCAGAACGGGGCTGAGAACATGCTCCGAGGGTTGGAGATCTTCTCCTTCTCCGGCAAGGACCTCCGCCGCCTTCAGGGAGATGTCCGTACCGCATTTACCCCTATTCCCCTCCAGCCGCAGAACTCCACGGAGCTGATCGGCGCCATCAACACAGTGCTCGGAATCCTGGAGCGGGTCCTCGGGTTCTCTGCGCAGGAAGTGGGGTCGCAGGCCACCCATCAACAGAGCGCTACCGAGACCTCCATCGTTGCCGCAAACACCACCACCCGGATGGCCTTCACAGCGTCCGGCATCGATCCAGCCCTCCACGCCTTCAAGAAGTCGATCTACAACGCCTTCGTGGCCTACGGTAGCGACCAGATCGCTGTGCAGGTGGCAGAGCTGTCAGAGGGTGGGAAGGAAGCGCTGAAGGCTGCTGGCTTCGAGCTGGAGGAGGGGGAAGACTCGTCCTTCGGAATCACCGGCTCCAAGGCAGGCCTGTCCGTGGAGGAGTTCTCCAGCGAGCGCGATGGCTCAAACCGGATCAACGAGCCGCAGGCTGCCCAGCTCATGCTCACCCTCGTTGACCGCCTCATGGTCCCGCAGATCGTGCAGGTGGTGGGGATCGACTCCATCCTGGAGATGTTCAACCAGATCGCCTCCATGTTTGGCGTGCCAGCCGACTTCAAGGCGAAGATCAAGGCCATCCCCCAGCCGGACCCGCAGGCAGAGGCCGCTGCCCAGGAGCAGTTCGTGAACAGTGTGAAGGCGGTGGTGCAGGGAGAGCTTGCCCCGCTCGTGCAGTCCATCACCCAGCAGCTCGGGGAGCCGCTCGCGAAGACCACGCAGGATGTGCAGGCCATCGGCCAAGCCTTGGGCGCCATGAACCAGCAGGTGGTGGCGGACAACCAGGCCATCGGCAACCTCGGCCGCACCATCGACCAGCTCGTGAAGGCCTTCATTCCTCCCCCGGGCGCCCCGCTGGATGGCGGAATCCCGGTCCCCGCTGACAGCCGTATGGATGGCAACCCGCCGCCCATTGTTGGATGAAATTCAAGGCGCAACCACTTCTCGGGGAGCCAAAGGACAAGCTGGTCAAGTGGCTCCTGGATTCCCAGTGCTACGAGTTCTCAAAGATCCTTCAGTCGAAGGCGCTCTTCCTGGAGTGGCAGGCGATTGAGGTCACCCAGAAGGACCTGGGGGCGTCCATCTCGAAGGCCCCCATCCCAGAGACCGCCATGGAGCACCTGGCCCAGGCAGCCATGCTGCGCAGTGTAGTGCTTGAGTTCGAGAAGCTACGAGAGCATGCTGCATCCGAAGAGAATAGCGTAGAGTTTTACATACCCGAATGAGTGCGCAAACAGCAACGCCTCCCGCTGAAGCGGTTGTGGCAGATAAGCCGACAGATCAGCAGTCTCCGCAGAAGGCCACTACAGAGCTTGCAAAGGAGGTGCTGAGCAAGGCGTTCGGCCTGGCGCCCGCGGCACAAAAGTCGCCCGAGAAAAAGGCGGACGAGAAGCCGAAAGAGGATCCCGCTCCAGCCCCGGAACCAAAGGAGAAAGCCAAGGATCCTGCGCCGGCAAATGAGAATGAGGGGAAGGAGGAGAAGCCTGCTGAGAAGCCGAAGAAGACCAAGGCCCCCGACCGCATCATCCCGGCCTCTGAGCTGCTCGGAGAGCAGGACAACTCTGACGCCATCACCAAGGCCGCCACTGCCGCCGCCACTGCCGCCGTGAAGGCGATGGCACCCCAGAAGGAGCAGGATCCAAAGGAGGCTGCGCCGGAGATTCCAAGGGACCTCCAGAAGAAGCTGGAGCTGTTCAAGGAGCTGGAATCCGACGATCGCTTCAAGGGCATCACCCGGCAGGTGGTGGAGTTCAAGCGCAAGGGCGGGCTGGAGGATCAGTACGCCAAGCAGTGGAGGAAGGAAAACCCCGGCAAGGAATACGATCCTGAGGACGAGGAGCACACGGACTTCTACCAGGAGAACGATCCCACCGCCCGCCATGACGACATGGAGGAGGTGCTTGAGCAGGCCAAGGAGGCGCTGATCGAGCGGCGGGTGACGGAGAAGATCAAGAAGCAGATCGAGCCAAAGCTCGAAGAGCAGGAGCAGGCTCGCCGCCGCCAGGAGATCGAGCCGCGAATCGAGCAGGAGTCCAACGAGTCCATCCGCTCGGCCGCAGCAGCCATCTCAGAGGACCTCAGCAAGACCCTCGTCGAAAAGGGTGGGGCCGGTGTGCTTGAGGAAGACCCCATCGCGGCCCAGGTCATCGACGACGTGCTTCCGAAGTACCTCCCCGTCCAGGAGGAGGCTGTTCGCATCTTCAGCAACCTCTCCACGATCACCCCAGGCAAGCTCTCGCGCACTCAGGAGCAGGTGATCGACACCATCAACGAGCTTCAGGATGTCATCCTGAACGACCAGCAGCATCAGGTTCGGCAGGTGCGCACGCCGCGTGGCCTGGTCAGCCAGCGGTTCGTTCCGATGGCGGAGTACCACAAGCTCAGCAAGGATGCGCAGGCGCGGGCGTGGACGATTGGCGGGGAGGACGTGGTAGCCTTCATTCGGGCCAAGCAAAATCATGAGGTGAAGACACGCTACACCTCGCTGCTGAAGGCCGCAGAGCGTCGGTTCGGCGGGAAATCTGGACAAGCTCAAGCGCGAGAAGAGGCTCCAAAGAAGGAGCAAACTGCCTCTGCCGCAGCGTCAGCACCACTGTCACCTTCAGTCGGCGGAAGCGCCCCAGCCCCCGCCCCCACAGGTGGCGCAGCCAAGCAGGGGGTCACTGGAAAAGACATTCTTTGGCAAGACTTGGGACTGAGGTGACGATGGTGCCCACGTATGGCATCCACCGATTTCTTCAGCAAGTGCTCGCCGCTGGCGCGGACGGGCATTGACAACTGCGCTGGACTCACGCTCTGCAATCTCTCGCCTACCACGGCGGAAGAGTTTGACGAGATCTACAAGGACACCGCAGGCCGCTACCGCATCGAGGGCGCCCTGTTCACGTCGGATGTGATGGCCAAGGCCACCAACGTCCGCGAGAACGGCCTCTACCAGTTCATTCGGGCAATGGCCACCAACTGGGGCACCAAGGGCGTCGAGACGCGCTCTGCGGTCGGCTCCGGCATGATCGACGTTGCGCCGTTCATCCGCGTCGTCCGCGAGAACCACCTCAACACCAACCACTGGAAGTGGACCCGCACTGGCGGCTCCGGCACCGCGCCGAACGGGGCAACCTACGACATCGTTGGTACCGCTGGCTCCCTGACTTCCATCCCGGCCGCGGTCGGCTGGTTCCCGGACGGCCTCGCCATTCACATCCAGGGCCGAACCACGGGCGGCACTGCCACCCGGACTCAGTGGATCGTGCGTGATGCTGTCGTGACTGGCGGCAACGTGACCCTGTACCTCAATTCGCAGAACCTCAACACCTCGCTCCCTGGCTCCAAGGTCTCCACCCCGACCGAGGGTCTGCTCATCCGCGGCACCAACAACATCTCTCCCTACGAGAGCCATTGCGATGAGATCCCCAAGCTCAACGCGAAGTCCAGCTTCCTGGCGTTCATGCAGGATACCAGGTGGAGCCTCTGCAACGACGACCTGACGCAGAAGTACCTGGCGGCTCTCCGCGACGGCAACCGGCTCTACCGGGATTATTACCACGTCGAGTCCGTCCAGCACAACAAGCGCGTCCTTGAGGACTTCCAGACCCGCCTCGTGAACCAGTTCTTCTGGGGCAAGGCGCTCCCGAATCAGGACGAGAACAACTGGCCCGCGCTGGAGACCATCAACTCGTTCAGCGACGCCAACACTGGCGACTACCTGTACCTCCCTGGCCTCGAAGGTCGCTGCGTTGGCCGCAAGTCCGCGGTCAAGGGTGTGTACGAGCAGCTCGCGGAGTGTGGCCGGATCAAGGATCTCGGCGGCGACGTGCTCAACTGGCCGGAGCTTCAGACGGCCCTCTACGAGCTGTACCGCTTCCGCCAGTCCAGCGACACCCCGAAGCCGGAGATCATCGAGGTGGTCACCGACTCCGCCTACGCCGTGCAGTTGAAGCAGGCGCTCTTCCGCTACCTCAAGATGCGGTACGAGGGCACGCTCCAGCTCAACATGAACGTGGGCGGGAAGAAGACGGAGCTGGGCTTCAGCTACGAGGACTTCCAGCTCGACTACCCTCAGGGCGTCACCCTGCGCATCGTCACCCACGTCGCCTTCGATGACTGGATCAACGCAGCCCAGCTCGCTGGCGGAGACAACCTCGCCACCGCGACCCGCTGCCTGTGGTTCCTGGATTGGTCCACGATCAGCATGTACAACATCCAGTCGGAGCGCGTTGAGCTTCGGTCGGGTGACATCCAGCGCCTGGCGGAAATCAACCAGGACGCCTTCTGCCGGATGAAGGTCCCGCAGAAGTCCATCATCCACAACTCGCTGAAGTGGACGGTGGTGGTGAGCAATCCGAACAACTCGCTCATCTTCGAGAACGTCTCCTTCCAGGTGCCTGAGCATCAGTACAAGGTGAACAGCTACTCCGACTACGCCGGAGACAGCCCGACCAACAACTAAGGCTTCGGCCGGTTGACTCAAAGCCCCGCTGGGATAACCCTCAGCGGGGCTTTTGCTTTCCAAGAATCATGTTGCGCCGAATCCTCCGCCTGATAACCAAGTGGGTCATGAGTTCAGGTCCAATGCCCAGGGGTGATTCGTGGGGGAAGTTCGGGCAGTCCGCGGAAGATCGACTTGGCCCAACCAAGGTACTGCGCGGCGAGTCTGCACGCTTCACCACTACCATTCCCTCGGACGACTCCTACGGCATCAATGTGACAGTTAATGGAGCGCTGACCGGGGATCCTGTGGTCGCTGGGTTTGACGGCACTGTCCCATCCAACTTCCGCCTGCTTGCCATCTGCAAGTCTGACGGCGTTGTGGAGGTCACCATCTTCAACGACACCGCCTCCGAAATCACATTCACCAACAGCGCATGCAAAGTGGCCGTCTTCCGGTAAACCTCCCGTCCGTCGCTCCTGAAGAAGTCTCTGAGGAGGACGTGGAGGAGGCCCGCAAAGAGCTTCAGCTCACCAGCCTGTCCCACAAGCGCCTCTCTGCCCACAGGGTCCTTGGCGCCCACCTTGCGAAGATCGGCGTGGTGAACGTGGCCCGAGGTTACTACCTCTTCAACATCGAGCAGCTCCAGGAAACCGCAAAGCTGATCGCCGGGCTTGTTTCAGAGTATGACGGGGACGGTGGAATTCAGTCCAAGCTGCTCGCCAGCCAAGTGCAGGTCTTTCGGGCGATCAAGGAGGCTACGGACGGCCTCATGAACTCCGGAGAGGTGGAAAAGGAACAGGCGCCCCCAGGGGCTGGCCTTGGAAAGGTAGCTCGGCCAACTGCCTCAGCCACTGTAAACATATCGACAGGGGGACCAGTTACAGTTACAGCTACGGAGTAACTATGAGGTATTTCAAGAAGGAGCTTGTTGATCGGGTGATCCTGACGGAGCAAGGGTGGCCGATCCCGTTTGAGGACGTTGGAGATGGCTGGGGGGCGCTCGCCACCAACGACCCCTACACCATCACCCAGTTGGAGATCCTGCTGCGCTCCAAGAACCCCAAGGGCGTGATCGAGGTGCCCACCGCTGAGGAGTTCGAGGAGTTCAAAAAAAAAGCCGCAGCACGCAACTCCTTCAAAGCCTCAACCCGCCGAAACGAGACGCCTCGGCTCGTAGAGACAAACCCGCGGCCTGTGTCCCCTGCAACAAGCGCCGCTCCCGCAACTCATGATCCCTCATTGGAGGGGGTGAGGAAGACGGTTGGCGAGGTGTTGAAGGTGCCGGCCGAGATCAAGCCGCCCGCCAAGCGTGGCCGCAAGCCCAACGCGACGAAGGTGGTTGCAGGGGAAGCTGCCGAGGTGTAAACCGGCAGGGTGACTTTCGACGAATACCTCACAGCAGTTCTGGCTCGGGCTTTCCCGAGCGGGTATTCGGCTCGACTGAAGGGCAACTACAGGGCGTGGCTGAAGGACTTCTTCATCGAGGCGCAGAAGTACATCCCACAGCTTCAGAGCAATCACCTGGAGTACATCGGCCAAGACGCCGCCTACTTCTCCTGCGGCTGCTCCGTGTTTGATGCGCCGCTTGGCAAGATCAAGTCGCTCCACACGGTCCTCGCTACGGACGCCTGCGACAAGGTGGTTGCGTATCCGTACACGGAGGGTGAGTTCAAGGCGCTAGTGGACGATAGGTCTCGTTGCGCCTGCGCCAACGACCGCATTCCGGACGACCAGTACATGGTGGGATCGGATTACTACTACTACCCCACCAACCTTCCGCTCGGCCTCGCCTACTCCACACCCTCCATCGACGCCCCAGTCCGCTCAAAGGAGCGAGCTTTCTCAGTCCACGACTCCCACATCTGGACGTGGCCGGTACTGAACTCCGATGAGATCGCGGTGTTGCAGTGGAGTGGTGTGAAGCGGTCTTGGAAGGACTCGGACGAGGTGACATGGAAGGACGAGGCTGGGGATGACGACGAGGAGATCCTGGCCCTGTCGGAGTTGAAGATCCGGTGGTGCTCCAAGCTCTACCACGACTGCGACGATAGCGGGGCGGCTTCCCTGAAGGGTCTCTACGACACAGCTTTTGCAGAACTCAAAGCCGATCGCCGGCAGCTTGAGGTTCCTGAAGACATCATCCCCATTCGACTATGAGCGACAGCTTTGATCCAGGCGTTCCTTTGGTTCACCAACTCCCCCAGTTGGGCACATTGTACGGGTCGCCACTGACTGAGCTTCGGCAGCTTACATCAAGCCAGCTCGCGGCACTTTGCCTGAATCAGGCTGAGTCAAGGCGACTGGCATTTGCGTATTGCACAGACTGCTACTCATCCTCTCCGAACGCGGCCACGGGGTTTGGCGACATGTGCTTCTGGAATCCATCCAGCGGAAAGTGGGTCACTTTCCACGACAAGGTTGAACCGACCACCTCTTTCGTGGCGTATGCTTTGGCCTTGTTCAGGCGAGGCAACTGCCCGTTCATGAGTCCCACTGTTTCGATTCACGGGGATGACGGAAACTTCACGAGCGAGATTGGCGGCGCCACCACCGGCACAGGCGCAGCTCACACCACGCACAACACATCCCCGTCATCAATCCAGGTAATCACCTCGTCCCCTGGAACCACATCAACCGGATCGTTTCGCGGGTACCCGGCGCCAGGTATTCAGGCGGCCTTTACGCTGGAGCCTCTCAGGGCGTTCGCAACGATCATGTCATATCGACCGGCAGCGCAAGCTGTGTCGATCGTCGGCACGGACAACTGGCACTGGCGGATGGCCATTCAGACCCCGCTATACACATCTTCCGCCGCCTTGCAGGCAGACGAGGTTGGGTTTGTGATGGACGACGTGAACACGCTTGGGCTTGGAGCTACCGGATCTACCCTGAGGGCGCTGATCCGGCTGGATGGAACCACGCTTGATTGGGTTGATTCCGGCGTCAGCCCAACAGCCGACAACAAATTCCTGATTGCAGCATTCGAGCCCACTGGTCCCGGCGCAAGGCAGGGACTGTTCACCGTTGCCACAGCCGATTCTGGAGGCGCCAACCTCACCACTCTTGCCTCACGCAACGGATCGTTCAGCTCTGGGGCATCCAACGCGCTGCTCGGCTGCGTCACAGGCGCCAAAACACTTGGCACCGCATCCAGGTTCTTCGCTCGAAGGCAGCTTGCAACCATCATCTACCGACTCAGCACGGGCGGTTCAATCCTCACATGATTCTACTCAAACTTAAAGACGGCTGGCCGGACAAGGTGGAGTCCTGGGATCACAACGGCCCCGCACCCGATGGCCACATGACGTGCGGCTCCATTGCGGACTTGGAGTCATGGAAGGAGGCGAATCACTCACTCAGGCCCCCAACCCCGCAACCGCAGGACCCGGTTCCAGAAGTGATCCCGATGTGGGCATTCCGCCGCGCTCTCCGAAAACGCAAGATGCTCGACGGCATTCTGGCATTCATCGGCTCGCTCCCAGAGCAGCACAAGCTCGACGCCATGGAGCATCTTGAGTACGGCAACTACATTGAGCGGTATCACCCGATGATTGTCGGGTCCACGGCGCAGCTTGGGCTTTCCGATTCCACAGTTGATGACATCTTCCGCGACGGATCCAAGGAAAAGTGACAACACTGTGCGGCTTTGGTAAATCAGCGAGATGGAGCAGATAACCCCCCCTCTACATGAGCGACCGGCAAAAAAGCGTACTCAACCAGGTAGCGTTCTGGGCATTCCTTCTGACGATTACCGGCCTAATGTTCAAGGGGGTGTGGTTGGCGTCAGAGGTTCACAAGGACGTTCAGTTGATCAAGGCTGAGCTTCCTGTGATCCGCCAACTTGAGAACCGGGTGCTTCGGATTGAGACCAAGCTCGGAATCAGCAAACACAACCGCAACACCAACTCGGTGTTCGGCGTCGAGATCACAGGTGACCTATGAGCAATCCCTACGAAAGCATGACGGACGAGGAGGTTCTCCAGACATACGGAGAGCAACTTGAAGGGGTGTTCCTCGACACGTCAGGGTCTGATGCTGTTCGGTGGCGAGCGGTTGCCAATGCAGCCTTGGACGACGTTGGCCGTTCGGATCTTGGGATTGAGTCTCACAGACGGAGGCGGAAGTGGAACGAGCCGAATCCGCCAGCAGCGCCCGGCACGCTACCGCCGACGACTCCGATTGCTCGACCCGACAAGCTGGCCATTGTCCAGGGAACCCACCCAAACTACACCTACCTCAACGCATGAAGCCAATCCTTGCCGCCATTGCCGCGCTACTGCTAGCCGGCTGCACCAAGACAGACCCGGCCTCAGGACTGGAAACAGCCGAGCAAATCACTGGCATCGACGG
>JACCDR011963627.1_pt1 | contig 11006 bp, 30 predicted proteins | sample 7446431 | NCBI WGS metagenome assembly JACCDR01 (sample SAMN15323443, study PRJNA562643) | freshwater metagenome | isolation source: river surface water | place: USA:Blue River Watershed | collected 2017-08-17 | reverse complement strand
CTTCAAGAAGGTCGCAAAGCTGCGTGACGCACTGGAAGACGCGGGCATCGCTACCATGTGGACCACGACGAACTACGAAGACGGTAAGGTCACGGCGCTCAACGTCTACGAGAACGCCAACGTGGTGGCCGGGTACCTCCCGGCGCTCGATTCCTCGAGAATCTTTTCTCGTGCCCATTGCCACTAGGTGAGGGGCACGCTAGTATCTAGGTATGACGAACGCAGAGGTTACCCGGAAGAACCGCCAGACCCGACGCAATGAGCGCATCATGGTCACCGTAGGACAGGAAGTCTCCACGATGTACGGCAAGGGTGAGATCACCGCTCTGACTCACCGCAAGACCCCGAACGGGGACGTGCAGATTTCTGTGAAGATCACAGAAGCCGGGAAGCGTGAGTACGGGCGAGTGGTCACGGTCTGGACTCTCCGCTAAAAATCTTGAAGGAGGGCTTGACGGCCCTCCTCTCCACTGGTAATGTTCTTCTTGTCAGGGAAATACCGAACTAAGGAGCTAGTCGTGACCGCCTACAAGATCCTGTGGATTGACATCGACGACCCGAACGGTGAGGTGGGAGATTCGATCTACGAAGGTAAAGATGCGGCTGAGGCCATGTACGAACTTACGCGAGACTGCTCCGGTTCGGGAGTTGACATCGAGATCCTGTCGGTGTCTGAGTACACGGAAGGCTGACAACACAAGCGCTGGGGAGGTCTTCGGGCCTCCCTACTTCTTTTTCAGGAGAAAAAATCATGCTGTTCACTTACGTCGCCAAAACCAAAGCAGCGGCCATCGACTTTCAGTGTGCTGCCGACGTGTTCGCGCGCCAGGGTAGGCCGGTATGGATGCCTAACGCCTGGACTTTGGTCACGGACGCAGACCTCAACCAAGTGGAGCGCGAAGGAGAATTTTTTCGTACTTGCGCTAGCCTGGACAACTTTTTTGGTGCGCTCCGTCGCACTCGCATGAGATTCGATTTCTCGATGTTCTCTCTTGACGGCAAGTTCCCGGTCAAGTAGAGTTCTTCTTGTAAGGCAGCGACGGACTAAGGAGCACGACATGCGGAAGTTCGCTTACAACTACGTTGACCTGAGCGAGGCCACTCCCCGGACCGAGTACCACGGATCGGTCCTGGCGCATGACGAGGATGACGCCGCTTTCTCCGCATGGTTCTACCTGTTCGGCGACGGGAGCAACTGCCACGTCTACAACGTGATCGAAATTCAGGACTGAAAAATCTAGGGGAGGGCTTGACGGTCCTCCCCTAGCTCGACTAGAGTAAGTCTTGTAAGGCAGACAGCGACAAGGCAGGGAGCCAGTCATGTACAAGTACACCGCCAAGAACATCTCGATGGCCACCGACCTGCGGATGGGGCAGCGTTTCCTCGCTACTCAGGGGGTCAAGGGAAAGTTTCAGGGCATGACGCTTGAGACGACGGCCACGCCGGAAGAGCTGACCGAAGCGATCATGAACGGCTACGCGAAGTTCGGCTACTGAGGAACGGGGAGGCCTTCGGGCCTCCCACCAATTTCTGTCAAAATTCTTAGCTTGGGAGTATCGCAATGAAGTTCACCGTCACCGCTGCCGCTCTTCAGATCAACGTTCTGGCCACCGACGCGGACAGCGCGCTTTCTGCCGCGAGGGACGCTCTCAGCCTGTCCCACAGCGAGGTTTTCTACGCCGAGGTGACGGACGGGTTCACTGACGGGGTGCGCGTGGTCAACGCGATCAGCTAAAACTTTCTCAGAAAGATCTAGGGGCTAGGGCTTGCGCTCTGGCCCCTAGTGCCGTAGAGTCTTGTTTGTAAGCAAGACAGGGACAACACAGAGGAGCTAGTCATGGCGAAGCGGTCGATCAACAAAGGCATCCGGGTCGAGAGCAAGGGCAACACCACCAGCGTCAAGATCGGATGGCCCGTGATCATCGGCTTCATCCTCCTCTGCATCCTCTGCTCGTACCTCTGAAAATAAATTCGGGGAGGGTCTAGACAGCCCTCCCCGAGTCGTATAGATTTCCTCTTGCAAGCAAGTCCCGAGCTAAGGAGACAGCAATGAACGCCAACACCATCACCGGTACCCCGTTCGCCACCAACTACGCGCAGTGGCCCGCTGTCGGCCTCCGGAGCGAGATCGAGCGTATGGAGCGGGACGGCGCTCCCAAGTGGGCGGACGCGCAGCAGCAGGCGGACCACGACGCCACCATCGCGGCCATGCGGGAAGCGCTCGCAGCGAAGTAATTTTCCTACGGAAAGGCCCTCCCACCAGGGAGGGTTTTTTCTTTCAAGATTCTTTGCCCTAGGGGTTGCGGCCTCTAGAGCTAGGTGTGCTAAGCTTTGGATGTAAGCAAGACAGGGACAAGCAAGGGAGCCAGCCATGCAGCACAACCTGATCGCCGGAACGTTCAACCGGGCCACCCGTACCGCTACCTGCTCCGTTTGCGGCCGGAACGCTGAGACCGTCACGCAGGGTCGGCCGGGACAGGAGATCACCCGTAAGTGCGCCCGAGAGGTTTCCACCGAGCGCGTCTACATGGGCGGCTGAGAAAAATAAAAAGATCTAGGCCTAGAGGTTGCAACCTCTAGGCCTAGATGTGTTAAGCTTTGGGTGTAAGCAAGACAGGGACAAGCAAGGGAGATTGAAATGAACATCCTGACCGACGCCGTTATCGCCCCGATCCACACCGACAACTGCATCGCTCGGGATGGCGAGGACTGCTGCGCCAACTTCCGTTGGAGCGAGATCACCATCATCGAGCTTTCCCACACCGCTCAGTGCACCATTCCGACGGGCTACGACTGCTGCGCCAACTACCCCGCCTACTGACAGACCTATTCAGAAAGGCCCTCCCTACGGGGAGGGTTTTTTTGTGCCCTAAAAAAAGGGCCTTCCTACAGACCCCCGCCCCTACGGGGGCACCCCTCTATACCCACCCCTGTATGCAGGGCTACCTATGCGCCCGTACCTACAGGGCTAGGGCCTACCCTCTGTGCCACGCTAGGGCTATGGGATAGGGCTACCCTCACATGGGTATGGGATGCGTAGGGATAGGGGCTTAGAGAGGCGTACAGAGGGCTACACAGCTATCCATGCCCTACGCGCACGGCACGCATGCAAGAGCATGCTAGCTACGGAGCTAGGCACAGGGCTAGCTGTGAGTACGAATTTCTGTCGGGTATCTGACAGAAATTGAGGCGAAGTCAGACCGAAAAGCTCTTGACTCAGTGAACTTTTTTGACTAGGGGTAATGGGACTCCGGTTGGGTATCCCGCCAACGTAGCGATGGAACGGGACTCCTGGTCTGTGAGTGTCAGGGACTCCAGTATTGAGATGGGACTCCTACAAGGTACCATCCGGGTGTCTCTTACGCTATATCAGGCGACGCACTACGTTCGCTACTCCGGGGGACGGAAAGCCCCATGCAGTGTCTCCACTGTAGTGATATCCCGTGTGATCCTTTGGTCTCTTGCAGACTGGCACTCTATCGAGTTCCTTGGAGACAAATTTGGCTTCGCACAGGATGGGCTCAAGGATCACGTGGAGAAATTTCTCGTGCTCTTCGCATCTATACGCCCATTGACCTTCTGCGTAGTCGGGGAATCTAAAGCGTACGACCGGCTTGTTCTGGCAGGCTACTTTCATGCCGTATTCAGGGTCGTATTTCTGGTGGCTACAGAAGTCCGAGGCTTTCATCTTTTGCCTCCGTAGGTTTGCAGGCCGCCGTGTTTTTCCTGAGCGTGTTTTCTTACAGCTTCGTCTTCAAACCACTGGTTGAGACCTCCGCTCTCGGTTTTGAACGTTCCGCAGATCGAGCAGTTGAATTTCAGGACGAGTTCTGTGTGGATGACTGCTCCGTCTTTAGCCCACTTCGTCACGACGTTCCCCAGACAGGTCTCGCATGTAGTCTTCCCATTCGCGCTGTCTGCGTCGTCTCAGAAGCCTTTCCTTGAGATTGTAGAGCTTCTGCTTCATACGGATCTTCCACGGCTTAAGCTGGACCATGACTACCTCTAGTTGTTGTGTTGGATTATTTTTGGAGTTGACTCAACAAAAAGTTAGGGAGGAAGGCCAAGCGAATCTGACCTTCCAGGTAACTCACGTAGCGAGCCAGTAGATCAGGCCTGCTGCCGGGAGCCAGATGATCCCCAGAACCGCCAGGATGTGCGCCCACGGGTTTCGGACCTGGACCGGACGTACTACCGGAAGCTTTGGAGCATGGTAGATAACGACATCCTTGGACTTCCATGAGATTCTTCCCCATACTCCGGCGTACCCGTGATGGTCGCCCTGATGATTTCTGGCGTGTGTGCATTCCGCGTACTCCTGGTTGTAAACCGAGACCTGCGGAGCGGCTAGTTTCGACTTGCATCGGTCAGCCATTAGAACTCCTCCACGGCGAAGATTACGAGAAGCACGAAGCCGGTTACGCACATCGCCAACGTTGAAAAATACATAGCTGTGAAAAATTTGAAGGTATAAGGACCCATCTGGTATCGCCTTTTGATGTGCGATACCAAGACGATGACGTTGAATACCGCTGCAACTACGAACCAGATGAGTATGGGTACCATCAGGTAACATTCCTCAGCGTCTGATCGATGGGGTCGTAGGTGTATACAGTCATGCCACACTGACGCGCCACCAGCACCTCAAGATGGCACCCGTTGCTGACCTCCCAGCCGGGGAGAAGCACGACGGCTCCGCATTCCAGCAGAAGCTTCAGGCCTGCCTTGATGTACTCGGTGTAGGGGAGGCTACCACGAATCTCTTCCGTCTCGCCGTGGTCGATCTCGTGCGGGCTGACGATATCCATGCCGCGCAGCCTGAGATCAGCAGCTACTTCGTCGAAGAGAGGGAAATTGTACTTCTCGATCCCCGTCATAGGACCAGCCAGGTAATACTGCATTACTCACCTCGCGTCGGGATGGTGGAACGGACACCCTCGTTGCTGATGCCGTAGTCGCAGTGGTCACAGACCATGACGCCGGAAGGTAGAGCGATTCGAGCCGAGCCACACCAGCGGCAGATGGCGTTGAAAGCGTTCCTCAGGGTTTCCATGTTTTCTCCTTACAGAAGGAAGTAGCTGATCAGGAATCCGATGGCGAAAAAGGTCGCCGCGTAGATGATGCGGTCTGTCTTCACATCCAAACTATAGCCCCTACGACCACGAAGGTCAAGAGAGCTACGTAGGTAACCAGACCGACGACGATCCAGAAGTCTTCGTTCATATCACTCCTAGCGCAGTGAGGATGAACCAGAGGATACCGGCAATTACGAGAGACCAAAAAATTCCCCACAGCGCGCCGAGCAGTTGGTACTTCGGGTGGTCAGAGTTTCGTGGAGGCTCAAATCTCATGACTCCATCACGTCCTTTCGCGTTTTATTGATGCGTGCCCATATTCTAGCACGGATTTGCGCACGTGTGGGAGCTTCCCACTGATGCCACCCTTTGCTCGGCACCCAAAGGCCGGGATGGTCTCTGAAGGGTACACCACACCAGCGACAGCCCTCAGGGATGATCAGGCCGGTATGCCTTATATTCGTTTTCATGACTTTCCTTTACTGTCCTTGGTGGGCCAGGTTCCGATATTTATGGGTGAATTAGCCATATCGCCCAAGTGATCATCTATGTACTTTGTTAACACTAGTATACCAGCATCGTTTGCGCTGGTCAAGACATAGTTGACGGTAATTTTGTGACGTGCTACACTAGTGTCAACAATTTCCACATAGGAGAACGACTGTGATGACTTCCATAGTAGGCTACACCTACCTAGTTCTCGCAGCGGGCCTTGTTCTGGGCTGGCTCTATAACCTAAGAATCAACTCAGGAAAACACCACAAGAAGCTGCCCGTAGCTATTCACATTCTCTGGGTAACTGTAGCACTTGTCTATATTTTCTTCGGAACGGAGATGACCTAATGTTTATCATCGTTTTTGGAGTCCTTTCTCTGGTTTGGTGCATCCACAGCATGACAGGGAGAAACATTCCCGAAGGTGGGCACAGGCCGCACGGAGTCAGGCCTCCAAGGCAAAAGACGGACGTGCCTGGACTTGGGTACATGATCTGGCTGTTCCTGTCCATTGTCGCCATTCTGGCCGGATACGTCTATGAGTCCATCAACTGATGGATCTCTTCTGGTACGGCGGAATAGTACTGATTTGGCTGTACCTGGCTTTCAAGCTGGTTACAGGTCGCGTGAAGTGGTTCTGGTTCCTGATCTGGGTATCTTACACGCTGATCGCAATTTCTTTGTTCATGTTCCTTGAAGTTAGTCACTCACAGTGATCGTGGGACTCCTGGAGAGGACACTCGCTTCAGGAGGGAGGAAACAAGTAGATGTTGATGATTGCCATACTTTCTGCCATTGTCTCGGCGACTTTCTGGCTGCTAGCTAAGAGCAACGACGCGAAAAAGATCTGGGCAGTAGTGTGCTTGGCTACGGTCGCTATGGCCTGCTTTATTCTCATCGCCCCACTTGGGTGAGTTGACACGGAAGGCTCTCGGTGCCATACTAGTGCATATCTGGTATGGCACTTCTGTTTTGGAGGAGTAGTGACAGACATCAAGATCTATGAGAAGACAGACTTCACTTTCGATTTCCATGAGCTGACCTACGGTCCGGCCGTAGTCGTATCTCACGCGGACAAGGAGTACCCCAAGTATGTCCTTAAGTCCGACGAGAAGATGGACAAGTCAAAGTTCGGAAAGGTTCGTCACGGATTCCATCTGGCAGTCTGCTATCATGGCGACCCTATGAAGTCTATGGACTACAAGGGGCTCTATGAGACTACGGACATAGAGCAGGCCATTCTCGATCTGGTCAACGATCTCAACGACAACGAAAAGATCGAGATTCTGGACATGGAAGTAGGATCTCTAGCGCATCAGCTTTCTTCCGAGATCGATGATTTTACGGAGGCTCTTCGTCCGTTCCCGCGCAGAGACATCGACGAATGCATGGAAAACATTGAGATTGCGTACGTGGCTCTGCGTGCGCGCTACGACGAACTGAAGGAGCTTTTCAATGAGTGACAACCCTGCCGACCGTCTTGCTTTCCTCGTGGCCTTGATCGTCATGGCTGGCCTGGCTTTCGCGATCTGGAACCTTAAGCGAGGTCGAAAGAAGTGATGGAAGCTATCGGTATCATCCTCTTCCTAGGTTTCGCGTACATCATGAGGAAGCGATGAGCGAGAACTTTTTAAGCAGAAATTTGCAGAGGTATCCTCGGCTAGCTGATTTGTTCTTGACAGATATCACCAAGCAGTCTAGATTTCTCATGTCGATCAGCATAGACATGCAGAGGAAGCCCCTGACAGACCTTCAGGCATTCAAGGCTTGTAAGGCAATCGTGGAGAGGACAGGCAGTGAAGTTCGCGCCCAAAGACAACGTGAATGTAGTTTCGACGATCTACGGTAACGCATGTAGCTTTGTAGGCATGTCTGGCATGGTTACCAAGGCTGAACATGGCTGGGTGCACGTAACTTTTCCTGAATTGTCCGATCCTGATCCTATACCCTTCAGAGAGCGAGAGCTTTCTCACGCCTGAAAAGAGCGCTGCCTCCGGGTGGCGCTCTTCTTTTTTGACAAAGTTGCAACAGTCGTGTAAGCTAGGGCCATGAGTAAGAAGAGCAGGACCAAGTTCCTGTGCCTGGACTGTGGTATCGACACTGGCAAGATCGGCGAGCACTACATGCTGATCGACGAAACTTGGCACTTGACTGGCCTACGAAAGTATGGAATGCTCTGCATTGAGCACGTCGAGTGCAGGATTGGCCGAAAGTTGAAGGCTTCGGACTTCAACGACAGTTACTTGAACAAGCCACGTACCGGGATCATGAGCGCCCGACTAGTAGACAGGATGAATTCGTGAGGTACGTAATTGCCCTGAGCGCTTCGGTAGCTCTTTCGGGATTCTGGCTGATTTTGTTCATTGAGCTGAGAAAGATCAGGTACGAAGACTACGAAAGGGACTACAATCCCTGGTTCGACTACCTCTACATTTACGGGTTCGTAGTGTGCTCAGCCCTCACTTCCTACGGCGTGTCTTCCCAGATTGGAGCTTAAAATGCGAATCCTCGAACTTCTTCCTCAGGATCTCTACCTGAAGATGGCTCACGACAACTACATTCGTGAGCAGACTCACCCCGACTTCAAGGAACTTCGCATCCTGAACTACACGCAGTCGGCTCAGTTCGATCGTGTGTGGAACGAGGTTACCGAGCAGTGCCGTGGTTTGATCTACGATCTGTCGACTGGCAAGATCGTAGCTCGTCCGTTCCGTAAGTTTTTCAACTACGGCCAGCCGGAATGTCCTGAGATCGATCTTTACGCTCCGGCCGTCGTCATGGACAAGATGGATGGCAGCCTCGGCATTCTCTACAAGACTCCTGCCGGGTACGCCATCGCTACTCGCGGCTCGTTCAACTCGGATCAGGCTATCCACGCCACCAAGATCCTGAACGAGAAGTACGGCGACTGGCTGAAGGATCAGCGCAACAGGGAACTTTTTGAGGAGTACACCGTACTTTTTGAGATCGTTTACCCTGAGAACAGAATCGTCTGTGACTACGAGGGCATGGACGATCTGGTTCTTTTGGACGTAGTGGACATCGAGACTGGGACTTCTATGGGCTCGGAGTCGGCTGCAATTCTGATGGACTGGAACGGACCTGTTGCCAAGGAGTTTGAGTACGCCAACATGGCTCAGGCTCTGGAGGCTGCTCCTCGTCCAGGCGCTGAGGGTTTCGTCGTGCTGTTCCCGGAGACGGGCGAGCGAGTGAAGATCAAGCAGGAGGATTACATTGCCCTGCACCGTATCGTTACTGGACTGAACGCTCGTACGGTGTGGGAAGCTGCTCGTAAGGATGTTATGAATCCTCAGAAGTTCATTGAGGGTCTGCCGGACGAGTTCCACGAGTGGACATTGACTCTCTGGAAGGATCTGAAGGACAAGGTTCGCGCACGCGACATCGAAATTTCTGAGGAGTACAGGAAGATTTTTCTTCAGGTGCTCAAGGACATGGGCGGTGCTAACACGCGTGAGCGTGAGTTCCGTAAGCAGTTCGCTCTGGCAGTTCAGGACCACCCTTGGAAGAGCTACTTCTTCCAGCTCTTGACAGACAAGCTGATCCTTGACAAGATTTGGGATGAGTTCAAGCCTGCGGGCAACATGACTCCCAGCGGTCAAACCTTTACGGAGGATAACAAGTGAATATCTTGCTGGAAGGGATCGTAGGTTCCACAGCCTACGGTCTCGCCCACAAGGATTCCGATATCGACACAAAAGGAATTTTTGCGTTCGACACCGAGGATCTTTTTGGGTTGAACTACAAAACCCTCACTCAGGTAGTGGAAACACATGCTCCACTACCTGACAACACCTGGTACGAAGCTGCAAAGTGGTGCAATCTTGCGCTGAAGTGCAATCCGAACATTCTGGAGCTTCTGTACCTTCCCAATGATCTGTACACCAAGAAGACTGACCTCGGAAATCTTCTGATCGAGCTACGTTACAGCTTTTTGAGCGGCCCCGCAGTTGAGGCATCGTATATCAACTACGCCAGGAGCCAGCTTCACGAAGTTGAGAAGCGTGGAAATTTCGGCTCGGACATGAAGAAGAGAACCGCCAAGCACAGTCGCCACTTGTGCAGACTGATGATGCAGGGATTCGAGCTGTACTCAACTGGCGAACTGACTGTCAGACTGGAGTACAAGACGGCTGTACGAGTCAAGGCTATTGGCTACCAGGCAGCATACGGAGACCTTGCTCCGCTGAAGGATTTTTACGAGGAGTACAAGGAAAAATTTAACTCTCCTCCTGCAATTCCTCACGAGCCTAACCGTGAGGCAGTTGAAAGTTGGTTGAAGTATGTCAGACAAAGGTTTCTCAAAGTACGACACTGAGACTTTGCTGACGATCAGAGAGAACCTGCTTGGAAATCTGGAGAAGGTGGGCCAGACCATCGAAGCAGGTTCTTTCCATAAGACTCGCTCTAAGGGCGGGGCATCGCCAGCACAGTTCGGTCACCTCGTTCTAGGCCTTCTCCTATCTCTTCAGGAGGAGTTGGATGAGCGTGGACACCCCTTGACATGGTAACGAGAGAGGGGTAAGCTAAGGGTATGACACAGAGGATTGTTTTTACGCGAGGATTGCCCGGCAGTGGGAAGACGACATGGGCCAAGAAGCAGAAGGGTCTCATGCGCATCAACCGAGACGACATTCGAGAGATGTTGTTCGATGATGTGAACTACTCCCGTGATCAGGAGGATCAGGTTACGATCCTTCAGCACGCAGGGATCAGGGCTGCTTTCAAGGCTGGCAAGAGCGTGATCGTCGACGACACCAACTTGAACAATAAGTTCGTGCGCGAGATGATGAAGATCGCTCAGGCTTTCGACGTTCAGGTAGAGTTCAAGGACTTTTTTGACATTGAGGTCAGTCAGTGCTTGTGGAACATCGACAAGCGCGTCAAGGAAGGCGGACGTAGTGTTCCGTCTGAGGTGGTTCGTCGCATGTTCGACCAGTACATCAAGGGTCGAGTGATCATCCCAGTACCTGTTTTGCCGAGTTACGAGATCAAGCCTTACGTCGAGCGAGAGGAAGGTTACGCAATCTTCCATGACAAGGTTTGGGCCGTGATTGTCGACATCGATGGCACCATCGCAAAGATGTCGGGTCGTAGTCCTTACGACTGGAAGCGTGTCGGCGAGGATGCTCCGGTGGAAGATGTGTTGGCTATCGTGAACGCGATGGAAGCCAACGGATACAAGATCTTGTTCACTTCAGGTCGTGACGGCTCTTGCCGAGCGGAAACTGAGGCCTGGATCGAGCAGCATCACCACAAGTACGGCAATTGGACGTTGTTCATGCGCGAAGCTGGCGACAACCGTCCGGACTGGATCGTCAAGGCAGAAATTTTCGATCAGAAGATCCGTGGTAAGTACAACATTCGCTGCGTATTGGACGATCGCAAGCAGGTCGTTGACATGTGGCGTAAGATGGG
>JACCDR011759489.1_pt1 | contig 11006 bp, 12 predicted proteins | sample 7446431 | NCBI WGS metagenome assembly JACCDR01 (sample SAMN15323443, study PRJNA562643) | freshwater metagenome | isolation source: river surface water | place: USA:Blue River Watershed | collected 2017-08-17 | reverse complement strand
GTCGCAGGGCAGGGCATCAGACTGGTTGACCATTTCATTTCAACCAAGTGATGAAACCGCATTCGAACCATTTATTACTTCGAGTGACGATTCCTCGCCACCTTTGCAGCCTCCTCGCTGAGGTACGAATCGACCTTCTCTAGGTGGCCATAGGTCTGAGTCACCATCCGAGTGTCTTTATGCCCCAGAAGCTGAGCCACCGAAGTTGCATGAAGGCCTGCGGCCAACGCCTCGGTGGCGAATGTGTGGCGATACGAATAGGCGACAATCCCTTCAGGAAGTCCGAGCTTCGATCGCATCCTCTCGAACCTCTGGCCTATCGTGTCCTTCTTCCACGGCTCGCCCTTGGAGTTTCTGAACAAGAACCCTTCACCGTATCGATCGCAAAGCAACTTGCTGAGCGTCAACAGACAAGGCGGAAGATAAACCACCAGCGGCTTCGCTGTCTTCTTCCGAGTCTTGTGGTCGCGAAAGACCCAGGCAGCCCCGATACAATTCTCAACCTTCACCATCCGGATCTGCTGCGGGCGAGCTCCACATCGTAGAGCTATCAGCACGGCCGCGAACCCCGGCTCCTTTCCCTCCATGCAGTATCGCACCATCGACTCGTGCTGCGCTTTAGTGATGATCGTCGATCGAGGCTCCGGCTGCGAGACGGTCAGCGAGTGCAGGGGATTCCGTCCGATCAGCCCTTCGCCGTGAGCCCATCGAGTTATCCGTCGGATCGTCGACGCTGCGTCCCTGCGCGAGTGAGCTGCCCAGGTCCGATCCGGCCCCCGACTTCCGTCCTTCCGCAACCTGCCCGGCTTCGGAGCATCGAGCCATTCATAGACGTCCTTCTTCGTCAGGTCCTCCACGCGACCAGAGTACCACTGGCAAAACGAGACCGCATACCGCTCGACGTTCGCATAGTTCCGGAGATCTTCATGCTCGTCAAGAAACGCCTGACACACCCCAAGCATCGTGGCATTCACCCCCGACCGTTCAAGGGCTGCGGCAAGCTCGTGCCACATGTCGAAAGCTTTCCTCTCGACTGGATCCAAACGAATGTCCCGCCCGCTCGCATCGCGGACGTACCAACAGTTGTGAGACTTCTTGAAAAACGGCTTCCGCATGGTGACCTCCACGACTGAGAGTAGTCGATTTCGTGGACACGGATGGTCACGTCCGGATTATTTTTTGTGGACATTTTGTGGACAAAAGAAACTTGTCCGAAAGAAAATTGCTGTTTTCCCTGCGAAAGCAGTGGGCGGTATTGGACTCGAACCAACGACCTCCACGATGTCAACGCAACAGGAATCAAGGAATTATCAATATTCCCAGGGAAAAGCGTTCTCTATTCGTCGCGATATGAATGTTTTTAAGTCGCCTTGTGGACATTTTGTGGACAGTGAACCGCTTGAATCGCTCGGTAGTCTGACCCTATAATTCGGCCATGGCAAGGATCAGCCATTCGTTCGTTGGGCGAATAGGGAGATACCATGCCTATCTGTATTGATCGAGACCGTCTTGGTCTCTTACTCGCTGGTGGTTATAGCCAGCGGGCAGCGGCTCGTGAGCTGTCTGTGAATCGGTGGGTTGTGGCGAAGGCGATCAAGGCCTTCGGCATGCGTGTCAGATCTTGGCACGTCGACACCCGCAAGCGAAATCAAATCCGCGACTATCTGCAATCGGGGGTTCTGTCCCAACGAGAGATAGCTCGCACGTGTCATGTGTCCCAAAATACCGTAGGGAGAATTGCTCGTGAACTTCGGAACGCCCAGCCGATGTCGACCGTCAATCCTTGCCGCTGTCCAGATTGTGGCAGTGTTCTTCGCGTCTTTCCTTGCATCGCCTGCTCGGTCAGACGCTCAGCAAGTCCAGTGGTCTAGTGTCCCGTATCGCATGGAGCTACCAGCCGAGCTCCGGGAGTACTACCGGAATTTCGATTCGCCCCGAGGCGGCTCATGTGTCCAATGCAGTATCGGAATGTGCGGCATGTGGGTAGGCAACTACAACGCAGCCACGCTCCTGTGGGATAGCGATTACGGCGACAAGGTTATCGGTGGAAGCTATCCGTCGCGAGTGGAAAACTACGCTCGCGAAAGAGGCTTGAAGATCTACAACGTTACCGGAAGTTCGACTTTCGATTGGATGAAGTGGAGCGCGAAGACGGGTCGCTTTGCGGCGATCGGTGCAGGGACGGCTCACTTTCAGACGCTCGTGGGTTACAACCCCGAGGACCAGACTTGGTACGTGTGCAACAACAACAGTCCACAAAAGATCGATCGGTACACCGATCAGCAATTTAGGAGATTACACCTCGCTTCAGGGGCCTGGGTAGTAATTCTCGACGATGCACCGGCCCCAGCTGTACCTCAATACTTGAAGTGGTGGTAACCATGAAACGATTCACGTTTTATCCAGCGATGCTGGGCCTGTTGATTGTCTTGCAAGGGATCGCTTTTGCTCAGGATGTCGTTCCTAGTTCGGGAGTTTCGAAAGAAGCTCTCTACGAGATCGAGCGACGTGGCGACATGTGCCAACTGGTCAACGGTACACAGTCGGATAACTCGATCGAGCAACAGATCGCGGACAGTGTTCGACCGCCCGCGGACGACAGCGATAAGTGGTTCATCACGGTGATCACTTCCGCAGGATGTCCTCCATGTGATCGACTGAAGGCCGACTGGTCTGCAAAGGATGAGCTGCAAGCCTGGGCCAGGCCGCAAGAGCCTGCGAAGGGATGGGCCTTCTATCACGCATACGACGTCAATGATCCGCTGAATAAGTTTCGGTGGGAGAAAATAAAAGTCGAGGCGTTTCCAACGGTGCTGATCCAGCCTCCGCGATCGGGCAACTACGGTCCTCCCGAAACGGTGGTGGTGCAGATCCAAGGCTACGATGGGGACGCGAAGAAGTTCTCGGGTAAGATCCGAGACTCGATCCAACGTTACATGGTGTCCCTTCGGAACAAGCCAACCAACAGCGGACCAACTATTCAGGAGACCGCAAAGGCAAAGGATACTCGACAGGTTGAAGTTAAAGGACACGCTGACACCAGCGATTCCGGATGGAAGGTTATTGAAGCGGGTCCAACAATCAAGAGACTCCCTCCGGGAGGCAATGGCCAAGTCCCCTTTCCAGTCGGTCCTAGCCAGCCTTCGAACAATCCTTTGGTTCTTCCAGTTGGTCCCGATCCTGTTACTCCTGTCACTCCTACTGTTAATCCTGCTCCAAATCAAAGCCCTCTTCAGGCGATAGCAACGCTGCTCGGCGTGGTGAATCAACCATGGTTTTCCACGCTGCTACTGGTCGGGTTTGTTGGCATGACCTTATTCCGATCCTATCGCAAATCGACTGGGCAACAACTGATTCTGACGGATGAGCAGTTCGCGATGTTGGCGAACATAATGAAGCCGCCGACCAAGTAATGCCGACGCGAGCGAAGCGGCTGACAAGCAAGACGGCAGAAGTGCAGAATCGTTTCCGTGGAAACGCTCACCGTCGAGGCTATACCCGACAGTGGCGAAAGGCCTCGAAGCGATTCCTGAGACAGTATCCAAAGTGTCGTGAGTGTACGAAGCAAGGACGCTTGGCTCTCGCGACGGTAGTCGATCACGTGATTCCTCACCGAGGTAATCAAGATCTGTTTTGGCGAGAGTCGAACTGGCAGCCGCTGTGTAAGCGATGCCATGACCAGAAGACAGCAAGGGGTGAATGATGGATGAGAAACCGCTGCCTGTTATTGACACGAACGAAGGCTTCGATTGCTTTGCGATACTTCCGTTCGTGGCGACAGCTACATTCTTCGTTCTCGCCGTGGTCTTCTTCTTCCTGTGGATCAACAAAGAGACCAAGCCGCAGATGATCGAGCCAACACCAATTCGAGCAACTCATGAGCCAAGTTAAGCGAGGGCGAAAACCAAAAGCGACTTCGGCGTCAGCTCCACCGCTGACCGAGGTCCCGAATCCACCGATGCACTTGGTCGACGCTGCGTCAGACTACTGGAAGCAATTAGCTCCGCAGTTGATCGAGGCTCGAATCCTAACGCAGTTGCACCTGGAAAGCTTCGCGATCCTTTGCGAGCAGTACGCGGAATACCAGGAACTGAATCGCTGGATCAGCGAAGATCCGAAGCGGAGGTTCTTTACGACTGACAACGGATACATGCAAGAGACACCGCAGGTTCGGATGAGGGACAAAGCCCTCGCGACACTGCAGAGATTGTGGCCGAAGTTTGGTTTGACACCGTTTTCACTGGCACAAATGCGGAAGCATGGGGGAGTCGCGGCGGGTCGAGCACCTGTCGTGGTTGAGTTCGCAAAAAAGAAATACGCCGAAGACGAGGAATACGGCGGGGAGTAGTAAGGTTGTTTGGGGGTACAACACAAAAGGCCTAGCAAAGGGCTAAAGCAAAAGAGCGTTAAGCCTACGAGTACGCGAGTACTTGAGGCTAAAAACAAAGCACGTCGCCAAGGCTGGCTCTCTTGGGTCCGTCAGGGTCCAGGTGAAGAGGCAGACGAACGGGCCATGGTGAATGGCTGTTGGTTTTCCAAGCGACGAGCAGAACATTGGTTTGAATTCGCGGAAAAGTACGGCACCCTGACGGAAGGAGCGTTCAAGGGTCGACCGTTCAAGCTGCAGCCGTGGCAGCATCGCGATACAGGGATGGTGTTCGGATGGCTGAAGCATTCTCCAGAGTGGGACTGTGCTGTTCGACGTTTCCGGTTTTGGTATGAGGAAGTACCAAAGAAGAACGGAAAGACGCCTCTGATTTCGTTGGTCGGAAACTATCTCCTGTTTGGTGATAGCTTCGGCCGACAGATCAACCTGTACCTCGCAGCGACAACACGCAAGCAGGCCGAGCGATGTTTGATGCACGCAGTAAGGCAGGTCAAGAACAGCGAAGAGCTGTCTGCTGTAGCGAACATCAAGAAGCTAGAAGGCTTCAACACGATCGAGTTTGGCGACAACGTGTGGAACGTGGTCGCGGCGGATGCGGCGAGTGCGGACGGGGTGAACGGTCACTGTCTGGGTGACGAGCTCCACCGATGGAAGGGCTTCGAGTTTTACAACGCTCTGAAGTACATGCTGGCGAGTCAGCCGGAAGGCATATTCGCTGGGATCACTACAGCAGGCGACGATACCGATGGGGTCTGCAAGCAACTCCACGATCATACGAAGGCGGTAAATTCAGGGCGAATCGAGGATGAAGCTTTCCTCGGAGTCATTTATGCAGCGGACCCGGAAGACGATCCCCACGACGAGAAAACATGGCACAAGGCAAACCCATCATTAGGCACAACGCGAGAACATCCGCTCAAGCTATCGACCTTCCGAGCGGACTACAACGCCGCAAAGGAAGATCCTACGGGTTGGGCTTCGTTCTTGCGGTTGCGGCTCAACCTTTGGCAGTCGTCCACCAATGGATGGTTGGACACGGCATGTCCAAGACGGCTCAGCGATTGGGACTCTGGGCCAACGGAGCGATCGCAAGCGGGTGCCAAGAAGCGAATCGATTGCTACGAAAACTATACCTACGATTCACTTCGCAGGTTGGAGGCGGTTCGGGTTGGACTTGGGATGGACTTCGCGTCTGTGCGAGATACGAATGCAGCGGTGCTGAGTGTCGAGGATGCGAAAGGGATCGTGCGAGTACTTCCGTTCTTCTGGCTGCCAGAGGCGGAAGCAATTCGCCAAAGCAAGCGCGTGCCGTATCAGGTCTGGCAGAAGCAAGGCCTGATCACGCTCACCCCAGGGGACGTGGTCGACTACAACACGATACTCCGCGACCTGATCAAGATCTGCACGGACTTTGGTGTGGACAAGTTCTACATGGACCCCCAGTTTCAAGCCGAGTGGTTGTCTCAGAGACTCGCAGAAGAGACCGGAGCGGAGCGAATCGAGTTCCCTCAGACTGTGATGTTCTACGGCCCGATCGTCAAAGAAGCCGAGCGACGGATTATCGGACACGAACTGCGGCACAACGGGCATGCAGTGCTTACGTGGCAGATGGCCAACGCGATGGCCTACGAAAACGCGAACGGAGACAAGCGACTAGTGAAGCAGAAGCGAGGCGACTACCGAAAGGTCGACGGCGCCCAAGCGATGCTAATGTCGCTGCATGACATAGCCGCAGGCGAAAGCGATGGAAGCTACTACGATGACAATGATGTCGAGGAAGTGTAAGTGATCAAGAAACTTATTAGACAGTGGCTCGGTGTCGAGCAAAGCTTCGAAGGACGATCCCTGGAGGATCCTTCGGTACCGCTCTCGGCTGCCAACCTGGAGATGTTCGGCAGCCAAGGATCGTACACGGCAGGCGACGCCGGGGTTGCGGTGAACATGAAGAGTGTTCTCGGCTATGCTCCGCTTCACCAGGCTGTCTCGATGATCAGTGGCGACGTCGCGAAGCTTCCGCTGAATGTGTATCGCCGTACCGAGCAGGGGCGAAAGGTTCAGACTCAGCACCCGACGCAGAAGGTTATACACCTGAAGGCGATGGCTAATAGCGAGATCAATGCGTACAAGTTCTGGCGACGTTACATGGCCCAGGCTTTGCTCTGGGGGAACGGCTACGCTTGGATCGATCGCAATGGACGCGGCGAAGTGATCGGGCTGTACAACCTACTTCCCGATCGAACGGCACCAGTCCGATACAAGGGCGAGCTTTGGTTTATCACTGAGGTCGGAGGTCAGCCGGAAGCATTCCGATCGAGCGACATTCTGCATATCGAAGGGCTGTCGATCGATGGCTTGTGTGGCGAGAACGTGGTAAAGGCCTTCAGGGAAGACTTCCAGATTGCACTCAACAGCCGACGGTTCAAGGCGAAATTCTTTAAGAATAACATGCAGGCTGGTGGTTTTCTGACGGTGCCACCCAACGCGAAGCCGGAAGCAGTCCGCAAAGTAAAGACGAAGATCGAGGAGAAGTTCTCCGCAAGTGAGGCGGCGTTCAAGACGATTGGCCTGCGCGATGGGTACAAGTGGTTCAGCACTCAGATCGATCCAGCAAAGGCGCAGTTGATCGAGGCGGACGAACAGCAGGCACGCAACGTCGCGAGAATGTACAACCTGAACCCATCTCGCCTCGGTGTGCAGGGCTCGACGTCCTACAACAGCGACGAGATGGCGCAAAAGGATTATCACAATTGTGCTCTGAGTCACTGGCTAATTGGGAATGTGGCCGAAACCAACAACAAACTGTTGAGCCCGCAAGAGCGAGACCAAGAGTTCTATACCGACTACCTAATCAACGCGATGCTATGGGCGGATGCGAAAGTCCGTAGCGAGATCGCGAACACTGGGATAATCAACGGGCGATTCAGTCCGAACGAAACGCGGGGCTGGGAGAACCTGGACGACTACGAAGGTGGCGATACTTACTACCAGCCACTGAACGTGATGCCCGTCGGTACCGACCCCAACGCAGTGCGATCGAACTCTGCGATGGCCTCGCTGCTGAAGGATACTTTCCAGCGGGCGGCCAATCGTGCAGCCATCAAAGCCGAGCGTAAAACAGTACGCGAAGCGTTGGTGACAGATCGAGCGTCGCTGCTCGAGATCGTTACCCCTGCGATCGCTGCGGCCCTTGAGTCAAGCGGTCGATCGACCAGCGAGGCTGGCACGATCGCGGTAAGTTGGCACGAAACACTTTTGCAGGCCGATCCGCAAGACGCTGGTGCCCTCCGCGTTTCTGCGGAAACGGCCGCAGAAGCTACCATCCGGGGACTGACAACCGTCCCCAAACCAAAGCAAGTGATTGAGGATCTGGACTAACATGCGAAACTTAAACTACAGGCACCGAGCTGGATTGTGCACCGGTCAGAAACGATCGGGAGTGCAATTGATCCAGAGCCGAGCGGACTCCAAGACCAAGATGGTTCGCGGGTACGCGGCAGTCTACTACGATCCAGCCGACGAAGAGGGTAGCCAGTATTGGCTTTGGTCGGATACGGTGGAGCGAATCGCACCAGGTGCATTTGATCGAGCGATCAAGGAAATGCACGACGCTCGGGGGCTTTTCAATCACGACGCGAATCAACTGCTAGGTCGAGTTAGCAACGGCACCTGTAGGATCTCAACCGATGCCAAGGGGCTGATCTACGAGATCGATCAAGACGAGACTGATCCAGACTGGCAAAGAGTCGCGGCCAAGATTGATCGAGGCGACGTGACTGGATCCAGCTTCGCCTTCGCGGTTACTCGGGCTACCTGGACCGAGACGCCAAACTATTGGATCCGGACAATCGAAGACGTCGATCTCTTCGACGTGTGCCCTGTGACTTGGCCAGCCTACACAGGGACCAGTGCCGGACGCAGCGTGAGAGGGGGCGGATCGATTCCGGTTCGCGACTGGTCGGGCAGCGAATGCGACGAGCTCCGGGCCGAGTTGCTTCGGGAACGCAACGCTTACATGGGCGACGATTCGATCGCGATTCGTGCGAGACTCATAGAAATCGGTGAATAATGCCTGACGAGTTTGTACCAAAACCAAGCTGGCTCAGCCTCCTCGACAAGCCTTCGCAACTGATCAACCTTTCGGAGATCGGCCTCGAAGACTTCGGCATGGGTGTGCTGTCGGTTGCTGATGCGGCCGCGATGTTGGTCTACATTGGGGCTGCCTCAAGCGCGAGTCTAGCAACCAAGGCCGATCTTGTCAGTGGCCTAGTCCCTGCGTCGCAACTTCCCAGCTACGTCGATGACGTGCTGGAGTTTGCAGCGTTAGTCAACTTCCCAGCGACCGGTGAGGCTGGCAAGATTTATGTCGCGACCGGGACAGGGAAAACATACCGATGGAGCGGCTCCGCCTACGTCGAGTTGACTGCATCGACGGCGGTATGGGGTAGCATCTCGGGGGAGCTTTTGAACCAGACCGACTTGCAGGCAGCTCTCGACGCCAAGGCTAGTACTTCGCACTCTCACAGCTTCGCAAGTCTGACTGGTATTCCGACAACGCTGGTAGGGTTCGGAATCACTGATGCTCAGCCACTTGATGCTGATTTGACGTTGCTCGCTTCCCACGGATACGAAGTAGCACAAGACGTCGCCTTCGCCGAGACCATTACATGGACCGGGACAACGGCCCCAAGTAATCCATCTTCGCTACGCTATTCATGGGTGCGAGTTGGCAAGCTTGTAACTTTCAATATTCGGTTAGTGTGGGGAACGGCTGGAAGTGCAATAACGAACATGGTTTTCCCGATTCCGTCTGGCATGCCAACGCCCTCTGCTATGGCAGGTGAGGGCACTAGCGAAAAGTCGGTAACGTTAAGCGGCCAGGTGTCGTCGAACGCGGCTCGCACTGGCGTCGTTTCGGCAATGACAGCTCGCCTTTCGAGGAACGCCGGAGCATGGGAAATCTACGCCCCGTTTGGATCCGTTAACTTGACCTACGCCCAAATTTCAGGGTCATACCTATGGCAATAATCACGTCGACTCTGGTCAACGGCCAGTGGGTAAACACTAAGCAGCCTGTCTCGCTTGCCGAGCTGCGGGAGATCCTGCGTGAGAAGCGACGGGAACGGCGCGACGCAGGCTATACGATCGAGGGGCAATTCTTCAGCACGTACTCAACAGAGGACGGCGAGTGGGCGGAGCGTGGAATATCCGCGATGGCCAGCGAACTTCCCGCCTATCCATACACTCCGAGTGGTGGCGATCCTATGCTGCTGACTGGCGGGCCTGAAGGCCAAGCAAACAGGGCATACAAGTGCCGTCGATGGTACGTCAACATGTGCTTTGCGACTGAAGGGGAGTTGTGGAACCAAGCCAATCAATTGCACTCAGCGGGACTGCCGCTCGACGATCTCCTCGCCGCGATCCAATCCGACGCCACTTGGCCGCAACGCGAATTCCTATGGGAGCCTCCAAGTGAGTAAAGCCATCACCGTTGTAACGTCCCCTGATCTCACACTGTACGCTTTCCCACAGTCGGGGAGCCTCGCGAACTGGTCGACGCTGCGAGTGGCGTTGACGCAAGCCGCCACGCCAAATAAGGGGCGGTATACCGCGACCGTCGACGAGACCGTTGACACGACGTGGCTGATCTTCTCGGGTGCCTCGCAACCAGCGAACCATGCCGCGAACATCGGGCATTACCTGATCGATACGGCAAGCAGTGGAGGCGGAAGCACTGGGGACATCCTCCCGCTGGCTTCCTACGTCGAGCCGAGGGTGCGAGAGACGAAGATCAAGGTGTTTATCGACGAGTCGCTGACCATCGAGCCTGCATTGTTCGACGAGGAAAACAATCCTGTGAGCCTGCTGGGACTGACGCTGAAGTTCGTGGTTGAAGATGCAGCGGGAACAAACCTCGCGAATCTAACGCCGACGATAACGGGCACCAACCACAATCAATTCGTGGTGACGCTTCCAAGCACCGTGGCCGCCAAGCCCGGGCGGGAAATGTCGTGGGCCTTGCGAGTAGTCGGGACAGCGATCGTGAAGGGCTACGGACCGATCGAGGCAAAGTACGCACCGAGGATTCCCGCCTAGATGATCGCGGTTTTATCGGTCCTGTTGATCACGAATTTTGCGACTGCTTTAGTTGCTATGTTTCTCTTTTGGAATATGCAAGAACGGTACCACCAGTGGCTTAGTGAGTCGTTCAAGTATGAACAGCAGATCAGGCTTCTGAAGGACGTGATTGCAAGCCAGAAACCAGCGAATCAGGATCGCCAATCGCTCACTTCATAATCTCCACTCTAAGATTTTCTGAGACTAGCCCGATTGATCATCGGGCCGGACGTCCAGACGCCGGCTCGGTGGCTTGCCTCTGCTATTTGTCGGCGTCCATACGCGACGGACGGGCAACGAGAGGGCACACGACCGTCGCATCAGCACGGCACGCCACCAATTCTTTCAGACTGTACGGAGACAACGAACATGGCACGACTCGACGAGCTGCTAAAAGAAGCAGACGAGCAGAAAGCAATCATCCGCCAAACTGCGGACCTTCACGAGAAACGTAAGAAGGAACGCGAATCCAATCCGACAATCGAACTCTTGAGCGCCGAAGAGC
>JACCDR011334153.1_pt1 | contig 11006 bp, 4 predicted proteins | sample 7446431 | NCBI WGS metagenome assembly JACCDR01 (sample SAMN15323443, study PRJNA562643) | freshwater metagenome | isolation source: river surface water | place: USA:Blue River Watershed | collected 2017-08-17 | reverse complement strand
GGCGGGTTTCGTGGAGTCCTACCTTTCCCAATACCATGAGCCGGCAATTCCGTATTGGGCGAAAATCCTGTTCGGCTGCCTCGAAGGGGCGCTGCTGGTCTGCTACCTCGGCCTGGCCGGGCGCAAGCGGACGGCGCCGGGAGGGCGGACATGAGGAGCGGCCCCCGTGATGTCCTGTGGGTGCGCACCCCGGAAGGGGTGAGTTTCTCGTTTCATCTGGCCACCCCGGTGACCCGCCTGGCGGCCTGGGCGATCGACAAGGCGACAATCATCGCGGCCTGGACGGTGATTTCCTCGCTCATCGCGCTCCTCGGCATCTTCAGCGACGATCTCGCGGAGGGTATCATGCTGGTGGGATTCTTCGTGGTCTCGACCGGCTATGGCATCGCGCTGGAGTGGAGATGGGAGGGGCAAACGCTCGGAAAACGGGTCATGCACCTGCGGGTGATGGACGAGCGCGGCCTGCCGCTGCGTTTTTCGCAGGTGGTGGTCCGCAACTGCCTGCGCGCGGTGGACGCGCTGCCGGTGGCCTATCTGGTCGGCGGCGTGGCGGCCCTGCTGGGGCGGAAGTCCCAGCGGCTGGGCGATGTGGCCGCCGCCACGATCGTCGTGCACGATGCGCCGGTGCAGGCGGCCGGACTCGCCGGTCTGGAGGTGGCGAAATACAACTCGTTGCGCGGGCAGCAACATGTGGCCGCGAGGCTGCGGACGGTCACCCCGCCGGCCCTGGCCAACGCGGCCAGGCAGGCCCTCCTCCGGCGCGAGGAGTTTGAGCCCGAGGCCAGGCTGGCGCTCTTCCGGGATCTGGCGGGGCACTTCCGCCGCACCGCGCATCTGCCTCCGGAACTGGAGGAGGGCATCTCCGACGAGCAGTTCGTGCGCAACGTGGTCGAGGTGCTGTTTGTGACCGCCCCGCAGCAGGCGCGGGCCGCCGGCCGGACCGGCGAACCGGTGGCGGTGGGCCCCCGCGCGTAGTTTTTTTGCCGACGGGCCTAATAAACCCGGCAACCATCCGTGGAAGGAGCACAGGTCGCGTGAACAACGAACCCCACCAGTCACATGCCAGTGCCGACGCCAACTCCTTCGTATCCGCCGCCGTCGCGCGCCATCAGGCGCCGCTGCTGCGCTATGCCACGCGCCTGCTGCACGGGGACGCCGACCGCGCCCAGGACGTCGTGCAGGACACGTTTGTCCGCTTCATGGCCCAGCCGCCGGAACAGGTGGACGGACACGTGGCGGAATGGCTGTTCACCGTCTGCCGCAACCGCGTCACCGACGTGCTGCGGAAGGAGGGACGCGTGAGCCTCTTCGCCGAAGGCCAGGCCGAACGCCTGACCGCCGCGGAGCCCCGGCCCGGCGCCAAGCTGGAGCGGGCCGAGCAACACGCCGCCGTGCTGCAGCTGATCGAGAAGCTGCCGCCCAACCAGCAGGAAGTCGTCCGGTTGAAATTCCAGAACGGTTTCAGCTACCAGGAAATCAGCCGCATCACGTCGCTCTCGGTGACGAATGTCGGCTTCATCCTGCACACCGCCATCAAGAGCCTGCGCCACCAGATGAGCGCGCAACCCGAGTGAGGGAGAAGTAACAAGTAACCAGGACCAAGTAACAAGACAGCGGACCAGAGACCACAGACTGCCGCCCCAAGAGGAAACCAGAATGCATCCGAACCCGATTTTACCCGACGACCCGCGATTGACCGCCTACGCCCTGAACGAGATGGAGCCGGCGGAACGCGCGGAATTTGAGAAGCTGCTCGAGGGCGATGCCTCCGCCCGACAGGCCGTGGCCGAGATCCGCGCCACCGGAGCGATGCTGTCCGGCGCGCTGGAGCACGAGCCGTTGACCGCAGCCAGCCAGCCAGCGGCCGACGCATACAAGCCCAAGGCGCGGATCATCCGTTTCCCGCAGTTCTATTACCTCGTGAGCGGCATGGCGGCGGCGTGCTTCGCGGTCTTCTTCGTCTATTGGCAGCGCACGCAGCCGGTGGCGGAGAAGCGGCATTATCAGGAAGTTGATCTGACCAAGTGGAAAGGAGCGGATGACACCGGAACGACGGGCCCGGCACCGGCCGCGGCATCGGGCGCCTTGGAACGGCATTCCGCCATGGTGCAAAGTGAGGTTCGCGAAGATGAGCCGCGGGCAATTGCCGGCACAGGGGAAAGCCGGATCGAGCTGACGGCCTTCCCTGACAAGAAACGCGAGGCGCGCTATACTGGGACCATCGACGGGGCCAATCCGGGCAATGTCGCCGGGGCCGGAGCCGCCCGTCAGACGGTCTGGGCGGCGGTGCCGGCGTCGGCGCCCGCGCTGGAGAATTTCAGCACCGAGGCCTACGGCTTCCGGAAGGACAACGACTACCAGCGCGTGGCGGATCACCCGCTGTCCACCTTCTCCATCGACGTGGATACGGCGGCCTACGCCAACGTGCGGCGTTTCCTGAACCAGGGGCAGCGCCCGCCGGCGGACGCGGTGCGCGTCGAGGAACTGATCAATTATTTCTCCTACAACTATCCGCAGCCGGTCGGCAACGTGCCCTTTGCCGCGAGCCTGGAGGTGGCTTCGGCGCCGTGGGCACCGGAGCACCGGCTGGTGCGCATCGGCCTGAAGGGGCGCGAGGTCAGCGATGCGAACCGGCCGAAGGCCAATCTGGTGTTCCTGCTGGATGTCTCCGGCTCGATGCAGTCGCCCAACAAGCTGCCGCTGGTGAAGCAGTCGCTGCGGCTGCTCGTGGACAAACTGCGCCCGGACGACCGGGTGGCCATCGCGGTCTATGCCGGCTCGTCGGGGCTTGCGCTGCCGTCCACGCCGGTCGGACGCAAGGCCGACATTCTCGAGGCCATCGAGCGGCTGGAGGCCGGCGGCTCGACCAACGGAGCGATGGGCATCCACCTCGCCTACGACCTCGCCAAGGCCAATTTCATCGAAGGCGGCGTGAACCGGGTGATCCTGGCCACCGACGGCGACTTCAACGTCGGCACGACCAGCGAAGGCGAACTCGTGCGCCTGGGCGGCGAGAAGGCGCAGAGCGGCGTCTTCCTCAGCGTGCTCGGCTTCGGCATGGGCAACCTGAAGGACGGCACGCTCGAGCAGATCGCCGACAAGGGGAACGGCCACTACGCCTACATCGACTCGCTGGCCGAGGCGAGGAAGGCGCTGGTCGAGCAGGCCGGCGGCACGCTGGTGACGATCGCCAAGGACGTGAAGATCCAGGTGGAGATCAACCCGGAGCAGGTGGCCGCCTACCGGCTCATCGGCTACGAGAACCGCCTGCTGGCCAAGGAAGATTTCAACAACGACCAGGTGGATGCCGGCGAGATCGGCGCCGGGCACACGGTGACGGCGCTCTATGAAGTCGTGCCGGCCGGGCAGGCCTTGCCGGGCGCGGGTGGGGCGCCGGTGGACGAACTGAAGTATCAGAAGCCGGAGGCCGGTAGCCGGAGGCCGGCTGGCAGCGGCGAATTGCTCACCGTGAAGATCCGCTACAAGGAGCCCACCGGCGACACGAGCAGCAGGCTGGAGTTTCCGCTGCGCGACGCCGGCACGCATTTCGAGCATGCGAGCCAGGACTTCAAGTTCGCCGCCGCGGTCGCCGCCTTCGGCATGGCGCTGCGCGATTCGCCGCACAAGGGCACGCTCACGCTGGCGGAGGTGTCGGCCTGGGGCCGCGAAGGGCTGGGCAGCGATGCCGGCGGTTACCGGAGCGAGTTCCTCGGCCTCGTGGGCAAGGCGCAGGCCTTGGAGTGACGCGGAAGGCGGGATCAGCGATCCCGCCCTGCCGCGCGCCGGCGGCGCCAGTGGAGGCCGGCGAGGGCGAGGCCGCCGAGCATCAGCGCGTAGGTCGAGGGTTCGGGCACGGGCGTGAAGTTCAGCAGCAGGTTGTTGCCGGACTGCGACAGGGTGAAGATACCGCCGCCATGGAACTGGGAAACATCGAAGACGAAGTCGGCGGCTTCGAAGCCGGTGATTCCCGTCGAGGCGGTGGCGATCGTCCACGAAGTCGGACCAACGAGGCCGCTGACGGGCTGGCCCTGGGTGTTCAGCAGATCGAGCGAGATCGCCTTGAGGGTGTAGCCGCCCGTGGTGAGCCCGGAGAGGTTCAGCGTGCCGGTGATGTTGACGAAATCCCAGTCGGTGCCCGGCGTGCCGGAGGGGGCGCGGATCTCGATTTCCAGGGTGCCCCCGTCGTTGAGCGTGAGACCGGAGGTGAAATTGATGGTGCCGGGAGAGTTGCCGGGGGCGATCTTCACGCCGGAGCCCAGGGTGAGCGGGCTGGAGAACGTGCCGGTGCCGCCGATCCGGCCGCCGCTCACGCCGATATTCAGCGCGTTGCCGAAGGTGATGCCGGAGGCCACGCTGAGGGTGCCGCCATTGAGCGTGACGCTGCCGGTGCCAAGGGCGGAGTTGCCGCCCATCACGAGGGTGCCGCCGGAGATCGTGGTGCCGCCGCTGTAGGTGTTGGCGCCGCTGAGCACCGTGTAGCCGGTGTCGTGCTCGACCGAGGTGGTGCCACCGATGGTGACCGCCGTGCCGCCGGCAGTGCCGTCCTTGGTCAGATAAAAGGGCGCGCTGCTGGTCGAGCCGTAGGATTGGAAATAGACCTTGCCGGTGCCGCCGGGCGTCGTGATGGCGGCGGCGTTGAGGATGCCCGCGAGATCACCGCCCTCACCGCTGTAGATGCCGAAGTAAAGCGAGCCGCTGCTCCCGGGGTTGTTGGCCAGGTAAACGGTGCCGCTGCCGGCGCCGACCGTCAGAAGGCCGGAGGCGGTGAGGTAGGCCTGGCCAATCGCATTGTTGCCGATGTAGAGGCTGCTGCCGGTGATGGACCAGGTGCTGCCGGCGCCCCGCAGATCCAAGGTGCCGCTGCTCCCGGTGGTGTTGGCCAGCACCGCGCTGCTGCCGCCCGTGACGACATCGGCGCCGTTGCTGATTTCCAGAAAGCCGTCGCCGGAACCGCCGACGATGAGGTTGCTGCTGGTGGTGAAGGTGGAACCGGCATCGTTGACGCTCAGGCTGCCGACCACGCCGCTCAGGGAGGCGATCGTGGCGTTGGCAGCGGAGGCGGAAGCTCCACCGTAAATCGAAAGGTCGCCGTTGCCGGCATTGCCGATGACGATGTTGCCGATGGTCGTCCAGGTGCCGCCGGTATCCATGTAAACGGAGCCGTTGCCACCGCTGTTATTGCCGATGGAGGCGTTCGTGTTGCTGACGAGGCCGCCGCCGGATATCTCCAGGAATCCGGTGCCGGCGCTGCCGACATAAAGGGTGTTCGTGTTGCTGAGGGTGCTGCCCGCGCCGTTGATGAGCACCTCACCATCGCCGCCGGTGTTGTTGCCGATGGAGGTGTTGACGCTGCTCACGCTGCCGCCGTTCGTGGCGGCGAGCTGTCCCAGGCCCGCTTCGCCGACGTAGAGGTAGGTGTTCGCGGTCACGGTGCTGCCGGCGCCGTCCACCGTGGCGCTGCCGGTGAAGCTGCTGCTGGTGATGCCGAGTCGCAGGCGATCGGCCGTCAGATCGCCTCCGCCGGAAATGTTCAGGACGGGAGTGGCGCCGCTGCCGTTGACCAGAAAATCCGTGGTGCCGTGGCTGATGGAGCCGGTCAGGTTCACGGCGCCGGTGGTGATCGTCGTGCCGCCGGCATAATTGTGGGTGCCGGAGAGGGTGATGGCTCCCGCGCTCTGCTTGAACAAGGAGCCGGTGCCGGAGATGTTGCCGGCGAAGGTGCTGGCGTCGCTGCGATCGAAGATCAGGGTGCCGTTGTTGGTGACGTTGCCCACGATAGAGCCCGAGGTGCCGCCACTGCCGATGCGCAGCGTGCCGTTGACGGTGGTGCCGCCGGTGTAGGTGTTGGCCCCCGTGAGCGTGATGTTGCCGCTGGTGCCGGTGTGGAGGACCGAGCCGGTGCCGGAAATGACGCCGGCGTAGGTGTAGGCGGTGGAGCGATTGAATTCGACCGTGCCGGTGCCCGTCACGACGATGTTGCCGCCGATGGCGCCGTCGGGGCTGTTGGAGCCGATGCCGAGGCGGCCGCCGCTGTTGACCGTGACGGTGCCCGTGCCGGTGGCCGAGCCGGCGGTGTTGGTCGCGATCAGGAGGCCGCCGCTGTTGACGGTGGTGCCGCCCGAATAGGTGTTGGCGGCGGCGAGGCGCCAGAAGGAACCGTCCAGGGCGACGACCGAGGTCGCGCCCGTGCCGTTGTCGCCGAGCTGCGAATTGAAATAGACCGTGGAGCTGTTGCCCGGCGTGCCGCCCAGGCTGAGGGTGCGCGCCGTGTTGGTGCCGGTGAGGGCCACGCTGCCCGTGTTGGTGAAGGAGAAGCTTCCGGCCACGGTGGGGTTGGAGATGTCCAGCGTGCCGCCGTTCACGCCGAGCGTGAAGAGACGGTCGGTGCCGCCGTTGCCGCCGGTGTAGCGCAGGGTGCCACCGTTGAGGACGAGGTTGGCCGCGGCGCTGGAGGACGAGCCGATGCTGCTGGAGCTGCCGCCGTTGGCCAGCGAACTGACCGCGAGGATGCCGCCGTTGAGGGTGGTGGCTCCGGTGTAGGTGTTGGCGCCGCCGAGGACGGTGTAGCCGGCGGTGTTGACGACGGAGGTGGTGCCGGTGACGACGACTGCCGTGCCGCCGGAGGTGCCGTCCTTGGTCAGGTAGTAGGGGGTGCCGCTGGTGGCGGTGGTCTTGAACTGGAGGGTGCCGGCGGTGCCGGTTGTGATGGTGGTGGCGTTCGCGATGCCGCCCGCGGCGGCAGTATCGCCGGCAGCGGCGCCGATGTTCAGCGTGCCCGTGCCACCGGAGGCGCCGAGATTGATGGTGCCGGCGCCGGCGTTCACGTTCACCGCACCGCCGTTGGCCAAGGTCAGGGTGCCGGCGCCGGCGTTGCCCACGTTGACCGTGTTCGAGTTGGTCCAGGCGCTCCCGGTGCCGGAAACGAGGACCGTGCCGGTGCTGCCGACACTGTATCCGATCTCGCCGAAAGTGTTGCTCACCACGCCACCGTTGGTGATGGAAAGGCTGCCGGTGCCGCCTTGGCCGACGGCGAGCAGGCCGGAGTTGACCCAGGTGCTGCCGGCGCCGTTCACGGTCACGGTGCCGGTGCTGCCCGACTGCGTGGCAATGTAGCCGAAGGTGTTGGTGACATCCGCGCCGTTGGTGATGTTAAGCGTGCCATTGCCCGAGTTGCCGACGTTGAGGCCGGAGGCGTTGGTCCAGGTGCTGCCGGTGCCATCGATCGTGGCGGTGCCCGTGCTGCCGGCGTTTGCGGCGATGTAGCTGTTCGGTCCGGCCACCGAGACCGTGCCGCTGTTGGAAACGGTGAGGGTGCCGGTGCCGCTCGAGCCCACGCTCATGCCGTTGGAGTTGGTCCAGGTGCTGCCGCTGCCGCTGACGGTGGCGGTGCCCGTGCTGCCGGCATCATGGCCCAAGACGCCGTAGTAGCCGCTGGCCAACCCGCCGCTGGTGAGGTTGAGGGTGCCATTGTCCCCGTTGAACTGGCCGACCCAGATGTCGCCGGAGGTGCCATGGTTGATCGCGCCCCCCTGGACGGTGACGGTGCCGCGATGGATCGCGGTGCTGTTCAGGAAGCCGAAGCCGCCATTGTAATTGAATGTGTTGGCACCGGACAGAACGAGGGTGCCGTCACCGGTCTTGGTGAAGTGGCCGGTGCCGCTGATCACGGTGGCGATGGTCAGGGTGGTGGAAGCACCGACGTCGAACACGTGTTCACCGGCGGGCAGGGCTATATCCAGCCGGCTAAATCCATCCAGGGGGTTTTGGATCACATTCACCGCCGCACCGCTCTGGACCGTGAAATTTCCATTCAACGTGAGTGTAGCGGTGCCGTCGTCGTAGGTTAAATTATGGATCGCGGTGCGGGTGGACAGAAACTCGAGATGGTTGATCGTGATCGAGTTCACCATGAGGGTGGTGTTGCCGCCGTGATTGCCGAACTGCGCGGTGTTCGTGGGGCCCGGGGTCACCCCGCCGACCCAATTGCTGGCGGTGCCAAAGCGATTCCCGGCACCGGACCAAACGATGGTTTGGCCACTGACAACGACTGTGCTGAGGCACAGGCAAGCAAAGCCCCAAAGGGGCAGACGGCGTGGTCTCATGACGGGTTGGATGTAGGCCAAAGGCCTTTTCCGGAGCAAGACGCATTCCGGGCGGCCAAACCCTCTTTGGCCCGCCACAAAGGGGCGGCTCAGCTCCGGGTCTTCCGGCGACGGTAGCTCAGGCCCGCCGCGGCGAGTCCGCCGAGCAGCAGCGCGTAGGTCGAGGGCTCGGGCACGGGAGCGAAGTTCAGGAACAGGTTGTTGCTGGATCGCGTCACGAAAAAGTAGCCGTTGCCCGCGCCGGCATCGAGGCTGTTGCTGAAAAGCGAGTAATCGATGATGATCTTGCCCGGGTCGAATCCGGCGATGCTGTCGGCCGAGAAGACAAGCCAGCTGTAGTTCAGGGCAGGATTGAAGTCAGACAAAAGCCCCGGGGATCCAGCCAGCGTGCGGGAGATGACCTTGAGCGTGAAGCGGGTGGAGGCACTGGGCGCGTCGAGCAGATTGATCGTGGAAAAGTCCAACGTCGAAGGGGTGGAGACGGTGATCTGGTCCCACTGCCCGGAATCCGCGTCGGTGCTCATGATGTCCCACTCGAAAGTTCCGCCGGCCTTGGCGTCGAGGTGCCACAAATCGAGGCGACCGATCGGGTTTTCGCCGGCAAAGGCCGCCCCGGGGGAAAGGGTGGCGCCGGGGCCGATACTGACGCTGGTGGACAGGAGGCCGTTGCCGGAGATGCGGCCGCCGTTGTCCACGACGATGGGGTTGGTGATGCCGTAGCCCTCGAGGTTGGCCAGCGCCAGGGTCCCGCCATGGACCCAGATGGTCGGTGAACCGCCTGCAACATAGAAGTCGTTGCCGATCACCACGGTGCCTTGGTTGATCTGCAAACTGACCTGGGGCGTGCCGGGCAGACTGGCTTCGGGTGTGCCATTGGTGTAATAGAGGCCGCCCCAGCCGAGCGCGAGCGAGCCGCTTCCGTTCTTAACCAGGCGCATCGCATCGCCCGCCGCTTCGGAGTAGAAATCGCCGCCAAAGACACTGTCGCCCGCTTGATTGATGGTCAGGACGGTGTTGGGCTGCATGGCGTAGAAAACCACCAAGGCGTCGGCCGTTTCGTAATCCAAGACCGACAATCCGCCGATCACGGGTGCAGCCGTCTGCAGGTAAACCTCCGTGTAGTAATTGGTCTCGCCTCCGGCGAAGCTGAGCGGTCCCGTGCCGGCGGCGTTGTTGTGGGCAAGTTCCAGCGCCGAGTAGGAGTCATAGAAGCTCTGCATATGGATGCCGCCGCTGAACGTGTTGTTGCCGCTCAGGCGGAAGGTATACGTGTTGAAAACGTCTTCGGGCTCGATGTGCAGGCCGCCGGTGCCGGTGATGGTGCCGGACAGGGTGTATCCATGAAAGCCGCCCAGGCGCAGGCTCTGGTTGAGCGTGATGTTGTTGGGGATGATCATGCCGTCGCCCCGGGCGACGAGTTCGGGCAGCGGCCACGCGCCGGCGGCATCCTTCCATTCGTTTGGCAACGTCATGGGCTGCACGATCAGGCTGCCGGTGCCGAGGGCGTTGGTCGGATCGGTGGCGATGACGCCGTTGACCTGCTGAACCTCGAGTCGTCCGCCGTAGAACGTGACGTTGCCGGTGAGGGTGGCGTTGTTGCCGGCCAGACTTACGCTGGCGTATTCCTCCTGCAAGGGATCACCAAAGGTGCCGGGCGAATTCGGGTCACCGATCACGACGCCGGCGTTCCCCGTGAGCGTGCTGTTCACCACGAGCCGGCCGCTCTTGTAGCCGGCGAAGCGGTAGGGATCGGCGCCGGCGTTGCCGGTGGTGATGAGGCCGTTGATGTCCATGCCGCCATAGTAGTCCCCATCATAGCCGACCGGTGAGGCCGTGCCGAGGTAGAGGCCGTTGGTGAAGGTGCCGAGATTGATGGCCGCCGCGATGTTCGTGCTTTCAAACCCGACCATGCCGATGGAGGCCGGGTTGATGCGGGCCAGACTGCCGTTGACCATCTGCAGTTCGCTTTGGTCGCCCCAGGACTCAAAGCCCACGTAGCCGCCCTGATTGATGCTGACACTGCCGGCGGCTCCGGAAAATGCGCCGTCGAAAGCGTCCTGCTTGAAGATCACTCCCGAATGGGTGACCGACGTGCCGCCGCTGTAGCTGTTGGCCAGGTTGGTCACGTAGAGCGTCAGCGGTCGCGAGGCGGGGGAGTCCAGCACGAGGGAATGGGTGCCGCTCAGCAGGGAGTCCACCTGCAGCCATCCGCCGCCGCCGCCGAAGCGATAGGAGGTGCCCTGGGGGGTGATGATGGCGGTCGTGCTCAGGATGGCGCTGGAGGCGGAGCCGAGCCGTGCGCTGGCACTGAAGCCGGTCAGGTCGATGGCAGACGTGAAGGTGTCGGCCCCGCCCTCGGAATCGAAACCGACCGTGCCAAGGGTGTTGGGCTTGTTGAAGGCCGCAAGGAAGGTGGAAACGGAATTATTTTGCCCCGTGCCCGCATAGCCTTCCGCCGCAACGGTGATTGATCCGGCGGGGCCGGGCACATTGTTCGTGCCGTCGAACACCACGATGCCCCGGTTGATGACATCGGTGCCGCCGGTCCAGCCGCTGCCGCCCATGATGAAGACCGGCGAGGCGGAATCGATGGTCAGTTTGCGCGCGCCGCCGGACTCCACAATGTTGCTGTGGATGAAGAGCGGCTGCACGCTGGCCTGGATGGTGGTATCCTGGTTCAGAGTAACCGTGGAGGTCTCGAAAGAGGTGGGAACGTAGCCGGTGACGGATATCAGCCCGTTGCTGACGATGGCGTTGTTCAGGACCAGGGCCTGATAATCATAGAATCCGCTGCCGGGCTGGGTGGCCGCCACCAAGGTGCCGCCGTTGAACGTCAGCGTGCCGGTGCCCAGCACGCTGGAGACCATCGGTTCAAAGAGGAAGGAATCGAATTTCGCGAATGCC
>JACCDR012328367.1_pt1 | contig 11007 bp, 11 predicted proteins | sample 7446431 | NCBI WGS metagenome assembly JACCDR01 (sample SAMN15323443, study PRJNA562643) | freshwater metagenome | isolation source: river surface water | place: USA:Blue River Watershed | collected 2017-08-17 | reverse complement strand
CCGGTTCGCGAAGCGAACCGGCGGCTGTTCTTAATTATTCATGAATCTAGAATCTAGATTCTATTCCAGTACCTTGTCTACGATACCGTACTTCTTTGCTTCCTCAGCAGACATCCAGTAGTCGCGGTCGCCGTCCTTTTCAACTTGAGCAAGTGTCTTGCCAGAGTTCTTTGAAAGAATCTCGTAGAGCTTCTCACGAGTGCGAAGGATGTGCTTTGCGGTGATAGCAATGTCTGATGCCTGACCTTCAACACCACCGAGTGGCTGATGGATCATCACTTCTGCGTTCGGCAAAATGTAGCGCTTGCCTTTGGTACCAGCAGAGAGGATCACGGCACCCATTGATGCGGCGATACCGACACAATAGGTCGAGACTGGGTTCTTGATAAGGTTCATCGTGTCGATGATGGCAAGACCAGCGGTGACTGAACCACCTGGAGAGTTTACATACAAATGGATATCCTTCTTCGCATCTTCAGACTGAAGGAAGAGGAGCTGGGCGATGACAATATTTGCAGTGTGGTCGTCGATGGGGCCACCAAGGAAAATAATATTCTCCTTCAAAAGGCGCGAGTAGATGTCGTACGCGCGTTCGCCGAAATTTGTTTTCTCGATGACGGTGGGGATGAGGTAGGACATGGGAAGTTGTTAGTTGCTAGTTATCAGTTGTCAGCAAGACACGAGAGCTGAAGACTGGGAGCTGCCGGAGCAGCGATAGGGGAAGATTACTACAAAATGTGAGTTGACACAACTGTTCTTTTAATGCAATATCGTCGACAGAATGAAAACGAAAAAAGAACCTTCAGTTAAAAAAGTTACCCTACAACAACCGACTGATTCGCTCGAGCGAATTATTTTTTGCCGGTGTGGCAGGACTGCTCATGGTGACAGTAATTCTTTGATGCCAAGCGCGGTTATTGAGGGAGTTGAGCTTGGCAGAAAGATTGCTACGCTTTGCCGAGCAGAAGAGTTGGCGGTGCTCACATCACCAATTGCTTGCGCCTTCAAAACGACGGAGGCAATAGTGACTCCGGAGTTCTTTTCTGGAGTTGAAGTACGCCAGCTCGATGTGCTCAAGGCACACAACGATGCTGGCCAAAAGGAGGCGCTTGCGTTCGTTGATACAGTCATGACTTTGCAGAAGTCCCGGGAACGCGCAATCAAGATTTTGGTGTGTGTGACCCATGAGTCTTTCTTCGGATCGGGGAGTATGGAAATTATCTGTCGCGCGCTCTTCGGGCAAGAGATTTACCTTACTGAAAGGAGTGCGAGTTTTGCACCACCACCAGGCGGTCTCCGTGTCCTCGAGCGAAATGGTTCATACCACGACACGCTCTAGTCGAGCACAAAGTTTCATCGTCCCCCACTGCCACGTGCGGCAGTGGGGGACTTTTCTTTTTCTTACAAACAGATAGACTCACCGTATGCGACTTCACCGATTTTTTATTGATACTCCGCTTGCAGACGCAAAGCTTCTCTCTATCGACTCCCCCGAGCTGATCCATCAGTGGTTTCATGTCTTTCGATACAAGGCAGGTGACCGAGTACTTATGCTCGACGGTACAGGACTCATTGCTGAAGCGTCACTCGTTTCGATTACCAAAAAAAGTGCTGAGCTGGAAATTATTTCCATAGAGTCAAAACCATTTTCGCCAAAGCGCGAAGTGCATCTGTACTTCTCACTTATTCGCAAAGAGCGCTTCGAGCTCATCCTTGAGAAGGGTACCGAACTTGGTGTTACGATGTTCCACCCGCTCCTTTCTGAGCGTTCAGAGAACAAAGCATTCAACGCAGAACGCGCTTTAAAAATTATCCGTGAGGCAGGAGAACAGTGCGGTAGGACGACACTCCCCGCGCTTGCACCGCTCGCCTCCCTCAAGGATGCGTTTCCCGAAAAAAACCTTACGGTATATGCGTTACACACCGCAGGTGAAACTCCACTCCTTGATGGTTTCGTAAACACTCCTGTTGGCATTGTTATTGGCCCTGAGGGTGGCTGGAGTGAAGGAGACCTCGCGACACTTGAACAGGCTGGCGTAAAACTATACCGACTCGCAGGTGAAACTCTTCGTGCAGAGACAGCGGCGATAGCAGTGACCGCGCTCGCACTTTTAGGAAAGTAAAAAGTGGTTAGTGGTGAGTGATAAGTGATTAGAAAAAATCTTGAGCCCAGAAAATACCGCTGGCTCGCAAAGCGAGCCAGCGGTATTTTCTTCTCACTGAAAGCTCTAAGCTCACAGCTCCAAGCTCCCTTTTTTTATTTCACCGATTCAAGAAACTCAAACGTTTTCTGATTGATAATGACGTTAGTCACATACACCTTGGTACGGAAGAGGTCAGCATCTTTGTAGTGTTCGAGAAGATGTTTTACTTCACCCTCGATCTCTTCCTTGGTTGCCTCAATCTTTTCTGCACGAGCAATTTCGTGGATAGCGAGCTGGAGTGTTGCGCGCTTCTTTGCTGAAGGTTCCCAGTCTTTGCGGATTTCTTCCCACGTCTTTTTTGCATGCTTCACGTAGTCCTCAGGCTTCACACCCATTGCTTCGATATCGGTACGAAACTGACCTTCCATCTTTGCAATCTCACTTTCAACAAGAGCCTGTGGAAGATCGACTTCAGTACCAGCGGCGAGCGCGTCTGAAAGCGCGATGCGGCGCTTCTCACGATCCTTGCGACGTTTCTCCTCGACAATATTTTCGCGCAACTTACTTTCAAAGTCGCTCATATCTTTGAACGGACCAAACTTCTTGATCACGTCGTCGGTAAGTTCCGGAAGCTCCTCATCTTTGTGGTTGTGGTGACTGTGATCCTGTCCGCCTTCAGCATGGAGGAGATGATGGCGAATTGCCTTCTTTGCCTCTTCGAGGTCTGCATCGGTCGCTTCAAACTTTTCCTCAGGCTTGGTGTTTTCTTCGCGAGCAATTTTCTTGTAGTCCGGAAGTTTCACTTTCGGCATCACCGTGATCGTGAGTGTGAACTCGAGGTCAGCGCCTGACGTGAGCTTGGTGATTGAAAGCTTCGGTGATGCGATCGCTTCAATTTTCTCCTCATCCAAAATTTCGTAGTACGAGTCGTTGATAGCGCGCTCGGCTGCTTCTTCGAGAATGGTCATTTCGCCGACACGGTCGACAAAAGTTTTCTCAGGAACTTTACCTTTTCGAAAGCCGGGGAGCTCAGCTTTGGCAAGTAAGTCTTTGAGTGTTGCTGAGCGGTACTCAGTAAGTTTCTTTTCAGGTATGGTCGCCTTGATCTCAATAAGTGAACCAGGGAGCTTCTTGGTGTCTAATATCTTGTGATGTTTCATACAGAGCGCCATAGTAGCCGGAAATCAGTTTGCCCGCAACTTTTCTGCGGTCAAACAAAAAAGCGCCCGAAGGCACTTTTTTGAAAGCAGACAAGATTGCTTTAGTTTGCGTTGAGCTCGAGGTCGATATCAGCAAGCTCTTGGTCGAGACCAGAGAGCTCGGTTGCAGAGAGATCTGCTTCGATTGCGCTAAGTTCGGTCGAGTCACTCTGAGTGTTGAGTGCTTCGACAGAAGCGTCTGTACCGATATCGGTACTGGTGCGGTCAGCACGATCGACTGATGCGCCCCAGAAGTAGAAGGCGCCGAGTGCGAGCACGATGATGACGACGATAGTACCTGCGAGTGGACCAGAGCGTCCTTCGGTAGGTGATGTGTTATTTTCTGGATTCATGATTGGTTGCTATTGCTGAGTAGTAGTCGAGCTTGAAGTTGATGTTGCAGACTTCTTTTCAATAGTTCGACCTGGCTTGAGCTCGGTCACTGCTTTGACGAGTGCCGCGTGAGCTTTTTTGATCGATTCGTTGAGGGTCTTTGATGCCTCGCGTACAGTTTCAAACGCTGCTTTTGGATCCTCAGATGCCAAAGCGGTGTCGATTGCGGTGCCGAGTGCAACAAGACCTGCGTTTGCAAGAGCGATTTCAGCATCTGCAGAGTCGAGTGCAGTCTGTGCGCTCGTGGTTGAGCCACCCTTTGCTGCGATTTCATCAATGCGAGCCGAAATACGGTCAGCAAGCTTTTCGAGGCGTTCGACAGCTGCTGTCATGCGCTCTTCAATGCGTTCTGCGTACTTACTGACACGCTCGAGTGCTTTTTCAGCAAGCTTTGCCTTACGCTCCTCTGCTTTTTCAGCGCGATCTTCGGTGCTCGATGCAACGCGAGCTTTGATAGTGTCGCGGCGTTCAGAAAGGTCTTCACGGCGCTCTTTGAGCTCTTCGCGACGATCTTCTGCTGCCTTGCGTACATCCTCAATACGCTCGGCGCGTGTTGGTACGGCGGTGGTTTCTTGAGCACCTGCCACAACAGGCAATGCCAGCGCGGTCAGGATCAATGCAAATACATAATGCTTCATATCTCTTCTGGTTTTTAAATCGCTAATAATGGAATAAGTATAACCTATTGTGTGTGGTGCAACTATACTTGAAACAAAACACCGCTCCGACGGGCTACGTCGGAGCGGTGTTTTGTAAAGTTTTTTACTCTTTATTTTGCCCTCGCATCTTTATAGAGCTGTACTGAGCGCTCAAACGCTGCTTCAGCTTCAGCCTTGCCTGAAAAGCCTTTCACTTCGACTACTTTGTTTTGAATCTTCTTGTAGGTCGCAAAGAAGTGTTCGATTTCCTTGAGGGTGTGCTTGTTTATATCCTTGAGGTCCTGTATGTCGTCCCAGCGAGGGTCGTCGGTCGGTACTGCGATGATCTTTTCATCTGCTTCGCCACCATCAACCATACCCATCACCGCGACAGGGCGTACACGTACCAAAATACCAGGGAAAAGCGGGTAAGTGGTGAGTACGACCACATCGAGTGCGTCGCCGTCGTCCCAGAGGGTCTGTGGCACAAAGCCATAGTCAAAGGGGTAGTCCTGTGCGGTGTGCATTGCACGGTCGAGTGCAATCAAGCCGGTTTTTTTGTCGATCTCGTACTTGTTCTTTGAACCGCGGTTGATCTCGATGATCACATTCATCTCGCTCTTTGAGCCGGGTTCGATTTCGTGGAGCAAATTCATAGGGGAAGTTATTAGTTGCTAGTTGTAAGTTGTCAGAAAAACAATAAGTCGAAAGAGGCGGAAGGGTAAAGAAAAACCAAAGAGTGTTTACTCAGCGAGCTTTTCTTCGAGTGCAGCTGCAGCGGCCTTCAAGCTATCAGCAGGAGCAATAGTCGCTTCAGAAGCGGTTGCAGGAGTTTCTACAACACCCGCAGACTTGATATCGATTTTCCAACCCGTGAGCTTTGCAGCAAGGCGTACATTCTGGCCACCCTTGCCAATAGCAAGTGACTGCTGGTCAGGAGCAACTTCGACAACTGCTTTGTGGTCGTTCTCATCGATTTCGACAGAGATAACTTTTGCAGGAGAGAGTGCATCCTCGATAAATTTCTTTGGATCAGCTGACCACTCGATGATGTCGATTTTTTCACCACCAAGCTCTGACATAACGGTTGAAACACGGACACCGCGCTGGCCGACCATTGAACCGATAGGGTCGATGTGTGAGTCAGACGATGCAACAGCAACCTTTGAGCGAGAGCCAGCTTCGCGAGCGATGGCTTTGAGTTCGACTGAACCCGAAGCAACTTCAGGAGCTTCCATTTTGAAAAGCTCAGTGAGGAGCTGTGGATGTGAGCGAGAAAGGCGCAAGAAGATACCGCGAGGAGTTTCTTCTACCTTATAGAGGTATGCGCGAATACGCTCGCCTTGGCGATAGCGCTCACCAGGGATTTGCTCTTCGTACGGGAGTACAGCAGTCGCGCGACCCATATCGACGAAGATATTGCCACGCTCAATGCGCTGTACGGTACCCGAGACAATCTCACCTTCCTTTTGTCCGTACTCACCGAGGACTGAAACTTTCTCAGCTTCACGCATCTTCTGGATGATCACCTGCTTTGCAGTCTGTGCAGCGATACGACCGTAGTCACCCTTGTTTTCAAGAGGGAAGACAATTTCTTCACCAGGTGCAATACCCTTCTTGATACGCTTCGCGTCCTCGAGGAGGATGTGCTTTTCAGGATCAAAGAAGACAATCTCAGGAAGCTTTGCAAGCTCTTCTGGAGAAAGGTCTTCACGACCTGCAGTTTTCTCTGCGTACTCTTCTTCTGTTTCGACAATGTTTTCTGGAGCAACAGCAATCTTTACCTGTTCAAAATTGGTCGTGCCGTCAGCAAGGTTGAACTTGGTGCGGATAATCTGTGTACGCTTGCCGTACTCTTTTTTGTAGGCAGTCGCCAAAGCTGCTTCGATAGCTTCGAGCATTTTTTCGCGTGGAATACCGCGCTCTTCTTGGAGCTGCTCCAAGACTGAATTGATCACTTTAAGGTCGAACATAGAAGAAAGTTGTCAGTTGATAGTTGTCAGTTGTCAGTCAGGATAACCCCGAAAGTCAGCTGAAACTGCTTATAAACGACGAAAGTCCGCCTCGCGAGCGAACTTTCGGTATGTATCTATTATAGCAGAGGGACACGGAGTGTCAAATAGGGAAGCTGAGAGCGAAGAGCTTGGAGCTGAGAGCTTTCAGGGAGAATAAAAGAAAGGAAAAGGGGATAGGAGGAGAAGTTTAAAATGCAAAGTTCAAAATTAAAAGTTTTTGGAAAAGGAGGGTGGGACGAAAAAACCCGCAACGCTTGCGCGCTGCGGGTTTCGTGAAGTGAGGGTAGCTTAGGGGGCTATCTTCACCCTGTAGAACTTTCGGTCGCTTACACCTGAGTCGATAACCGAGGTGGTGGTGAATTCGATCGTGATGTTGGTCATCGTGTGCCAGTCCACAAAATTTGTGGAGCACTGGATGATGTAAGGTCTTGGCTCTCCAATTACGACGAGCTTAGGCTTTCCATTATCAACAGATACAATCGCGATTTGAGCCACGTTCGGCACCTTTTTTCCTGTCTCGAGGCAGAACCGCTCCACTGTGTTGTCATTGAGCGTGACCTCAATAACGCCGACGGTGTTAGTTGTCACTTCCCGAGGGATGTGAATGTGCCAAATAGTTACTTCACCAGAAGCATTTTTGAGTGTGGTTAAAAGTGTCGGATCGACCATGGAGTCATGATTGAACCCTTCACCTCGAATCACTACTCTTTTTGCGTTGGGATACGAAACAGCAAGTCGTGGCACTCGCACAAAAGTGACGTTGGTCACCGATGAATCGAAGTTGATACTACCAGGAGTACCTGTCGCGAAGAATCGCTTGAAGTCTTTGGCGGTGTCGTAAACACCAGCATAACCTTCGAATGCACTAATCCAAACCGCATATTCACCGGCACCGCGAGGTGCGATGATTTGGTTGATGTGAGCTGCAAGTCGAGAATTGGCATAGGTTGTGAACCCAGCTTTATTTGTTGAAGCAGCAAGTTCCGACTCATTGCCAATAAACTCAGCAACAGCATTGTTTTCAACACGAGCGATCACGTACCAGAGACCGCCGGTGAAACCAGAAACTTGTCCGGATTCCGTGCGGTAGCCGTTCTCGTAGAGGTAGGCTTCGACCTTGGCTTCGGTGCCAAGGGGAAGTGAATCTACACCGGAGGAGCACATGAGGCTCCCCAAGAGGATTCCCAGCATGAGCATTATTTTCATGTACTACTCCTTTCTTCTTGGAAAAGTTCTTATTCGTTTTTCCTCACTCCACAATAGAGCAAGGACCTATGTCAAATGTTACGCTTCTTACGGGTTTTGTCAAGCTGGTTCTGAGGCGGGTTGTCAACAGATTGTGAGTGAAGGATAGTACTTTCGGGCATATACTATAGTGTATGCGTTATATCAAATCCATTGCTCTTTGTGCGGTCGTGGCACTTTTTGCCATCTTTAGCTCACCGCATTCACCGGTCGCAGAGGCGCAGGTTTCCTCTGGTACCAATCCGCTCTCGGGCTGGGCGTGGTCATCTACTATTGGTTGGATTTCGTTTTCATCCGCAGGTACTGGCGCATCGGTAGAGTATGGAGTAAAGCGCGACAATACGTCAGGGGAGCTTTCTGGCTACGCATGGGCCAACCCTAAGGATGATGCAGGTTTGGGGTTAATAACGCTCGATGCTACGTCAGTTTTTGCTTCGATAGGTAAACTCTTTTCGCCTACAAAGGCTGAAGCACAGATTTCTGTTGAGCAGTGGATTGCCTACACATTCCCCGGATATGGTGATTACTACATATATCTTGCGAAGTTGCCTGCTAGCTCATACACGCATGAGGGTAAGACACTCTATGTATTTAATCCTGAAAAGATATACAGAGGTGGACTCACGGCATTTAACGCTGACCCTTCGACCGTTATTAAAAACGAGCCCTTGGTGCCAGTAGGGTATACACGTATACCTGACACTCGCTATCTCTTTAACTCAGCACAGCTTGCCTCTGAACCAGCGGGCACACGTGCGGCGCTGATCGATGGCTTTAAAGGATTCGTAGCGAATCGGTTTGTGTGTACGGAAAATAAAGTAAACGCATCACAATGCCATGTAAACAACCTTGGTGTATGGTCTCCAGGGCTTGGTTATGCTCCAACCTCAGATATATATGTATCGTACAGCGATAGTGATTCAGGTATTGTGTATTATCCCGCACAGATCCTTGGAACATACTCAGTCACCACTGGTAGCGGCTCTGGTCCTCAGGCGCCAAGTGATCAGACTCCAACTCCTACGCCGGTGTCTGCACCACTTTCACTGGTCAACACTTCTAATATTGGCTGGATTTCCTTCAACAAGGAAGATCTTGTTGGTTGTCCGCAAGCTCCTTGTGAGGCACGAATCTCATTGACAGATGGCAAACTTACCGGCTGGGCAAGAGCATTGCCGCTTGGGTATACTCAAGCTACTCCGAGTACGCCATCATCACTCAATCTTCCAAATTCTACAGGATTACAAACTGAGACGTTTGAATACACACAGACTGCAGCTAGTTGCCAGATGCTCACTAACCAAAATTATAGCTGGGTTGCACCCAATGGCGTTACTCGTATTTCTCTAAAAGGCTGGGGAGCAGGAGGTGGAGGTGGCGGAGGAAATGGTTCGGGTGGAGGAAACGGCGGTGGCGGAGGAGCTTATAACGAAATATCGGATATCACTGTAGTCCCTGGGGATACTTACAATATAACAGTCGGCAAGGGTGGGTGCGGGGAAGTGTTACAGAGCGGTATTAATTACGGGGAGCATGGTGGCGATACAAAATTCGGTACGATTTTTATTGCAAATGGTGGTAAGGGTAATTTGAAGGTTTATCCAAGTAAAAGTGATTTCGTCGTTGGAGGAGGGGCAGCTTATGATGGAACAGGCGGGCAAGGGCTTTTCAGTGGCGGTAAAGGTGGCACCGCGGGTGGGGGTGGACAATTTGGAAAAGCAGGAGGATCAGGAAATTCTGGAGGAGTAGGTGGACTAGGTAGAATCTCTGGTGGTGGAGGTGGCGGAGCAGGAGGTCCTGGTGGAGGAAATGGTGGAGATGGTGCTGGAGCATCGGTTGGTAGTAGTCGGCTTGCTATCAATGGATTAAACGGTTTAATCCCAGGTGGTGGCGGAGGGGGAGGTGATGGTGATAATCAGTTTCCGTTTGGAAATGGAGGCGATGGCGGACACGGAAGACTGATGATAAGTTATTCGGCGCCACAAACAGCAAGCGCTTCAGATTCCATTGGTAATCGTCTTGCTTCTATATTCGGGATTGCTGATGCGCAATTAATTTCTGTTAATAATCTAGGCGGCTGGGACGGGTGGATCTCGCTTTCGGGTACTGCTACCGATGGCTCTAGCTATGGACCAGTTGTTAATCAAAGTAAAAATGGCCTCCTCGAGGGTTTTGCGTGGGGATCAACAGTTATTGGTTGGGTTAAGTTTGATGTCTTGGCAAATTTGCCTGGAGGGACTACTCAAACAGATACTGGTGGTGGTACGGGTGGTCCAGGAACCCCAACGGGTTGCCCAGGTGTTTGCTTGAGCCCAACCCCAAGCGCAGAGCTTTCTGCGGATATTTTTGCGAATGGTACATCAGGAGAGCTCTCAGTAAAAACCGATATCCCTGTCACTATTTCGTGGGTATCAGACGGTCCATCAAATAGGGTGTGTCGTACAGTTCGATTTAATACATCAACAGGCGAAGTACTTGCGACTATTAGTACGCAATCAAATGGATTAAATGGCTCCTCGTCTCTTGGTACACTACCGATAGGTTCGTATGGCTATAGAATCATATGTGAGATTTACAATCTTTCTCTTGGTGCTGCTGTTATCGCGCAAGGAACTCCTACGCAGTCAGTTGTCGATGAAGTAATTGTAACGGTCACACAGGCTCCACCAACGCCTGTTTCGGGATGTATGATTAATGGCGCCACGGTAGCTGATGGTGAATCGAGAACTCTTTATAAGGATTCCGTAAAAGCAACGACTGCTCTTTGTCAGGCTGATGCAAATAGGCGTGTCTATACGTGCTTAAATAGCACTGTAACTGATCAATTGGGTAATCCATATGACAGTGCCTTTAGTAAAAACTCATGTCGCGCCGGCACTATTATCGAGCAATAATCATATGAACAAAGACACACTCACAAAAGTAGCGGTCGGTGCAGTCGGTTTAGCAGTTGTTGCGGCGATTGCAATCCTTGCGTATACCAAAATTGTTGGCACCAGCGAGGCGCCGAAGGTGCTCACCGAAGAAGAGAAAATAAATATTATGACCGCGACCCTCCCAGGGCAGGGTACCGTGCTCACTGAGCGTAATCGCACTGCTATTTCAGATGCTGTGGCACCACAGGAGATTCGAGCGGTAATACTTTCTCCTGAAGACCGCCGAGCATTGATGCAGATAAACGAGCAGTAATCCCTACGTCATCTGAAATCGTTTTCTGAAAAAGCGTATACTTACAAGCATAGCCAATTAACAACCCATGAAGTCATTTATCCAATCCCTCAAGTCTCTCACTCTCGCCTTGATCCTCGTCGGTGGTGTATCCTTCGCCTCAGCTGCTAATACCTGGACACCACCGACAGTGGCGCCACCAAAT
>JACCDR010982975.1_pt1 | contig 11008 bp, 7 predicted proteins | sample 7446431 | NCBI WGS metagenome assembly JACCDR01 (sample SAMN15323443, study PRJNA562643) | freshwater metagenome | isolation source: river surface water | place: USA:Blue River Watershed | collected 2017-08-17 | reverse complement strand
GTCAAAGTAATCCCAGCAGATGGACCATCTTTCGGAATTGCACCTGCAGGCAAGTGAATGTGAACGTCATTTTTATCAAAAAAGTCCTCAGGAATTGAGAGCTCTTCCATATGGGCTTTGGCGTATGACATTGCAGCGTGGGCTGATTCTTTCATGACATCACCAAGTTGGCCAGTCAGCGAAAGTCCGCCTTTTCCCTTCATTCGCAAAGCTTCGACGTAAAGAACTTCGCCGCCGGCTTGAGTCCAGGCAAGACCTTGGACAACACCAACTTGTGATTCGTTCAACTTGTCATCACGGAGAAACTTTGGTGGACCCAAAAGTTCTGGAACTGTTTTTTCGGTGACTTCGATAAAACTTGCTTCGCCAAGAACAACTTGTTTTGCCACTTTTCGGCAAACTGAACCGACTTCGCGCTCCAAGTTTCGCAGACCAGCTTCTCTTGTATATCCAGCTATCAAAAATCTGATTCCATCATCGGTAAAACTAATATTTTTATCTTCGATCCCGTTGAGCTCAACCTGTCTCTTGATCAAATGCTTTTTTGTGATCAAAAGCTTATCGTTTTCTGTATAGCCAGGAATCTGCAGAATTTCCATGCGATCTCTGAGAGCAGCAGGGATATTCTCCAGGACGTTCGCCGTGGCAATAAAGAGAACGTTACTCAGGTCAAAATCAACATTGAGATAGTTATCTCGGAAAGATGAGTTTTGTTCAGGATCTAAAACCTCGAGCATTGCGGCCGAAGGGTCACCACGAAAGTCACTTCCGAGTTTGTCAATTTCATCAAGGACTATGACAGGGTTGTTTGTCTTGATTTGTCGCAAAGCTTGAATCACTTTTCCTGGCATAGCACCGACATAAGTTCGTCTGTGGCCACGGATTTCTGCTTCGTCTTTGACTCCGCCGAGGGCAATGCGGAAGTATTCTCTTCCCATCGCTCTTGCAATGGATTTTCCTAAAGAAGTTTTTCCTACTCCAGGGGGGCCAGCAAAACACAAAATTGGACCTTTTAAATTATTTTTTAATTTTTTAACGGCCAAGAATTCTAAAACGCGGTCTTTGGCTTTTTGCAAATCATAGTGGTCTTCATCCAAAATCACTTTGGCTTGTTTTAAGTCAATGTGATCTTCGGTTCGCTTACTCCAAGGTAAGTCAACCATCCAATCAAGATAAGTCCGAACCATGGTTGCTTCAGATGCATCTGGGTGCATTCTCTCCAAACGACCAAGTTGCTTCATGGCCTCGGCTTCGACAGCAGCGGGCATTCCGACATTTTTAACTTTTTCTCTGAGCTCATCCATTTCTTCAGACTTGGAGTCTTGTTCACCGAGCTCATTTTTAATAGCCTTCATCTGCTCACGGAGAAAGTACTCACGCTGTGACTTTGAAATTTCTTCTTTGGCCTGACCACGGAGTTTGTTTTGAACAGAGAGGACTTCCAATTCTGCGTGCATAATGGTGTTGACCATTTTTAAACGTTCAATTGGGTCAATCGTCTCTAATACTTTTTGAGCATCAGCGATTTTCACACCAAGGTTTCCGACGACAACATCAGCGAGTCTACCTGGGGTGTTGATTTGATCCAATATACTTAAAATATCTGGTGATATCGGACGACCAAGTCCGATCATCTTTTCAATATTGGCAATTGTATTCTTTGAAAGGGCTTCTGCCTCGATCGGGTTGAAATCAACAAGCTCTTCAATCTTTTCGATTTCAACTTCATACATGCCATTATTGTTTGTGAACTTTTTAATTCGTCCCCGAGCTTTTCCTTGGGTAAGAATACGAATCGTGTTGTTCGAAAGCTTTTTCATTTTTTCGATGCGTGCGATGGTTCCCACCATGTACACATCGCCTTCGCCAGGATTTTCATTGTGAGGATCTTTTTGTGTAGCCAAAAAAATCAGGCGGTTTTTTGAGATGGCTTCTTCCACAGATCGAATTGAATTTTCCCTTCCGGCAATCAATGACATGATCATGTAGGGGAAAACAACCACATCCAATACTGGTAGCATTGGTAATACTTGTGGAACTTCCAAAGACTTTTCGTCAAAACTCATTTGCTGCTCCTCCCGCGCTTTGGGGTGCGGGTCAAAATGTTCTATAAACCATTTCGGTGTGTCTGCAGAACCCCTTAGAAAAAAAAGGGCTAGAAAAGAGAAAAAGAAACAAATTTGGCCTAGTACTCTGTCTAGATCACGCAGCCTTGAAACGCTTGTCTAGCTTGTGAGAGCTCAAGAACGCATCAAATAAAGTCAGACATCCATGTCCGAGGACCTCAGTCCATGAGAAATCTGATATAAAAGTGTGAAAACTAATTCAGCCGTGACTCTTGCTCTTCAGCACAGTCGATGCAGATGGGAGTGAACGGACTTGCAGACAAACGTCGTGCGCTAATTTGCGCCGCACAGGATTCGCACAGGCCGTAGGTCCCTTCTGAAATTTTAGAAAGGGCGCGCTCAATCATATATAAAGCAGATCGATCACGCTCATGGAGATGTATAGATAAAGAATGATTCACTTCAAGTGAGGCTGCCTCGGCCTCCTCAGAAACTTGAGGCCTGTCAGATTGGGCTGCTCGAAACTCATGAGATTTATTCAAAATATCTTTTTTTTGTGAAATGAGTTTCGTCTTTACCCCAAGAACATCGATTTGAATTGTTTCAATCTGGGAAGCAATCGCTTTCACTTCGACAGAAGTTTCTGCTTGCGCAGGAACTGATTTTTTCGAAGTTCCAGGATCATCCATCTTTGCTTTTTTATTTTTTATTGAGCTATCTAACTGCCGCGGTTTTTTCATCGAAGTTTTTGAATCCTTTGCTGAAGTTTTCGCAGAAGCTTTTGCTGTGATAAAATTCAAAATTCCCCCCTCTGAATTTGTTCACAGATCATCATCCGATCAGTATGTTTCCAGGCATTTGACTGAAGGAGGGATAGGGTGTCACCAAAAAAAGTTGATGTGCCGAGGCATCGCGCACATCAATGTAAAGATGATTAAGCACAGCAAAAAAATATCTTTTATGAGCTATGATGAAAACTTTGAGTAGCGACTTTGTAATTTTTCTCGCAGCTCTGCGCCTTCAACACTGACTCGAGTAAAGGGAAGGGCTCGCAGTCTTTCAATCTCGATGAACTCCTCTGTCTCTTCGCAGATTCCGAAGACACCTTGCTCGATGCGTGCAAGGGCATTCTCAATTTCTAAGAGCTGAAAGCGCATTCTTTCTTGGTTGATGAGCAGCGCGTGTTCCTCAAGCTGGGCAACGGTTTGATCGATTTCATCACCGCTTTTTTCAGCCAGAGCAAACTCCTTCTGTGCAGCACGCACGCGATTCAACAACTCTTGCTTCATCTTTATTAATTTGATTTTACATTCTTCTGTCACTTGTTTTTGAATCTCCATTTTTCCCCCTCGTTGACACGACTTCAGATCAGATGAAGTTGTTTTTTTGACGAGGCATCCCGGAAGAATGGTTAGGAGAGTCGGAATGAAAAATACTTATGGATGGAATTAGGAAAAGGTATATCTCACTGGTGCCGTCGCTTATTCCGTCGGCACAAGCTCATTTTTTTCTATTTTATAAAACTGTAGCTTTCTTGAAATTTCTCGTTTTTCACTCATTGCAAGAGTTCCTGTCACGCCTTGAAAACGATTCAAGCCAGCAAGGCGACGTTGAAGTTCTGAGCGCGAGCGAGCGCCTTGGGAGATCAATTCTCTGAGCATTGTCGCACTTTCATAGGCCTGAATTTCGATTGGTCCAGGAGCTTCTCCGTAAAGGCGCGAATATTCCGATGTAAACGAAGAGCTATTTTGAGGAAAATCTAAGAAAAGAAAATCGTTTGAAAATTTTCCGACACGAGAGCTGATTTTTGGAACATTTAAAAGATTGGTTCCTAAAAGCTTGACCCCGCGAATTCGAGAACCACTGAGAAACGAAGACACATAACCAAAGTTTTTAGGGCCATCGGGAACAAAGACAGCTTCAAACTCGATCATTGGCGGTAAAATATCCTCTTGCGAGTTTTCACGTGATGACTTTTTCTTTTTTTCTTTGTCCAGCTTCATTTCGCGAACTCGCCGCTGGTATTCAGCCATGCGAGGCTCTAAATAAAACTGACCAACCAGGCGCTGGATATTATCTCTGAGATCGGTTTGCTGAGGGTCATAAATTTGAGCCGCTCGAATTTCACCACCGCGAATCAGGACCTCATCCCAAAACACATTTGCATATTCAATTCCGTAAGCATCGTTTGGATAAACAATGGCAAACTTTCGAAGCCCCATTTCACCCATGACTTTATCCAATAATGTTTTGACTTGAATGGAGCTGGAGAGCGCATTGCGAAAGACATAGGGCCCAACGTCTGTCACAAAGGATTTTTGAGACAAGGAAATAGATGGTACCAAATAGTCTTGGGATTTTTGCGCAATCAACATGGAGTCCTTGCCAAGGATCGAACCCAAAACGGCGATGGGTTTTTCTTCTGTGATCATCAAATCAAACTGTTCCTCAGCGGTTTTAAGATCTCCGCGGGTGTCGTAAATTGCTAGTCGAAAGGGTGATCGGTCATTTTGAAGCCCTAGACCAAGCTGAACTGCACGGAGCACGTCTCGCGCAAGCTTGCTTGTGCGTTCATTCGATGAGGTGAGTGGGAGCATCAGACCAATTGTATAAGGTTCTTCGGAATAGTTTGATTTTGTCTCTTTTCCAGATGTGAACAAATCAAACAAAGTATTTCCAGAGCCGTCTTGTTTTGTTGAAGTGGGAGAATCCTCATCAAGCTCTCCTTGAGTGACCAAGGGAGCGGCCGAAGGAGGAGCGCTCACCGGTGGCGGAGCAGGTGGAGTTTGTGCTGCCGTTTTTGTGGGTGGTCCAGGCCGAGCGCCTTCAGTTCGTTTTGTCTCAATGGAAGAGCAGCCAAACAAAAAGATGAAACAAATAAAAAGTGGCCATTGGAGAATTCTTTGTGTGTTTAAGAGTTTCATTTTCGGGTCCTCATCACTTGTTGCACAGTTTCTTTGAAGCTTTTCACAAGAGGCGTTTCAAAAGGTTCTTTGGCAAGTTCCTCAAGAAGTTGTTTTTGTTTTGTATTGATTCCTTGCGGTGTATCCACCAAAACACGCACGATCATATCTCCCCCAGCAGACTGGGAGCTTTTGGGAATACCCTTTCCCTTTAAGCGGAAAAGTTGTCCAGAATGTGTTCCTGCCGGAATCTTCAGACTGACCTGACCCGTGAGAGTGGGAACGTCAACACTGGTTCCCAAAATTGCGTCAATGTAGCTCACAGGAAGATCAATGTTGATGTCATTTTGATCGCGTTTAAAAAGTGGATGCGGCTGGGTTTCAATCACGACGTATAAATCTCCCGGCGTGCCACCTTGCGGAGGGCTATCGCCTTCGCCGTTGAGTTTTAATCGCTGACCATCTTTAATTCCTGCAGGAACCTTCACCGAGAGCTTCGTTTGATCCTCTTTGCCTGCTCTTTGACGAACAAAAGAGATCACCTTTTCAGCGCCGAGGGCGGACTCTTCAAGGCTGATGTGGAGAGAATAGCGAAGGTCAGCGCCCTTTGCCGGCCGGCGTGATGACTGACGTCGGCCTTGATTGAAAACATCTCCAAATAAATCTCCGAACAGATCTTGAAAGTCATCTGCACTGCCGCCGCCACGAAATCCATTACGAAATCCACCGGCCGCACCAGCTCCACCAAACCCTGCACCGCCAGGGAATCCTTGGAAGTCCGCAGTGCCATACCGATCATATGCTTCTTTTTTTTCAGGAGTGCTCAGCACCTCATAGGCCTCTGAGAGTTCTTTGAACTTTTCTTCGGCCTTTTTATCACCAGGGTTTTTGTCTGGGTGAAATTGCATGGCCAGCTTGCGGTAGGCTTTTTTAATTTCCTCCGGAGTGGCGGTTCGCGGAACACCGAGCAAGCTGTAAAAATCTTTTTTACTCATACTTTTTTAAGGCTCATGCTTTCTTTGCGACAATAACCTGGGCTGGACGAATGAGCTTATCGTGCATCTTGTAGGCCTTTTGAAGTGTTTTCAAGACGTGTCCCTCGGGAACATCTGTGGAAACGTCAGTGCCGACGGCTTCATGATGAAGTGGATCAAAAGGTTTCTGATCACTTTGCACTTCAGTCACATGATGTTTATTCAAGAGCTCACGCATTTGTTTGGAGGTCATTTTTACCCCTTGAACAAAGGGGGAATAGTTTTCAGCCGTGACATCGACGGAAAGAGCTCGATCAAAATTATCGAGGCTCTCTAAAAAGTCTCGGACAAATCGCTCAGATCCATATTTTAAAAGTTCAGAGCGCTCTTTTAAGGCGTTTCGTTTATAATTCTCAAACTCTGCCCGCAAATACAGAAAATCGTTTTTAAACTTTTCTGCCTCTGCCCGAAGTTGCTCCAGCTGAGCCAAGACATCTTCGCCGTTGTTGGCAACCACGTCGTCTGTTTCCGGTGAGCCATCTCCTACTTTTGGATTTGAATGGAGGTTTGCTTTTGCGTCTTTTGAAGGATCGGTCTTTGATTCGTTCATAAGTTTCCCTGCTTAAAAATATGTCTGATTATGAACACGTCAATGAACATAATCAAGGGTTGGCGAAGACGGCCAACATTTAACCTAACATTGGGAACTCTTGAAACAAAGTCAAACAGAACACAAATCATCTTTTGTGAACAGAACCTGCTCAAAGACCTGATTACTTAAATGAACGCCCTTGCGGGTTAATTGCCAGCCTGACGCGCTCTCCATGACTAGCGGGGCCATTTGAGGACTTTGAAGTCGATTTTCCAACAATTGAAGGGCGGGCTTGCCAAATTTCTGCTCTAGTTTTTGCTTTTCCAAACCCGACAAGAGGCGCAGTGAAACGTGACAAAAATCAGTCAGGGATTCCCAGGTCTGAAGGGCTTCAAAACGATCCTGGTCTGCATCCCCAAAAAGAGGAGTCTGTTCGGTGAGCCCTTGGCCCCAGGCCGTATAATCTTGGATCCCTTTGTGATTCCAAAAGCGAACACCCCAAGGAAACTGAGAACTTTGTCGAAGATAGGAGTGGGAGCTCAAGCCAACCCCCCAGTAGTCCTGGTCTGTCCAATACAATAGATTATGTTTAGATTCAAAACCACTTTTCGAATAGTTGGAAATTTCATACTGGTGATAGTCGTGGGCCGATAGACGTTCATGCAACAGCTCAAACATTGTGACTTGTTCATCATCAAGGGGCCTATTGGATGAAAGAACATGGTTCTTCGGAACGGTTAGGCAGTATGGGCTTAAATGTTCTGGTTCAATCTCCATTGCAATTTGAACATCCTTTTCAAAACCCTCAATGGACTGATGCGGAAGGGCAAAGAGCAAATCGAAGTTAAACTGAAATCCATGCTTTTTGATCAAGTCGAAAGTTTGCAGTGTTTGTTTGGCCGTGTGTTCGCGGTGAACCATTTTGAGCAGAGAATCATCAAATGTCTGGGCTCCAACGCTTAAACGATTCACGCCCAGATCCTTGTAGGCGCGCAGCTTGTCCTCATCCACTGTGGCAGGATTGACCTCAATCGTGATTTCTGCGCCAGACTTTTGTCTGAAGCCCGCGGTATTGAGAGTACTCAAGACTTCAGAAATCAGCGATGCTGGAAGGAGGGACGGTGTGCCGCCGCCAAAATAGATCGTATCCAGAAACTGGTGGTGAGAAAACAAATGACGTCGAGACAAGATTTCATTTTTAAGAATCTGAATGTAGTCATGCTCGGGGAGGATTTTGGTTCTCTCATAGGTGGCAAAGTCACAGTAAGTGCACCGTTGCAAACAATATGGAATGTGGATGTAAACACCAAAACTCATAAGGACGTTCTTCAATGAAGACCACGAAATATCAACTGAAAAATGGACTCACGATCATTCTCTCCCCAATGCACAAATCTCCTGTGGTCTCAGTGCAGGCCTGGGTTCGCACGGGATCTGCGGATGAACAAAAAACTGAAGAGGGAATTAGCCATTTCATCGAGCACTTGGTCTTTAAAGGGACTCGTCTATTCAAAACAGGTGAAATCGCCCAGGCCGTTGAAGGTTCTGGCGGAGAGCTCAACGCCTATACATCTTTTGATCAAACAGTCTTCTATGTGACCATTTCAAAATCATTTAGTCATTTAGCCCTGAGTGCTATTTCAGAAATGATGGGGTTTCCCCTGTTCGATCCAACCGAGGTCGACAATGAACGAGAGGTCGTTGTTGAGGAAATCAAAAGAGGACTTGATTCACCAAGCCGGCAAGCCAGCCAGTTGTTTTTTTCAACTGCCTACCAAAAGCACCCTTATGGTGTCCCAGTGATCGGCTTTGAACCAAACATTCGCCGCTGGTCTGCAAAGAAAATTGAATCATATTTCCATTCCCGTTATGCCCCTCAAAATATGTTTATCGTGGTGACCGGAGATTTTGAAATTTCCGAAATGAAAAAGAACATTCAGCAACACTTTGGAGCAATTCAATCACACAAAGTTCGTCGATCAAAAAGCGTCAAAGTCCCGGTCGCAAAAAAGCAAAAAGTAAAAACCGTCCAAACAGATCTTAATGATTCATACCTATACCTTTCATTTCCAATCCCACATGCGCGTCATCCCGATGTGGAGGCTCTGGATGTGATTGGTCATGCCCTGGGTCAGGGTGATAATTCTCGTTTGGTAAAAAAGCTCAGACTTGATAAACCCGTCGTTAACTCCATCTCTGCCAGCGCCTGGACCCCACAACAAGAGGGATCATTTTTGATTTCAGCAACCCTTTCACAAGACAATCTGCAAGAGACTGTTGATGTCATTGCCGGGGAAATCGTACGACTTGTCCAAGATGGAATCACAGAGGCAGAGCTTCAAAGATCTAAGACTGCTCTTTCTGCAGAAGAGATTTATGGAATTGAAACCGTGGATGGACTCTCTCGAAAAGTTGGAAGCGGAGAATTCTATTTCAAAAATCCGGACTATTACAGTCACCAGCTTGCTCGAATCCAGAAGCTTTCAAAATCTCAAGTCAATGCAGTGATTAAAAAATATTTTGTTCCTGAGAAAATGACAGCAACGCTCACCTCTAAAATGGATCAAAAAACATCGGAAAAAATGTTATCTGATTTTGGCGCAAAACTCATCGAGCAATTGACCAAAGCTCCTCCTGTACTCGAAGTCAAAAAGGGAAAACAAGGTAAGGCAAAACAGACGACCCAGAAAATCACCCTTGATCATGGAGTTCGGGTTTATCTAAGACATATGCCCGGGATCAATTCAATCACGTTGCGATCGGCAAGCCTTGGTGGCACAAGGGGCCTAACGTCGGCTCAGCAAGGACTCTCTGAACTTCTGACCCGCGTTTGGACATCCTCAACAGCAAAAAGGAACGAACAGCAAATCATCGCATTTTGCGACGAAACGGCATCTGCAGTTTCTGCCTATTCCGGACGGAACTCTTTCGGTTTAAATATGGATTGTCTCACACAATTTTTTGAACCAAGCGTGATGTTGTTCGAAGAATTGCTCCTTTCGCCAAAATTTGAACAAACATACTTTGATCGCGAGCGCGAGGTGATGCTTCACCAAATCGTAGCAAAAAACGATCACCCAACGAGCGTGATGGGACGATTATTCTACGAAACCCTATTTAAAGGACACCCTTACTCGTTCGATACTCTGGGAACAAAGGAAAGTCTTGGGATGCTGCAAACCTCAAACCTCTCGGCCTATCTTGGACAACATCTCACGTCGAAGAACTTTCATATTTGTGTTGTTGGAGATTATCACGAGGCAAAGCTGATGAAGTGGTTAACAAAAATAGACCAGTCCTTTGCCCATTTTGAATATCAAAAACCCCAGTTCAAGCTCTCGGCCCGTTCAGAAAATCAGTTTGTCTATGCGCCAATGAAAAAAGAACAGTCCCATATGATGGTCGGTTTTTATGGCTTGAAACTCGACGACGATGATCGTGACGTTTTTGAGGTGATGGATACGATTCTCTCCGGTATGGGCGGGCGACTGTTTCAAGAACTTCGCGAAAAAAAATCACTCGCATACTCTGTCGCCACTCAAAAGTTCTACGGTGTTGAGACGGGGTTCTTTGGTTCGTATATTGGTTGCTCTCCAGATAAGGTCGATACTGCCCTGACCATGATGCTTGAAGAGTTTCATAAATTGACAACAGTTCTGGTCTCTGATGAAGAGTTGGCGCGAGCAATCCAAAATGTCATTGGAAGCAATGATATTGAGCTTCAAAAGAAATCAGCGATTGCGAACAGCATTTTATTTGATGAAATTTACGGGCTCAATTCAGATTTGAACTTTCAGGCAGAAAAACGATTTCGCAAGATTACAAAACAACAAATTATGGCCCTTGCAAAAAGGTTGTTTAGCCAACATTTTGTTTGCGCGTTGGTCGGACCACAAGATTTTAAGTCAAAGGAAAAAATGGGTGTTCAATGGGATGACCTCGCCTCATGAGGCCATCTTTAGTTCTCTGCGAGGAACTCTTTGAGTGGGTCAAGATAGACAGGGTAGGATAGAGCGCCAACATGACCACCGCAGCTGGATAGAACAACTTTCATAGGTAAAAACTTAAGGAGTTCAAGCGACACTGGTCTTGAGATGAAGTCATCTTTTGCATGAAGGATGAGGACATCCCGAGGGCGAGGTGCCGCTTTCAAGTTGTCCCAAATACTGAGCTGTGATTCAACGTCAGGAATACTTTGATCGACACCCTCCAGATTCTTATAAAATGGCCAGGCAACTTTAGAAAAGTAATCATTAATGCTCCAAGTATGGCTTTCAAGAAAACGCTTGGCCAAACGAGAGTTCACTAAAAGTTGATCATCATGGATTTGCTGGGAAGCAAAGACGATATCTCGGACAGATGATCGCATTTTAAGCCCCACAAAAAAGCCAAGCTCGTGTTCACCAAAATGATTTTTTTCGATGACGCTCATCAATTTTTGATTGTCATTATTCTTTTGTCCTTCTTGGATAT
>JACCDR011278402.1_pt1 | contig 11009 bp, 25 predicted proteins | sample 7446431 | NCBI WGS metagenome assembly JACCDR01 (sample SAMN15323443, study PRJNA562643) | freshwater metagenome | isolation source: river surface water | place: USA:Blue River Watershed | collected 2017-08-17 | reverse complement strand
TGGCGTGCCAACTTTCCGCAGGTCAACGCAAAGGCCGCCACCCCAGACGAGGTGACGGCCCCATATCCGGCCCGTCAGGCGCCCCTACCGTTGACCGCATGGACGACGGCCCACCACCGGCAACCCCCACCCAGTTGGCCGCCTACGCCCCAGCCGCCGGCCTCACCGCCACCATCTGCTCGATCCTCGTCGGTAACCTCGCCACCTGGGCCGGCGCCGGCGGCACCGCACGCACCGCCGCCATGATCACCACCGCCGTCGCCGTGGTCGTCGCCGCAGGCTGGCACGCCGACACCATCCTCGACCAGCTCCGCCACAACTGGCAGACGATCACCGGGCAGCAGCAGCTACGACGGCGCGGGTAGCCGACCCCCCACCGGCTACCCTGAACCCTGCCTCTCACAGGATCTGGGCGGCAACAGCGGGGCCACCCCATAGGCGTGGAGTGGCCCCGCACCACTCACTCGCAACTAGTCGTCCTCCGCCTCGGCCGCGTCCATCACCGCCTGCACGACCCGCTCCAACCAGACGCGCTTCGCCGGAGGCAACGGCGACTCAGGCCCGAGCAGCCGAGCCAGCCGAGCCGCCTCCGCGGGCAGGCTTACCGTCTGGTCCAACTCCGGCAGGTCAAGCCCACGAGCCAGCATCTCCCGCACCGGCACGCCCAGCAGGGGCGCGGCCCGGACCAGGCCGTCCGGGGACGGCTGAACTCGGCCGTGTAGCCAGCGCAGCACCATGGACGGCTGGACGCCAGCGGCGTTCGCGAACGCCGAAGGGCTGCGGAATCCAGCCGCGACGATACGTTCGAGGAGCCAGCCACCGAACGGGGTGAGGTCGGATTGGCTCACGCGCCAATGTTAGGGCCGTCTCATGCGCGTTACCCACTGCCACGCCGTGCCAACATGTGGCCCATGGGCCAAAGTTTGATAGGATGGCAGACATGCGAGCCACACCCGACTGGCGCGGCATCCGCCTAGTCGTCCGCCCCAACGAGCTACGACGACTCGGCCGGCACCGCTTCGGCGTCGCCAACGACGCCGCCCTCGCCGCAGCGCTCGGCCTCTACCCCAGCAACCTGCGCCGGCTCCTCCTCGGCCACGTCCAACCCAGCGGCCTCATCATCGCCGCGCTCATGACCACCCTGGACGTGCCGTTCGAAGCGCTGTTCGAAATACGCACACCTGCCGCACCCGCTGCGGCTGCCTGACCCCTGGATAAGCAGAAACCGCCGCGCCGAGGCTTCCCGACCAGTGCGCGACGGTTTCCAGAGGCCAGAGAGGGCCCACCACCTATGACCACCAAGGTAACCCAGGCCGCTGCCGGACGCGAGTGTGCAGTGTGACAAACGCGGCCACCCACTGCCCGAAAGACGGAGCCCCACTCCCGTGCGACGTGCGCCGCGAATACGGCCGGCCCGACCCGACAACGGCAACCGCTGCAGCGGTCCAGGTCGCTGCCCGCTACACGGCCCCGCCCCGCGAAATCGTCGACCCCCAGTCGTGCCTACCCGACTTCTGGGCGGCGCGCCCATCCCTGACCCGAATCCACGCCTTCGCCCGCGCCCGCCGCGCCTCACCGTGGGGAGTCCTCGGCAGCAGCCTCGCCCACGTCGTCTGTGCTACCGAACCCAACGTCCAACTACCGCCCACCATCGGCTCCTACGCCTCCCTCAACCTGTTCGTCGGCATCGTCGGGCGCGTCGGGGCCGGCAAAGACATGGCCGCCAAGGTTGCCCGCGACGCGGTGGACCTCGGCAAGACCGCCGACTTCATCACCGCCCCACTCGGCTCCGGTGAAGGCCTGTCCCACATGTTCATGCGGTGGGGCAAGGACAACCTGGAGCAGTACAACCGGTCCGCCCTCGTCATCATCGGTGAGATCGACACCCTTGGCGCCCTCGTGCAACGCCAGTCGTCCACCGTCGGCTCGCAGCTACGACAGGCGGCGATGGGTGAACAACTGGGGTTCTTCTACGTCGACACGGCCAAGCGGATGATCACCCCGGAGCACCAGTACCGGATGTGCCTCATCGCCGGCATCCAGCCCAAGCGGTCCGCGGTGCTGCTCGGCGAATCCGACGGCGGCACCCCACAACGGTTCGTGTGGCTACCGGCCGCCGACCCGGACGCCCCCGACGTGCGGCCCCCATGCCCCGAGCCGCTGCTGTGGATCCCACCCCGCTGGCACGAGGCCGGTGGCCGACACGAAGGGGGCATGTACCGAAACGTTGTGGAGGTGTGCGACACCGCCTGCGACATCATCGATAAGGCGCATCTGGCCCGCACCCGTGGTGAGGGCGACGCCCTGGACGGGCATGCGCTGCTGACCCGGCTCAAGGTGGCTGCGGCGTTGTCGATCCTGGAGGGCCGCTGCGCTGTCACCGATGAGGATTGGGACCTGTCTGCGGAGGTGATGGCCGTGTCGGACGCCACCCGCGAGCAGTGCGTCCGGGCGTTGGCTGAGGACGGCCGGGAACGTAACCAGCGGCAGGCCGAGGCGGAGGCGCAGCGCACCATCGTCGTTCAGGAACGGGTCGATGAGGCGAAGGTCCGCCGTGTCACCGCCACGATCAAGCGGCGGCTATCCCACGGCGGCGACTGGGTGTCCGGTAGCGACCTGCGGTCGAAGGTGGCGCAGCCGCTGCGGCCGTTCGTGGAGACGGCGTTGAACGCCCTTGTCCTGGCCGGGGACATCGAGGAGCGGAAGGTCGAGTACCGCAACCAGCGGGGGATGCAGTACCGGATTACGCGCTCATTCGAGGAAGCGGCGTGATGACCATGGTTAAGGGGTGTAGGGGTGTACGAAATACACCCCTAGCCGGGAAACCGCCCAAGATCGCGGTTGCGTTTGCGCAGGTCAACACACAACTCATCCTGAATATAAGGAGGGCCGGTTGCGGTAAGGGATGTACGCCCTACACCCCTACACCCCTTAACGGCCCCAGTAGCCGACGCACCTTGACCACCCACCAGACCCGCGCCTTCCTGGCCGCCGCTCTAACCCCAACCACCACAAGCCCGCAGGAGACCCGATGAACGGACCAGGCCACTACCGCGAAGCCGAACGACTCCTGGCCGGTGCGCAGAACGTCATGGACGTTGCCCCGGTCGACGGCCTGACCAGAACCGAATGTGCCGTCCTGGCCCAGGTTCACGCCACTCTCGCGGTGGCTGCGGCTGCCGCGCCGACGAACGGCCCGGACGGTGACCTGTGGCAGGACGCCTTCTGCGACTGACCCACACCCGACCCCGACCAGCCTGCTAGGAGCCCCCGTGAAGTCCATCGACCCGCAGTACGCCCAGGACTTGTTCTACCTGTACGACGACCACGAACTCCTCCACGACGACCCCGAATCGGAACGCACCGCACACGGGTTCACAGTGCTCGGCTCTGTCGAGTCGGGGAACACCGGCCGCTGGCATGAGCGGTACTGGATGCTGCTCCGCGACACCGACGGCGCCGTGTGGGGTGTCGAGTACGGCGTCGGCCTGACCGAAAACCAGGAAGACGACCACCCGTGGGACGACCACTACGGCGGTAGGCCGGTGCCGCTGGTGCGGCTGGACCGCCGCGAGCGGATCGTCGTCGAGTACGTGAAGGCGGTGGCCCGGTGACCCGCCCGCTGGCCGTCTGCATGCTGGACACACCGCACCGCCCGCACCGGTGGTCCTCACCCGGGGGGATGCGTGACTGTCCCGGCGTACGGCCGAGCCCCGACCGCTGTCTCGACGTGTGGCACAGGAGCACCGACGCGGACGGGACACGATGCCCCACGTGTGACGACTTGGCCCCGGCCGACGACAACGACTGGGCCGACAACCCCGAAGGAGATCCGAGGTGACCACCACGACTGACGGCAAGACGGTGCACGTGCACCGAGCCGACGCGACCCGCGACGAGCCGGTTCAGCCGGTGACAATCGCGATCGACCTGGAACAGCCGCCGTACGGGGCCGGCTGGACAGATTACGCCCGCGACGCCAAGGCCCTGTTCACGGCGGACGCCACGAAGATCGCCGACGCCTTGAGGGACGCGTTGCCGGGCGGCACCCTGGATGCGCTGGTGGCTGAACTGATGACGCGGCGGGCTGTTCTGTTCCGGGTGCGGCTGGACGCCGAGGAGTCGTCATGACCGAACCGACCTCTGCCACCGGCGCTGACTGGGTTGGGGCGGCCCGCCGCAAGTGGGCCGACTACCAGCGGGTCCTCGCCGAAGCGCCCGACAACCACATTGCCGCCGGCATCCGCGAACGTGCCCTGGTGGGCATGGTGCCGCACCTGATCGCCGCCTACGACAACCGGTGGGCCGAGGTGGAGGCGTGGTTGAAGGCCCGCCGCGACCACACCATGCAGGGCTACGGGCTGGCCTGGTTCGCGCTGGACTCGGCCCTGGACGACCTGCGGGAGCATGCGGCCACCGGCACCCCACTCGACCAGCCGGTGCACGTTACGACCCAAGACGATGGCAACGACAACTGAGGAGAACCCCGACATGACCAAGACCATCCCCGCCGGCACTGCCGAGGAGCTGTACGAACTCCTCGACGACCACGGCAAGGTCGACCCGAACGTCCGCACCGACGAAACGACCAGCGTGGACGGCTGGACCCTCGTCGGTTCGCAGCGTCGCGGTAGCGGCCGCTGGCACGACAACTACCTGCTGGTCCTCCGCGACACCATGGGTGCCACCTGGGGGGTGCGGTACAGCCTCGGCCTGACCGAAGACCAGGAGAGCGAACTGCCGTGGCGGGAAACGTGGCTGCAGACCAACGGCGAAATCCGACTGGAGCGCGTCTATCCGCATGTGGTGACCCGGACGGTGTACCGCGACGAGCCCGGCCCAGGCCAGGAGGCGGACGCCGGCAACCAGCCTGCGCTCGACGAGGCGACCCGATGACCACCACCGACGAGCGCCGCCAGACCTGCGACCAGTGCGGCACCACCCGGCCGCTGACCGACCTCAACGTCTGGTGGGGTGCCGGTGTGCAGGTCGAATGTAAAGACCGGGGTATGTGCGAGGTACGGGCCCGGGGCAGGCAGATGGTGGCCTACGCCGCGGTGTCGGGCCACGACGACGAGTGTGAGGCCGAGTTCGTTCCCGGCGCCATGTCGTGGACCGGATGCCGCTGCGACGAACGCCTCGACGACGGAGACGACCAGTGACCCCGGACCGTGTCGACGAGGCCATGACCCTGTGGCCGTGGGGTGGCCCGTACGACCCGGAGTCGACCGTGGACGCGGCCCGCACCATCGCGGAACTGGTCCGCTACCTGAACCACGCCACCCCGCCGTGGAAGACAGCCGACTGCCTCCAATACCCGTCCCACCTAGGCAGTGTGATCGCGAACCTGCGGGCCGCCCTAGCCGGCATGGAACAGCTTTCCCGTCAACTGGCGAAGCATGCGGAGCGTTTCGCAGACGACCCGGCGCTGTATGACGACGGCGGCCACAACCCGATCGACACCGTGGCCACCGTCTCCATCGAGCTGGACCGGGTCCGCGCGCTCGTGGCACACACTGCCGATGCGTTGGGCCGCGCCCATGAGGCCGTCGACCGGCTCGGCATCCGCGAAGGAGACCTGAATGCCTAGTGTGGTGATCAAACCGGATCGTGACCGGGACCGATATGTGGTGTGGTCCACCGTCACCGAGTCCCCGCACGGCTACGGCACCCGCGACCAGGTGGTCGAACTGCTCCGTGACGGCATTCGACGCAGTAGCGAAGACCCGGCCGACCCGTACAGCCCACTCGACCGCGCCGACCGCAACGGATCCTCGGCGATGGGTGGCTGGACTGAAGGGCACTGGGACGACGACTTCTTCATCTACATGCAGGCCGGGGTGCTGCGCCGCAAAGATCTGTGGACGGCGGCTGTGTGGTTGTGCGAGGGCCGCGACCGGGATGTGTTGGACCTGCTGGAGCCGCTGGAGGACGACGGCGACGGCTTCTCCGGCACGGAACGCCTGAAAGAGGTGAAGGCGTGCACCGTCAACCAGCCCGGTAGTGGCTCGCCGTGGGCCGAAGACCAGATCGCGCTTGCTGAGGCCGCCGTTGAAGCGTTTAGGTCCGAGGTGGAGGGGTGGAACCGGTGACGGCCAAGCCGCGTGGCGTCTGCCCGTTCTGCCTGCGGGAGGTCGCACTCCGCCAGGACGGTGATCTGGTGGCGCACAACCCGACCCCGCCCGCAGTGAAGTGGTGTGCGGGCTCGTACGGCACCCGACCCGGGCAGGCTGGGGAGCCGGTGCATGAAGAAGACGAGGTGCAGTTCTGATGACCGACCCTGACCTGCTACGCCGCGCCGCCACACTGCTGCGCACCGACCCGAACGCCGGGGGTGCCGACCCGTCGGTGGCCGCCGCCCTCGCCGTGCTGCTCGACCTGGAAGCGGAGGCGTGGGAAATCTACGAAACCCCGCGTGACGGCATTGTCGCCGTCGCCCGAGCTGTACTCGGTGAGGCCAGCGCAGTCCCGGCCCCCCGCTGCGTCCACCACGGCGTCGAAGCCTGCCCCGCCTGCTCGGCCAACCCTGGATCGTGCGGCGACCCCGACGCGGTCCAGGTGGGCTGTGGGCATTACGCGGCGACCGGCATGCACTGGGACACCTGCCCCAACCGTGTCGACGGGGAGGTGACGCGGTGACCGCCGTACGGGTCTACGCGAAATGGCTGCGGGCTGAGGTGCGTTGGCTGGCCGAAACGGTCGGCTACTGGATACGGCCCTACGACATGCTCGCTGACGCCCGCCGATGGCGGTGGCAGCCCGCGCAACGCTGCGGCAGGGCAGACCTGGTCCGGGTCAAGCTGTCCGACGGGCACGCGTGGATGCCGCAGGCCGCCGTCGACACGTTCGGGGAAGACGGGCTGCGGGCCATCCTCGGCGTCGACCACATCCACCCGGTACCAGCCGACCCGGACGTGCCCCCACCCGCCGACCCCGACTACCGCAAGGAGATCCCGATGACCTACACCATCAACGGCGTCCCCGCCGACCGGTGGGGCACCTGGTGCCCCCACAACATCCGCATCGTCGAACCCGACCCGAACGCCCTGTACGACGACTACCAGTTCGGCCGCATCGTCGACCCGTGGCCCTGCCACCTGGGCTGCACCCGTGAAGGGTTCGAACAGCACCTGGCCGACGAGGCGCGGTTGCCCGGAGAGGATGTCACCGGTGACTAGCCGGCTGCTGATCTGCGGCGGTGGACCCATGGTCGTCCCCGACCCCGACTGCCCGAACGTCGCCGCCCACGAACCCCAACCAGCCGGATACGTGGCCTGGCACGAGTGGGCTGCCCGGATGGCGAAGACCCACACGCAGCGCCGGTGCGTCGGGTGTGGCCTGTTCAACATCTGGCTACCGTTTCGCACGGCTAGGCCCAACCAGTGACCGGCCCGCTGTCGCCGGAGGACCGCATCCGCGCCACCCGCCTACTCGACACGTTGGACGCGGCGATCGAGCGGCTGCCGCCCGAGGCGCGGCTGTCCGGGATCAACCCCGCCGACTGCGGCCACCCACCTGCCGAGCGGCTGCCGTTGAAGACAGGCCGCATGTACTGCGGCGAATGCGGAACACGGCTACCCGGCGAAGACACCCCAAGGAGACCCCGACATGCATGACCCGACCTTCCTCGCCCGCGACATCCGCCTGATCCGCCTCGACATCTGGCACGACGAACCCGGCGGCCACGACGCCCACACCGTGTGCGGCCACCCGCCCCAGGCAGGCATCGCCCGCCTGGCCTGGACCGTTCGGCACGCCCGACACCTGCGGCTCCGGTTCTGGCCGTACCTGAAGGTCCGCCGCTGGATTAAGGATCGCTGCGCCGAATGCGGACGCCGATTCCTTTGGTCCGACGCCCGACACGGCTACCAGTCGTCCGACGCCGTCTACCACGACCAGTGCATGAACCTGCGACACGTCCGTAGCCAGCTCGACGACATCACCGGCTACCTGCGCGGCACCGCCGACAGCAACGCCCGCTGGCGGGTCGAGTACCGGCTCAAGGGGCTCGACGACAAGAACATGGCAGCAAAGGCCGGGACGTGACCGCCGAACCGATCGCCGCGGTTCTTCTGTGGGTGCTGTCCGCCGTCGGGTTCGTTCTCGCATTCACGGTGGCACCTGGTGCGATCAACATGGCGATCGGCTGCGCCATCTCGGCGGCTGTCGTGACCACCGCCTTGGTCTGGCCGGTCTAGCGGTCCATCCGCCGGACCACCGCCGCCCCGACCGCGCACACACACGCCGCGACCAGCAGGACAGCGCCGACGATCAGCACCAGGGCCTGCACGCCACGGTCGGTGCCGGCAGGCCACAGGGTGAGTGGGATGAGGCCTGCCAGGATGATCAGGCCGGAGGCGGCGACGGCGAACAGGCTGGCTACGCGGGATGGCATCACGGCAGCCTCAACCTTCACACGGCGGGCGGGCAAACCGGCCGTCACCCGTCCGGGTAGTGGCGTGAATGAATACCTGCACCCCACCTGGGGCCTTTACCCCACGCAGCGACACTGCCACCGTAGGTTATGGGCATCGAAGTTGTCACAACCCGCGCCCCCACCCACGGTGGCACCCACAATGGCAACATGGACCGCGCCACCACGGACCACTACGACACCCCGCTCGCCCGAAGGTTCCGGGCCGCCGGCATTCCCGTACCGCCGCCCCTCACCGAGGAGCAGCGGGCAGACCTCGACCGGCGCATCGCCGAAGCCGCCGCCCAGCCCCGCATCTACGGACCCAAGACCACCGCGGCCTGATCGCCCACCGTGGCCACCCTCATATTCGACGCGTCGGCCCTGGTTGCCTTGTTCCGCGGACACGCTGGCCTGTACGACCTCCTCGACCAGGCGGTAAGCGGACAGGCCGCTGTCGGCATTCCCGCCGTGTGCATCTGCGAGGCGGAAGCCGTCCTGCGGGCCGCGACCGGTTGGGACGCCATCCTCATCACACCACGAGTGCGGTCCATACCGTTGGACGAGAATGCCGCTATCGAGATCGGGGCGTGGCCTGGAAGTTTGGCGGTCCGGCACGCCGTCCGGGAAGCACGGACCATCGAGGCCACCGTTGTGACCACGTCACCGGAGGCGTACCGCGGGCTGAACGTGCCACTGCTAGTGGTCTAGGCCGCCAGCGCGCGTCGGAGCGTCGAAACGCCCGTGGCCAGGGAAGTGGCCACGGGCGTCAACGTGTGCAGGTCAGGCGGCGTGGGGCTGCTCGTACATGCGGGCCAGGGCCGGCTCGAACTCGGCGAGATGCCGCCGCCAGTTGTCGTTGAGCGCGGCGGCGACGGTGCCGTCGGTGCGCAGCAGAAAATTCAAATGGCGTAGGCCATGGGTCACTACATCGATCAGGCGCGGACCCGGGGCCTCGGCCGCACCATGGGTCGGTGGGGTGCCGACCGCGGCCGGTAGTGCCGGGCTGACCGGCTTGGCGTCGGCCCAGCGGTCCCGGACAAACCCGGAACAGCGGAGGACCGCCACAAAGGTCAGGACGATCGAGGCGCCGTCCGGCCGCCACGACGTCGAATGGATGAGTTCCACGTCGCCGGTGGCGTCGTGGGCGGCGAGGAGCTGTTCGACCTCGAAGTGAACGACTCCGGTGGCGTCGATCGGCAGGTCGGGGCGCCACGCGTCCAGCCCGGATACCAGCCAGATTCCTTCGGCGTCGGCGGCGAAAGGCCACAACTCCACACGCACCGTCATCAGTTCGAGCACAATTCCTCCCCGGGGCTATGCGGCCAGCGCCCGTAGCTCGCCTTCGAACCCAGCCACGGCGGGATCCTCACCGAACCGGCCCCGCAGCACCGTCACCAGTTCGCGGGCATTCATGACGAGTGACGGCAGCGATTTGCGGGACAGGCCCAGGCCGGCGCGGGCCTCAGCCAACGCCCCATCCAGGTCACCCTGGCGGGCGGCGACGACACCGCGGGTGATGCGCGCCTCAGCGACCCGCATCGGCCGGACCACCGTGCCGTCCGGGGTGGTGCCGGTGCGGATGACCTCGTCGGCGTACGCCTGCGCCAGGTCGTCCTCGCCAACGTGCCGGTAGGCGTCCATGGTGTAGAAGTCCCATTTGGACGGGTCGATGACGAAGTGGTTGGCGACGTTGCCGCCGGCAGGGAGCGCCTCGAGCAGCGCCCGCCCAGTCTCCAACGCCACCTCAACCTCGCGGCGATCCCCGATGCGTGCCCACGCCTTCGCCTTGTGCGCAGCCAGTTGCACCCCGACGGACTGAGACGAGTCGACCACGGCAAGGCCGGCATCGGAAGCGGTCACCGCATGCGCGTACCGGCCCTGCGTGAGGGCGTACCAGGCGTCCATCTCGAGCGCCCAGCCGACGACGTTGGTGTCGCCGGACTCCTCGCCGAGGGACATGGCCGCCTGCCGCGTCGTTTCCGCGGCGGCGGCGTGGCCGAGGTCGTATTCGACGCAGCCGACCAGTAGCGCCACCCGGCCGGTGAGGGACAGGACGTCACGGTGCTGGGCGAGGGTCAGCCTTCGGTCGAGCAGGGAGGTGAGCCGCTCGAGCCACAACCGGCCGTCGGCGTGGAGTTGGTCCGGGTCGGCGCCGTAGTTGCAGCCGAGCTGGTCGACGGCGGCCTCGAGCCCGTCGAGCGTGTCGGGGTCGAGGTCGGAGGTGCGGATGCGGGCCAGGATCTCGAGCGTGGCCGCGTCGGAGCATTCCTCTGCGGCTGTGGCTCGGGGCGGGAAGATGACGGCGGTGGGGACGCCGAAGGTGCGGGCCAGGATGCGCTGGTTGTGGCGGCTGATCCCGGCGCCGGCTTCCCAGCGTTTCAGCGCCCGGGTGAGGGAGTCTTCGTCGGCCTGTGCGCCGTGGGCGATCATGGCCTGTGCGGTGGTGCGGTGTGACCAGCCTCGAGCGCGCCGTTCGGCGTGGATGCGGCGTGCCCAGGTGGGGCGGCTGTCGGCCATGAGGGGTGCTCCTGCTGGTCGGGGTTAGCGGGTTTGCCACCTGTGCTGCCACCTGTGCGGGCGGTGGTGGTCGGGG
>JACCDR012636229.1_pt1 | contig 11010 bp, 16 predicted proteins | sample 7446431 | NCBI WGS metagenome assembly JACCDR01 (sample SAMN15323443, study PRJNA562643) | freshwater metagenome | isolation source: river surface water | place: USA:Blue River Watershed | collected 2017-08-17 | reverse complement strand
GTTTGGGGATTATCAGAGTTATCTAGTCGCGTTACTAACGATATTAGTATTCCCGAAACAAGTTTATTTTAGGATTAAACAATGGAACTTAACGGCAAAGAGATTAGCGAACTAGAGAAAGAAATCCCACGGACTATCTACGCGGAAAACGATCAATACTATGTCGGACGAAATACGGCGATAACTGAAAAACCAAGGAAGCGCGAACCCGATAATCGTATCCCCGTAGCATTTGCTAATCGCCTCATTAAAAACTTGACAGGGTACGCAGCGCGAAAGGGCGACATCACTACCAAGTGGACACCGATTAAAGAAACCATTACTGATGATAGTTTTATCAAGGCTTACGGCAAGATCGAGAGTGACTCGCAGATCAATATTTTAAATAGTCAGCTATACAAAACAGTTTTGAAACAAGGCAAGGCTTTTGACGTTGTTTGGACTGAAACCGATTTGAATGGCGATATGATTATCAAAGTCGCAGACGTGCCAATATATCAAGCTATGCCGATATGGGATGATGAGCTAAGTGCAGTAAAAACACTATCCAAGTTCATTAGGTACTACACCGTACCAAGTAAAAAAGACATAAAAATAGGCAATCAAGTACTAACACTTGAGGCGGGACACTATGCCGAAGTCTATTATGTTGGGTACTACGATGTTTGGTATCTCAGGGCCTTAGATGATAAGGGGCAAGGCGATACCGAGCGCAGACTATACACGCAAGAGCAACCATTTACGGATATACAAGTGAGTTCATATTTTGGCAATGATGAGATGATCCCTTACTGGTGGCCCGTAAAGAATCTAATCGACCAATTCGACAAAGTGATGTCGGGCAATATGAATGAAGTTGACCGCTTCAATGATACTTGGCTAATGTTTATGCAGAACGTGCCACCCGAAGCAAAAAAGCGAATTGATGAAATGGGGATAATCGACAACCTGCAAAATGCGCTCAATGAGTTTGTGACTGATGCATGGCCTCGCTTCCTAGAACGCAATATCCCAGTCGCGCACACTCAAATGATGCTCACTACAATAGAGAATCTGATATACACTATTATCGGCGTTCCTTCATTTCTCGACGAAACATTTGGTACAGCATCGGGCGTTAGTCTACTATTTAGGCTTATCGGGTTAGAGTACGCAGCAGTAGAGACCGACACTTATTTTGATATCGGTATCGATCACCGCAATAATTTGATTAAGCAAGGTCTATCTAAGATTACAAACTATCAGGGCGTACCATATACTCAGGCTAGCTTGCGAAACTATCAGTCATCGGTACAACATAAGCGCAATATACCACTAGATAAAACAACCATCATAAATGACGCGCTAAATCTTAAGGGCGTTGGGGTTAGTATGGAGACCGTGATCAACTATCTACCAAAAGAAATAATCCCAAATGTGGTAGAGGAACTAGATCGAATTAAAAATGATATGCCACAACCAACAATGGCGCCAATGAACTTAGATGACCTTTGAGGAACTCCAAAAGTATGGTCAAGATCAAATTGATCGAGCCGTACAAGCGAACATAAAAACCATCACCGCAGAATATACAGCGGTCTATAAAAGCATAAACGATCAGTTAAAAACCTTTTACGCTACCAACCTAGTCGGACTCGATAAAAGTCAATATTATATCGAGATGGTCAAGTTTAACCGCCTACTAAGTTTACAAGCGAGTATAGCAGAAGAGTATAACAAGGTAGCGACAAAGGCGGGCGTGATAACCAAGCAAACAAGCGAACTCGCAATGGCTAATAATTTCTATTGGCAACAATATGCTACTAATTGGCTATCGCCTTACAGCTTCACAGTACTAAACGAAAAGATTATCGAGTACAGCGTAACAGGGCGCGCGGATTTGATAGCAAGTATTAACGCTTCGATTAAGAATCCGCAACTAAAACGCGATTTGGCGGCGATAGCTCCAGGATCGGGCAAAACATTAAAAGAGCTTATTGTTAGTAATCGAGATCAACAAGTCGGTAAAATATTTTCGACAATAACGCAAGGGTTAATCCGCGGATCGTCGATTACAAATATGTCGAAAGAGATAAAGACCGTAGAGTCCATAAGCAAGTACGCAGCCGAAAGGATAGCGCGAACCGAGGCGCATAGGAACGCAAGCGCGGGCGGTTTTCTACAATGGCAATCTGCAAAGGCTAAGGGAGTCGAAGGGGTGCGAGTTATATTGTCGACTAAAGACACGCGAACACGGCCACAATCCGCACAAGTTGACGGGCGACGGGATGAGGGCGAAGGATTTTTATATCCCGACGGCAAAAGGTATCTTGTACCTGGCAATACTGGCAATCCATCATGGGATATTAACGACCGCGAGAGAGTGCTATACGAAATTGATGGGGAACTTCCAACGGTAGAGCGTGCGCGGAATCCAGTTACTGGACAGAATGAAGTTATTAAGGCGACATCATTTGACGAATGGGCAACGAGTCACGGACTTTCATATAACAAAAGTGGTAAATTGGTAAAAAAATAACGTAAAAGGGAAAAAAATGAGAAACGCAGCAAAAAAACTTAGAGAAAACTTGACAAGGGTACTAAAAACTGTTAGTATTGATGATCTAGACGATGACTCCGCACTTGCAATCTTACAAGATGTGCTTAACGGGTTTGAGGATAGCGACTGGAGCACGGTACATAATACCGTAAAAACATTCCAGTCTCACATGGATCGATCAGTTGAAAAAATTGCGACGAATAGAACGCAAGAATTAACTAATCGGTTATCAGAAAAAGAAAAAGCCATCGAGGAACTAAAGAATCTCATTCCTCGCGCATCAACTCCCGAAGAAATTAAAAAACGATTAGACAATGAAACTGATCCAGTCGAAAGGCGAATACTTCAGGTTGAATACAATTCTGCTTTAATCCAAAAACAATTATCCGAGGCGCAAGCCGAAAAGGAAAAAATAGCACGCGAGAATCAATATAATTCAAACGTCGCCAAGTTAGCGCAATTAGTAAAAGAGCGCGATCTTCCAATTCACGACGTAAGTGTTTTTGCGAGACTGGGCGAAGATGCAGAGAATAGACTTCTTGAATATGGTGAGAATCAAAAAAAATATTTTGAGGAATCACTAAATAAGATGGCGGGTCAAAAGTTTGGGGGCGCACCGAAAAGTGGCGAATCTCAGACGAAAGGAAAACTGACCCTCGAACAAATATCGGAAATAAAAGATCGAGGGGAGCAGTTAAAGGCACTCGCGGACATAGGCTACTAAATAGTCTATCCCGCGATAATAAATTTAGGCATTTATAATTATCGGATAGGCGGGAAAATTATTTAGGAGACATAAAAATGTCAATAGAAAACTTTATACCGAAAATTTGGTCAGCAAAGATTTTTCAATCTTATGACAAGTCATTCGTATATGGCAACCTAGCGAATAGGGCATACGAAGGCGAAATTAGAAACTTTGGAGATCAAGTAAAAATCTCCGAACTTGGAGACTTTACGGCTACGGCTTACACTGGGTCTACACTTACTTACAACACGCCACAAGACGCGAGTAAGTATTTACAGATCAATCAGAAATACGCCATTGCAGTAAAACTTGACGACATCGACAACGCGCAGTCTAATCCAAAACTCATGGGCGAGATCACTCGGAAAATGGGTATCGGATTTGCTGACAACGTGGATCAATACATCGCTGGTCTTTATACCGAGGCTGGTATTGAGGGCGTAGCGGCGGGCGGTGCAACTACTGGCTCACCTCTATCAATCACTACAGCTAACGTCACAAGCGTTATCCGTGACATTGGTACTTCACTATCTGAAAACAACGTACCACAGCAAGGTCGAGTCGCAGTTATTCCACCTTGGCTACACGCCAAGTTAGACCTTACAAAAGTTATCCGTGACACTAATAACAGCTTCATTTTAAATGATGCTTATATTGGTCGCTACATGGGCTTTGATTTGTTCGCTTCTAACAACGTAAGTCACAGCGGAACAACTTGGTACGCTCCGATGTTTTTTAGCGCATCTGACACCATCGCATTTGCTGAGCAGATGATGAAAATGGAAGTATTGCGAGACAAAGACACTTTTGATGACTACATGCGCGGACTGATTGTTTATGGTGCGAAAGTCGTAAGACCTTCAAGCCTTGCAACTGTTTACGTCGCAGAAGGTTCAGAAACTACAATCTAAAAAAGGGGATAAATAATGCCGAGAAAAGCAAGGATAGTAACAGCTAACGAAATTATCGAAGAGGTAGTCGAAGATCAGCCGACAGTGGTCGAAGAAAAACCTATAGAAAATAAAGTAGAGGTGAAGGCCAAGCGACTCGGCAACCCTCCCGCATGTGGAGCTTGCACGGCTACATATGGGCGTAATTGGTGCTTATCGTGCGTGATTTGGAAAAACGCGCAACCAAAAATAACAGAATAGGACAACAATATGGCAAGGTCAGCAGTAACAGTCGCCTCCCTCACCGCTTATAACGATGAAGTGGCGATCACTAAAGATGCGATCGACATCACAAACGATCACTCAATTAGTCTCGACGGAGTGCGAGATGGTAACCTAACAGTTTTCATCGAAACCACAAACACAGTCGCGGCTACATTCACATTTAAGGGGGGCGACTTTTCAGGTGCTTCCGTCGGTGACTATGTAATAAGCACATCAAGCGCAGCAACAAACGTAATTCAATTAGAGTCAGCGCGGTTTAAAGACAGCGACAATCTAATCTTGATCGACATTGTTTCGACTGGTGTAACTGGTAACATTTACGCGGTAGAGGCTCTATAATTTGAAGCTCGATATAATTGGCACTGGTTTAACCGCGATCAATTACGATTGGTCAAGTACCAATGATAAATGGTCGGTCGGTTCAGCTTATGGCGCATATGGAAATAGGGTAAATACTTATTTTTGTATGCACTTAGACCAATGTATCGATTTTAAAGGGGAGGTTATCAATCTTGGTAACTTCCCTATTTCCCAAATAAAAGAAATGTTCAAGACGGATACCTTTAATAATAGCGTTTCATATATGATTGCTTACGCTTTACTTAGAGGTTACAAAGAAATAAATCTTCACGGTATCGATATTGAAAAAAAGAGTGAGTATGCGTTTGAAAGACCGAATGTTTTACTTTGGATCGGGATTGCTAGGGGTTTTGGGGTCGATATAAAGTCATCGTCATACCTTGGGGAGTCGCCATTCAATTATGGCTATGATCGGGACAAGATAGATTTTCTTGTTAATGTTTTAGAAGAGCGCGAAAAGGCTTATAGGCGACACGCTGAAATAAAGTCAGGCGACGAAAAGAATCAATGGATCGGCGCAATGTACGCTACTCAGAAAATAATAGATTTTATAAAAGGATAACGATATGGTAACCACAGCGGGCGACGCGGCACTTGTCCACAGTATGGGACAGAATGGATTTAAATATTTGACGACAGCGGGGACGGCAACATATTCAGCAAAAAAAATGTGCGCTATTCAGTGTATAACGGATAGCACGGTCACATGTGTTGCGGTAACTGGGTTTGGTGATAGTTTGACTACAGTCGCATTACTCGCGGGAACGGTTGTACTTGGACATTTTTCAAGTGTTACCGTATCGGTTGCTGGGTCATCTGTACTTGCATATCTAGCAGAAAGAGCGTAAATGTTATCTCTAAGGCAATCGCTTGTCGGGGGTGGTGTGGTAACTACTCACCCAGTTAAGGATTACATAATCCGATACAAAATGAGCCATCAATCCTTGGCTCGCAGTATTAATTCACCAACATTTATAGCTGGCACATCTAAGCCTGATTTTAATGCCATTAGTTATAATGGTGTAGATGAATACACCCCACAAAATCAAGATGCACCGAAGATGGTCGGCATACAGGGCGCGTTTAGTGTGTCTGTTTGGGTTAAGCCCACAGCCGATACAACTTTACTTAGAGCGATGATGACATACGGCACATCGGCAAGCGGTGGCACTGGGTTTCAGCTTGTTATTCCCGTCGGCTCGCTTGTACCTAGATATATAAGCGGCGCGGCTGGGTTTAACGGCGCGGCTCTGACTGCTAATATTTGGAATCACGTTGTCTATACTATTAATGGCACTAGCCGAAAGATTTATGTAAATAACGGCGCATCGACAAATAACACTAACACAACAAACACATTTTCGAATACGACAAATTTTTATGTAGCATCTAACACTACGGGGACATCTAGTTTTTTCCTAGGTGGAATCGACGATATAACTATTTGGCGACGTACGTTGTCAGATGCCGAAGTGGCATTGCTTTATGCTTACAAGGTTTAAAAATGACTAGATATTATATTTTAAATTACGCCGATTACGATCCACTACAAACAAAATTATTTTGTGGTCATACTTTTGGACATGAAAGAAAAAATGTAGACGAAACAAAGTTTATAGTTCATTGTCATCTAGATGATTGTCCTTGTATGGACTACCGAGTGGGAAATCCTACGCTATACGACGATACAACTATTCACACGGAACTAAGTGGCGCGGAGTGGGATTATTAAATGGAATCGAACGCAGTCACCCAAGCAATAGTTAAAAGGCTCGGTACATATTCGAGCAATTTTGACGCGTTTGGACGGCAACGAGTATCGCAACCGTTTACAATATTTGATAGTAAGCAAATATTTGATAATCCCGATTTAGCGAGTAACGTTGAGAATAGTCCGCTATTTTATGACAATCAACAAACAAGTGGAAGCGGTACGGCTACCGAGTTTAACGTCAATCACGCTAAAACTATTTTATCAGTCGGAGCAGAAACCGAGGGAACTAGGGTAAGGCAAACTAGACAGAGATTTAACTATCAGCCCGGCAAGTCGCAACTATTTCTACTCACATTTAATTTTAACGCTAATGATTATCTAGGCATAACAAAAAGGCGCGGAGCTTTTGATGAAAATAATGGCGTATTCTTACAGCACAAAGATGGGGTTACAAGTTTTGTTATCCGCTCAAATGTGACTGGATCACCCGTTGATAATGTTATCCCTCAGTCAGAGTGGAATATAAATAGACTTGACACAGTATCGACAAGCGCGGATATATATCCCGTGTTAGATTTGACTAAGACTCAAATATTATTCATGTCTTATGAGTGGTTAGGCGTTGGCTCGGTATTCTTTGGATTTTTTATTGATGGTATCCCCTACTTATGTCATATTGCTCACAATGCCAACTTAAACGAAACGGTTTATATGTCGACTCCGAATCTACCAATTAGAACCGAAATAATAAATGATGGCACAGCCCCCGCGGACTCAATAGACGAAATATGTGCTACTGTAATTTCCGAGGGTGGAGTTGATCCTAGTGGCGCTGCGCGTTGCATTGATAACGGGATAGTAGAGACTAACGCCAATGTGATCGGTACTGTTTACGCTGCGATCATTATAAGACTTAAAGCGGGATACTTAGGCGCAACAATACTACCCGACTCAATAGGTGCAATACTACAAAGTAATAACCTCGCGCGGTGGTCGCTTCATTTTAATCCGACGTTATCGGGCACACCGTCATATACTGGGCTTCCTAACTCGGCAATAGAATACGCACTAGCAACTGGCAACCCCGCAAGCATTACGCTAAGTGCAGAAGGTACTAAAATAAAAAGTAGCTACCTCAATCAATCGTCGGGCGTTATCGAAGTCGATTTAAAAAACAATTTGAAGCTAGGTAGCCTAATAAATGGCACGCCTGATATTTTAGTCTTAGCAATAACGCCACTAACATCAAACCTAAAAGCGTATTGCTCACTATCTTGGAGGGAATTATGATAAGTCAAGCACAAGTAAAAATAGAACTCGGAATCACCTCTACAACTTACGACAGCGCGATAACCGCTAAGATACCACAAGCCGAAGCGAAGTATCGAGAGGTGGCGGGGAATGACTTTAATTGGATGTTTTATGCTACCTACACAAACACCGAGTCAGTATTTAAAGCGGGCGGGTTAGACTACGCCGTCAAGTTTGGCGACGCGTTTTTAAATAGTCAACCGACAGCAGATAGCCCACTATGGCAAATTAAGTATGGTGACCTTATCGAAGGTACTGGGGTCCCCGCGGGTACTTACGTGACAGCAATCGACAAGATCGAGAATGAAATCACCGTGTCAAATGCGTTCACAGCGGATGGCGATAGGCTTAGACTTACTACCAACATTTCATACTATCCGACCATCTCGCAGATTATTTGGTTTATGATCGCGCAACAAACAACCACCGCGGCGAGTGCCAAAGAATATGTAAGCCGTTCAGTTGGTCCGCTATCATGGACACTTGATCCAAGCGCGATAAACAGACGATACGGAATCCCCGAAAAGCTAGTGCAAGCGATACCAAGATATGTAGGGGTCTATTGATGGCATTCCTTGACGTATTTAATGATGTAAAAACAATCTCCGCGACAGTAAAGCGGGCAAGTGGGGTTTATAGCACAACTGCTGGCAAGGTAACAAGCGCGCAATCAACCATCGGGACCTTACTTTGTATATTTTATCTAGGTGGGCAATCAGAGTTTTCGATAGCCGACAAGATACGCGAAAATGTCGATGCGACTATGATTGTTTCATCGGGTAGCAATATCCGTGAGCGTGATACCGTGACCATAAACAGCAAAGATTACTCGGTTATATTCGTCGATGATGTGGCTTTACAAAGCGAGGCGACAGTAGTTTTACTATCGAAAATATCATGAGCGCGACAGTATATCTATACGGTAAACCACTCGAAGGCACAGATGAAGCCGTCGAAAAAACTATCGAGATCGCTTGTATAAAAGCGATGAATAGAGCGGCTGCGCTTTCACCAGTCGATAGTGGACTACTTCGCAATTCGATCGGGTATAAGACTAACACTAGTCAAAGCTCAGATGGCAAACTCAGTATTAGTCCAAAAAAACATGAGGGCTATGTTGGTACGAATGTCGAATACGCGAGATATGTCGAATATGGTACACGTCGGCAAGTAGCGCAACCATTTCTAAGACCCGCAATAAAAGCACTTAGCAATCGAGACGTAGACATAATTAAGGCGATACAGACCGCTATTAAAGACAGCGTTAAAAAGGGAGTGCGAAAGGTTTAATGTCAAGTCCACAAATGCAAGCCACCTTATACGCTAGTTCGACCGTCAAGGCGTTACTATCTACATTCACCGTTTCGGCGGTGGTCTATTATATGATTTTCGATGATGCACTTATTCCAAGTGACATACTAACTGACTCAGGCCCATACAGTCCAACGGTTAAGGATAAAACAATTAACCATTTTGACGTGAGCACAGCTTCACCCGTGAACAATCGACTTGTTGATAGGATAAGGCAAATATCTTGCCGAGCCTATTATCAAGCCGACGCAGAAGCGATCCGAGACGCAGTTTTTGCCGCCCTACATAGGGTTAAATCGAGTGATGGAAAAGCATTTTTTATATGCTCACTTGATCCAGTGATACCGCCTACCGATAAGACGGATAATTATAATGCACCACTGAGCGTAAGGACGCTCAATCTACAATCTTAGGAAGGAGAAAAAAATGTTTCAAGTCGCACAAGGACAAGATAACCTGATTTTTCCCGATGGGGTGGCCCTAGAAGTTTCGACGGATGATGGTTCGTCGTGGACTAACTTAGGCGTACTTGCAGCGGGGGCAACGGTTACCTACAATTACGACCTTATCACTCTTGAAAGTGGTAACAAGGGAAGTCTACGCGCTAGAGCGAAGAATGAAAAAATCGCGCTTGCGCCGTCGGCTTTATGGTCGTGGGACGTGGCAACATGGGAGAAGTTCTCGGGCGGTCTGTTCACCTATACAAGTATAGCGGGAACTCCAGTCGCGGGAGCTAGTCAAGTTGTCGCAAGTGGCGCATGGGCCTATAACAAGTTTATAGAGATCACAAACCAAAACGGTGACGGATCGGCTATTACTGTTAATAGTGTCACAGCGGGTACGAATGGCGCGTTAGTGTCTGGTACAGACTTCTTTGTTGGGCGAAACGAGATCGGCAAATACGGAATATTTGTAATCGACTCGGCTACAGTTACAACACTTAGTCAAACTATCACGATTAACTACGACTACACACCCGCCACAGGGCGAAAGGTTACTGCTGGGCAGTCAAGTAAAGTCCTAACTAGATTTTACGCAAGGTTACGCCACTATACAGACTCGGCACTTACTACTTGGGACTCACAGTGTCTCATTTATGGTGTTGATATGGATAGCGGACTAACCTTTAATTCCAAAGGTGCTAATGAAGATGGTGTAAACGAGATCACCGTTGCTTTTACTGGTAACATTGACACTTCGAAAACATCGGGCGCACAGCTATTTGAAATGACAATCAACGACTCAGCACTGATCGACGAGTAGACGAAATAAAGGGCTAATTTCACGGGGGGAGAGCGTTTAATGCCCTTTTCGCTTACCTCCTCCCACCATTTTAAAAGGGGCAAATGATGAGAAATGAATTAGAGTATTACATACCTTATGTCGAAGAGGGCGAAGAAAAAATGTATCCAGTGACGATAAACTATGTTTTTAACTATGTTTACAAAGAAAACGCGGAACTTTATAAGATACGCGCCAAGGTACAGGACTACGCTAACCGCCTCAATCAGATACAAGCTGAAAGCAAGGGCGCAGACGAAAAAAGGCTTGACGAACTGACCACCGAGATAAAAGAAAAGGTCGCGTATATAGAGAGCCATCAAGATTTTTTCGAGCGTCAATTTAAGCTTATTAACTCGATACTTGTTGACAACGGAATAAAAGATAAAGAAATAAACACGTTAGAGTTTTGGGAGCGCAAAGTCACACCCGAAAACGCTATACGGTTTTTAGATAAGGTTATCCGAAAGGACATAACCAAAGGGGACGGCAAGGGAAAAAAGTAGACACCCTGAAACTTATAGCAGCGTTGTCGAAATATTGGATGCCGATAACCGAGGATTATTATTAT
>JACCDR011375454.1_pt1 | contig 11010 bp, 16 predicted proteins | sample 7446431 | NCBI WGS metagenome assembly JACCDR01 (sample SAMN15323443, study PRJNA562643) | freshwater metagenome | isolation source: river surface water | place: USA:Blue River Watershed | collected 2017-08-17 | reverse complement strand
TCGTAGGAACGACCGTAAGTGATTTTACCTTGATTGGGTGAGGTCATAAGAAAATGTGATTTTATGCATTATTTTTATTTTTTATAAATAAATTATTAGTAATATGTTTCCAATTTTTACGATCTAATACTCCTCGGATTGTTGATGTTTTAATATTTAAACGTTTTGAAATTTCGGGAGCATTTAAATTTTCATTATTATATAAATTAATTATTTCTAAAATAAGAGTCTCATTTAAAATAGCTTTAGAAAAAACTTGTTTTGTATTTTTAATTATTGGATGATCTTTTGTTATATGTTTCCAAGAACGAAAATTTAAAATACCATTAATAACTGATTCTGAAACGTTAAATAAATTAGCAATATCTAAATTAGAATATTTATGACTATTATATAAATTTACAATTTCTATAACTTGATTATTTGTTAATTTTGCATTTGATGCATATTCACCATTATGCTTAATTTTGTTTTTATTTAATTCTGGTCTTTTTAAATATTTAAATGTAATTCCTCTTACAACAGATTTTATTGTTTTTAATAATACTTTGTATTCTTTAGCTAATTGTTTATATGTTAATTTTGTTGTATTAAATTTTTGGATAATTTCCATCGCTGTTTTATCATTTAATTTTGCATTTCCGCTTTTTTCTCCAGCTTGTGCTGCTCCAATTTTTCGTTTACTATCTTCCGTATGTCGTTTTGCATATCCTCCTCCCTGAAGATTGTATCCAACTTTTTGATCCATAGTATTTAAATATGATATCCAAAACTCTTCGGCTTCGTTTACTTCATCAAGTATATCATATTCTTCAATTATAGAAAATTCAAAATTATTCCAGCCATATTTTCTTGCTGCGGCGTATAAATGTTGATTATATAGTTTATGTTTTGGTCTTTTAGATGATGATTGGTGAAGTCTCCAACGAGTTTTTGGATTATGTGTTTGACCTATATAAACTTTATAATTAATTTTAATTTGTATCATATAAATATAATATTTCATTGTGATTCTCTATACTTAGATATATCAAGATAATAAATAAATCCATACAAAAAATAAATAAAAAATTGCTTGATATATCTTTGTTCATGAGTAAAGAACTTATTATTCAAGATTTTTCGGGGTATCATAATACAAACATGGACGAAACTAGGGCTCGTCTTATTAAAGGTGGTTCTTGGAAAAAACAAAGAATTATTGTAATAATTCCTGCTGGTGATATGATACCCGCAAAATGTGCTTTGTCAATGTGGAATTTAGCTTTTCCGCCCAACAATGGTGTTGTTAGAATTTTAGCACAGGGAATGGAAGTTGGCGAAGCATATTCAAATGCTATTGAGGGAATTTTAGCCGATCCAAACTTGCGCGAATGGGAATATATACTAACAGTAGAGCATGATAATGTTTTTAATTCTAACGCATGTATGCAATTAGTAGAAGCAATGGAAAATAATCCTCAATTTGCATGTATAGGCGGATCTTATTTTACAAAAGGGCCACAAGGGTGCTGGCAAGGCTGGGGAGCACCAGAAGACGAAGTTCTTAATTTTAGACCACAAATTCCGAAAGGAACTGAGGGACTTCAAGAAGTTTGTGGTACTGGTATGGGATTTAATTTATGGCGACTATCTATGTTTCGAGATGAAAAGCTAAGAAGACCATTTTTTAAAACTTTAAATGGCGTTGATGGATCCTGTATGACTCAAGACCTATATTTTTGGTCGGACGCGCGCAAGTTTGGATATCGTGCGGCAATTAATCTTGAATGCAAAGTGGGTCATTTAGATTATGATGGCTCTTTTGGTCCAAAAGACATGGTTTGGTAAATTTTTTCAATAAAATACAACACAAATTTATCCATACGCACACAAATAAAAACATTTTTTCATAAATTATGAACAACTAACAATAGAAAGTAAATTATGACAACTTCAACAACTCCTAATACTCCCGCCTCAATTACCACTCCCGATCCCATCAAGCTCGATTTCGGATGTGGTAAACGTAAACAACCCGGCTTTCTTGGCGTCGATGTACGCCCATTTGAAGGGGTAGACATTGTCGAAAATATCGTTGCCAAAAACCCCGATGGATCTTTTAAGCAATGGCGATGGGCAGATAACAGCGTTGACGAAATCTATAATTCGCATTTTATCGAACATTTGCAACCTGCGGAACGCATTCATTTTGTTAATGAATGCTATAGGATATTAAAACCTGGTGCAAAAATGACAATGATAGCGCCACACTGGGCTTCTAATCGTTCTTATGGAGATTTAACACATTGTTTTTCTGAAGATACGGAAATTCTTACCGAAGATGGTTGGAAACTTATTACTAATGTTAAAGTTGGTGAAAAAGTTCCTGTTCTAAATCTAGAAACTGAAGAGACGATATTATCACCTGTACTTAAAGTAATTAATGAACCATATGTTGGAAAAATGATTCATTTTAAAACTAAATGTTTAGATCTTTTAACAACCCCTAACCATGATATGGTGTGGCGCTCGAAAGGTAATGGAAAAAAATATAAACGTCCCATATTAAATAAATCACAAGCAGAAACTTTTCTAACAATGGGAGGGCATCATCCTCGACGAGGTGTTGCAACAATGAATTGGATTGGAGATAATCCAGAAACAATAAAAATTGCGGAAGATGAAATTGTGAATGGAAAATTAATCCCCGGAACATTTAATGCAAGTGATTTTATGAAATTAATTGGATGGTTTATTTCAGGGGGGAATATAGATTTAAATAATGATGGACACTATAGAATAATAATTGCCCAAAGTCGCATGGCTAATAAAGAAAAAGTAGAACAAATTTGTAGTTTAATAAAACGATTAGGTTTTACTCCACAAGTTAAAGAAAAGCAAAATGCTATAATTTTTAATTCTAAAGCTATTGCTAAATATTTAAAACCATATGATACCGGCTCATTTAATAAATCCATACCTCCAGAATTGAAAAAACTTTCTTCTAATTTACTTCGTGATTTACTAGAAACGGCAAATCTTGGTGATGGAACTCCAAAAGGAAGCGGATGGTGTTATGCAACAACTTCAGAATCATTATCAAATGATATTCATGAAATTGCATTGAAGGCTGGATATAGATGCACAGTATCTTTAGATAAAAGAAAAGATGCAAAAAGAACCATTAATGGTCATGAATTTATAACAGCTACAGATATATATTTAATATATATTACTAAAGCCAAAGATTTTTGGTATCCTGTTCCAGAAACAATTACATATTCTGGAAAACAAGTTTGTGTTTTCACACAAGATCATCATAATATTATGGTTCGTCGTAATGGTAAACCAATTTGGTCAGGTAATTGTTATCCACCAATTGCTGAAATGTGGTTTTTCTATCTTTCCAAAGCTTGGCGCGATAGCGAGGCTCCCCACAACGATACTTATACTTGTGATTTCATTTGCACCTGGGGCTATTCTATGCATAATAGTCTTCTTCCGCGTAATCAAGAATATCAACAGTATGCCCTTGCCAATTATAAAGAAGCTGCACAAGATATAGTGGCAACCTTGCAAAAACCGGTAGCTCCACAATCAACAATATAAAATTGAAGCCTGGCATTCATAGATTCAATTCTAAATATGGAAAAAACAATAAACGGCACTATCTATTGTTATAATAAAAAAGGGCAAATTCATTGTTTAAATGGTCCCGCTATTATAACCCGCAATGGTCATAAATATTGGCTTATAAATAATAAATTACACCGCGAAGATGGTCCATCATGTGAGTTTGCTAATGGGCAAGAAGAGTGGCATTATAATGGAGTAAAGATAGGTTCTTCTAAAAACGAATTCACTCAAGAAAAATTTGAACGATGGCTAAAACTAAAGGCATTTCAATAAAAAAAGAAATAGGTAAATATGGTGATGTTTATTATTATAATGAACAAAATCAACTTCATCGAGAAGGTGGTCCTGCCGTTGAATGTGCTAATGGTGATAAAGAATGGTGGTATAATGGTAAACTCCATCGTGTAGATGGTCCCGCCGTCAAAACTACCGAAGGATATTGTGCTTGGTGGTATAATGATAAATTGATCGGTAAATCTTTTGATGGTTATACTCAAGAAAAATTCGAACGATGGCAAAAACTAAGAGCATTTCAATAAATGGCACATATAATATATGATATAATTAAATATACCAAATTACAAAATGGCACTGTTTCGTATGAGGATTATACTCTTGCTAATAATTCTAATTATGGTATTCATAGATGGTGTCCAAGAAATTATAAATTTGGACATGGCGTATCATTAAAATTTTTTATTAAAAATAAACAAACATATGTTGTTGGGTGGGCATTTAATAAAATAAATCAAACATTAATTTATTTAGATGATGACCATATTATCAATGATGATCCTAATATTAAATTAGGAGGACATCATTTCCTTAACTTGACAATCCAAGAATTAGAAACAAAATTAAATAATCTGAAAACCTTCATATAATATTTAAATTATACCAAAACAAAAAAACAATATGACAAAATCAAACAATAATATTACAATTGAATTTGCAACAAAAGAAGCCGCCGAACATTTTGCAATATGGTTATGTGAAAGCGGAGAACAACAATATTGGGAATGGATGAAATATCGCGAAGAGGAAGAAGAGGGGGATATTACTGCAGTAATATTCAATTATCATGGCGAAGAAGACGAAACCAAAGACGAAAATGATCCTGAAAGATATGGAGAATTTTTAGAAAATGGTATTATAAAAACCGTTTTAGGTAGATTGGATGATGATAAATGAACTGGACATTTTTAAGAATTGATGCCACGCAAGTTAATGTTGGAAAATTATCAAAATTTTTATTAAAAAAATGTAAAAAGGCTGCCAAAAATGGATTATATGAAGTTGTAATTCCCATCGAATTAGAAAATGTACACTCAATGTTAGGCGGCGAGAGAAAAAAATTTCTTGAACAATTAATTAAAAATTTAAACGAAGATGCCGCTAATGTCGATGAATATAATTTAAAAGAATATAACGATCTTATTAAAGATATTATAAATGATCTTAAATGTTCTTTAAACAATTTAATTATAATTAAATTTGATATTCAAAATCCAACTTTATTAAATTTTTGTATTTCTTGGAAAGACTTTTAAATATTGATTTTTAATAATAAATTAAATTCATTAGATTTATCTTATAAAATGAAAGAAGATGAAATCAGTGATTTATTATGTCCAGAATGTAATTGTAATTTACATTATCGTCAGTATATGTTTACATCATCTTGTTTTTACTGCTCTAATAAAAAATGTCCAATTCATGGTTATTGGAGAAAATATAATGCTCTTTATATTTGGAAATTTCCAAATGAAGAAACAATCGAATTTTGCAAAGGAAATATAGAAACATGTTTCCGAATTTATAAAAATATGAAAGCTTTTATATAATGCAAATGATATTAAAACCTAATTTAATTAGTCGATACAAATGTCCGGGATGCAATTTTTATTTGAAAAAGCCGGGGGTTAATATAAGAGAGTATTATTGTGCAACTCAAATATGTCCAGTTGCATATTATTTAAGTAGAACAAAAAAATTTTATATTGTTGAAAATAAAATACAAATGAAATGTTTATGCAAAGGATCATTTAAAAAATGCGCTCAAATATATAAAACTATGAAAGCTTTCTTATGAATCAAAATTTTAAAAAAACTATTATTAATATTCTTGATAGGAGTTTAATTGCGCTAATAAGCGACTATAAATGTCCGGGTTGCGATTGGTGGTTAATTAAAAGTGGTCCCACTAATCATTATTATTTTTGTAAAAATATAAATTGTGTGATAAAATTATTTAATGGAAATAATAAAAATGGAGCTTTGGAAATTTATGGAGTTGGATATAATAGTCGATTAATATGTGTCGGCACGTTTGAAAAATGCTATAAAACATATCAAAATATAAAAGTGTTTTTATGAAATTTTTTCCAATAATAGGTACTATTAGTAAATATACATGCCCCGCCTGTAAAAAAAATTTAATTCAATCAGGTCCTTATGATAGGGCATATTATTGCAATGATGAAAAATGTGTAGTCCATTCATTTTATGAATTAGAAAATAAATTATATATTTATAATGGTAATCATTTAAAATTATTTTGTGAAGGAAATTATCAGCAATGTGTGAAAATATTTCAAAATGTGAAAGTATTTTTATAAAAGTAAAATAGTAATATTTTTGCATTGGAATAAATGATAAATGCATTAGTTTTAGCTGGTGGTGGAAGTAAATGTAGTTGGTCAGCTGGAACTATTAAACATTTTTTATGCGATCTTAAAAAACAATACGACATTTTTTGTGGCGTATCTGCTGGCGCTATCAATGCAGCTTTCTTAGCCCAATTTAAAACTGGTGAAGAGGAACAAGCTGGACGAGCCCTTTACAATCTTTGGTTAAATCTAAAAACTAAAGATGTAGTTAAACGATGGTTTCCTTTGGGAAAATTACATGCATTATGGGAAAAATCTTTTTTAGATAGTTCACCATTACATGATTTAATCCATACAAATATTAGTTTAGAAAAAATTAGAAATTCAGGTAAAAAAATAGGAATTGGTGCCGTAAATTTATCTACAGGTAAATATCACGTTTTTGACCAAACTTCCGATTATTTAATTGATGCCGTAATTGCCAGCGCTACTTTTCCAGGCATGATGACACCCGTAAATTTTATGGATCATTTATGGATGGATGGTGGGGGCGGCGAAGTTTGCCCTACCAAAACCGCAATTGAAATGGGCGCTGAAACAATTGATGTAATTGCAACTTCACCTGAAATTAGGAATAAAAAATTCTTAGATAAACCATCAGTGATTGACGTATTGAAACGCGCTATTGATTTGGGTACAGATAAGATTATTGATAATGATTTAGAAACTTTACAAATGCATAATAAATTAGTAGAAGCGGGAATGTCGAATAAAAAATTAATTGATGTAAATATTATTCGACCAAAATATAATTTATCTGAAAATTTACTTAATTTTAATTCGGAAAAAATTAAAAAGATGTTGGAATTAGGTTATGCCGAGGCAAAAGAAAAATTCGGCAACAAGGATTGAAGTTGTTGCCGAATGTATTTGATTTGTGATTATTATGGAACGGACGGATCTAACATTCGTAAATCTAAGCTAATTTTCGTATACCAATATAATGTTGTATGTGGAAGACCAATTCCATCAACTTGTATAGTATGACCATCAACTAATTTTACAATCATTTCAATATCATTTAACATTGCATCTTTAATTGATTTTTTATGACCAACTTTAATAGAAAAAATATTATTATCTAATTTAACAAAAAAATCTCTTTCTATTAAAGCTCCAGCATATCCATCATCTTCTAAATGGCATATTGTTTTTACTTTGCCTGCCGCTATACCATTAATACATTCATAAAAATGTGTAGGTAAATATAAACTCGTTAACCCATTAACATAACCATTTGTTGTTGTGCATGTGCCAAAACCACTTTGTTCTTCATATTGATATGAACTCATAATTTCCTCCTAAAATTATCTTTCATCCCCCGTACAAAAATCTTACATCTAACTACATATTTGTTTATGCATTAAATTTCGGACAATCATCGGACGTAAAATGAAAACGACAACCAATTAATAAAAAATGTTGTCGTTTTTTAATTTTACTAAAATTTTTATGGAATTGTCGGATCTATCATTCTTGAGTCCATAATTATTTCTCCGAACCAATACAAAGTGGTATTTAAAATGCCAACAACATAAAGGCTTAAAATTTGTTGAAATTCTCCATCTAATTGAATATTTAATTCAATATCTGTTAGTAAATTATCTTTATCTGAAATTTCATTTCCAGAAGAAATTAAATATGATCCATTATTTAATTTTATGAAAAATTTCTTTTCAATTAGGGCTCCAGCATAAATTTCATTTTGATTATCTTCATGGCGACAAATTATTTTTGCTACACAAGATGCCATACCATTTAAGGCATTATCAAATGCTAAAGGTAAATCAATACTAGTCATACCAACTAACTGATCATCTGTTGTTATTTGAAATGCAGTTGTGCTTATTTTTCCCGTTGTACAAAAAGACATTTTATTTCTCCTAAATTTATATTGAAACAGCTAAATCCCATTTAAACCCACCAACCCAATCAATTGTTGTACCTAAAACTCCAATTCCAATAATTTCTATGCCATAACCAATTAATTGAAAATCTATAGCTGCGGTTATTAAATCTAATTCTTTTGTTGTTACCAAAGATGGTAAAGAGCCTGCGAGTGAATAAGAAGATCCAACTCTTTTAACACTAAAAGCTTGTCTCCAAATTGCAGAAGCTTGATTTGATCTTTTTTGAGCAACGACTACAACTTCTCCCGTTGCCACTCCTGTTGAACTTAAATGAGTAGAAATATCATCAGAAACAATAGTAGCTGGCGTTAATCCTGTTGTTGCAACCACACTACCCACCGAAGAAAAATCCCCACTGTAAAGAATACTAGTCATAATTTGCCCCCCTTTTTTTGTTAAACTTACATTTTATTAAGCGGTTCCGCTTAAAAATCTATAGAATGGAATAGACTGAGCCGACGCCGCCGTTCCATTTATTTGAGAAAAAGCTATTGAACTGGGTAAAGCTGTAGTTCCAGCTGAATAAAACCCAAATCCTAATAACTCTTGATAAGTGCCATTAGTTGCAACGCCTAAAGGACCATTAAATTGATCAGTGGCTCCTGAAACCAAATAATTAGAAATTGTCATCATGCCAGTATTTGCCGACGCAGTACTTGAAATAATTCCCATCCAATAATCATTATTAGTTATAGTTGTTGTCCAACCCAACGGAAAAATGCGGGCTCCAGTAAATAATGATTGATTAGTAGCGGTACTACTACTAACGGTTAGACCGGTAGATGTAGAAGCGCTAGCATATAATGATAAAGAACTATTATTTCTAGTATATAATCCTGCCCAATATCGCACTGTAAAAGCTGCACTGGAGCCTAAAGTACTATTTCTTGAAACGAAAACATCTAATAACATTCTATCAAATTGAAAATTATTACCGCCTGGCATTGGGTGAATATGTAGTGCAGTCTGCCCTATTTGTCCGCGAGCAGGAACACCTTCAATAAATGGATCAAATTTTGATTTTGTAAAATCTACGGGCGCTCCAATGCTAATTGTATTTCCATTTACGCTTATACTAACCGCGCCCGTCGCACTTAAGCTGCTCGTTGCAGGAACACTTAATTGAACACTACCATTACTAAATCCTACGGTTTGCGCTCCCAAACCATTAAACAACATAGAACTTAGTGCTAACGTTGTAGTGCTATTTTGCGTTGTATTTCCGGTTGCAAAAAACCCGGCGCTTGTTGCGCCGCCGCCGGCTGCAACTGAAGCGGTTAATGTGCTACCATTTAATCCAAAAGATACGCCGTTAGCATTACTAAATGTTAAAGCACTTAAATTATTACTTGTAGTTCCCGCGCTTACATTAATATTTGTAATTCCGCCACCACCTGCGGGAACGGACACAATTACGCTACCATTACTTACTCCAACTGATGCAATACCAGCACCATTAAATATTAATGAGCTTGCATTTATTGTACCAGATGAAGATTGTGTAGTATTACTCGCGGCAAATACGCTCAATACTTGATTAGACTGCGTTCCAGAAACAACTACGCTTCCATTTGAAACGCCAACAGAAACAAGCCCAGCGCCTCTAAATTCTATAGAAGAAGCATTATCCGTGCCAGAAGAACTTTGTGTCGTATTACCAGCAGCATACATTGATAATACTTGATTAGACTGCGATCCTGACATTTGAATACTACCATTGGAATATCCAACTGTAATATTTCCAAGCCCATTAAAACTTAAAGTGCGAGCGTCTAAAGTAGTAGAACTGTTTTGTGTAGTATTACCAAGTGCATATAATCCTACAGTCTGATTAGTTTGAGTGGGAACAGTATAAGATCCGGTAATAGTTGAACCATTCAAACCAAATGCTAAACCATTAGAATTACTAAATGTAATTGCAGATAAATTATTGGAAGTTGTTCCAGCAGAAACATTTATTGCAGATATAAGTCCTGCTGTACTTGGAACAGTATATGAAGCCGTAATACGAGACGATCCAGACATACCGAAAGAAATACCATTACTATCACTAAATACTACAGTTCCACTCGTGGCAGTTTGAGTTCCGGCGCTTGGAACCACAATGTTTTGAGTTTGAGCTGTTTGTATTGCTGATAATTGAATACTACCATTGGAATAACCCACCGTAATTATTCCAAGACCATTGAAACTTAAGCTTCGAGCATCCCTGGTAGTAGAGCTATTTTGAGTTGTATTTCCTAATGCAAACAACCCTACAGTTTGATTTGTTTGAGCCGCTACAGATCCGGTTATTGTGCTTGCATTTAAACCAAAACTAACTCCATTTGCATCAGCAAAAGTTAATGCACTTAAATTATTAGAAGTAGTTCCTGCCGATACATTGATATTCGTTAATCCGCCTGCACCTGCGGGCACTGATACAATGACACTACCGTTAGATACACCAACTGAAGCGGCTCCAGCACCGTTGAAAATTAATGATGAAGCATTTATTGTTCCAGATGAACTTTGTGTTGTATTGCTTGCCGCAAATACACTTAATACTTGATTAGATTGAACGCCAGATACAACAACACTTCCAGCAGAAATGCCTACAGAAATATCACCGGCTCCGCGAAAATCTAAAGAAGAAGCATTTCTTGTTCCAGAGCTTGATTGCGTTGTATTACCCACAGCAAACATGGTAGCTAATTGATTAGTTTGAGAACCAGAAATTTGGATTGAGCCGTTAGAATAACCAACAGTAATATCACCTAGACCATTAAATGATAGACTGCGAGCATCTAATGTTGTTGAGGAATTTTGTGTTG
>JACCDR012183875.1_pt1 | contig 11012 bp, 24 predicted proteins | sample 7446431 | NCBI WGS metagenome assembly JACCDR01 (sample SAMN15323443, study PRJNA562643) | freshwater metagenome | isolation source: river surface water | place: USA:Blue River Watershed | collected 2017-08-17 | reverse complement strand
GAGCGTGTATACGCTGTATTTGCCAGCAATACAAAAGGCGGAGCCGATCGCCCCGCCTTTGGTGTATGTGCCCGTCCTCCGTCGCTAGCCGCTGCGGGTTAGTCCTCGTCTACCCCACTGTGTCTCTCCCAAACCACACCAGTTGAGGGGACACAGTGGGGGGGGGCTACATCGGCTCGTTCGGGTTATTCTCCATTAGTTTAGCGAGGCGCAATTCAACTCGCTTGACGTTACGCTGCTCAAATGGCGTCAACTCGCGCTGTGTGGCTAGGTGAGCATACTGCCGAAGTGAGGCGTTCGCCATGTCTACCTTGATTTGCCACTGGCGGGCTTCCTTCTCGGCTGGTGTCTGGCTGTAGCGTGCGAATCCCATCGTTGTCACCCCTCCCCACCGCTCTCGGCGGCGTGTCGTGGTCGGCCTCTCCCACGCGGCGGATTCTTGATAAGTGCGTCCACATCCTCTCGTGGTATCTGCCAAAGGCGATTGGCGATACAATACGCACCGGGGAACTTGCCTTGCTTGCACCAGTGCTTGATGGTGTCCGCCTTGACCCCTAGCACGGCGGCGGCTTCAGTTGTCGTTAGCATTCGGCTTCTGTCCTGTTCGGATACAATGGGCGATGGTTCGCGCCCTATCATCTCGTGCTATGCCGAAGTTGCCCGTAAACCCGCTGGGTATGAACGCCTCTGCTATCTGGGCATCGGCTTCCCTCTGGGCTTCCGCTCCTGCCTTGTATGCGTCGAAAGCGATGCGCTCAATCAGGTTTTGAAATTCCAAAATCTCAATATCAAGATACTTGCAGATTCTACTCCACGCCTCGCTTGCTATCTTCTCTTCGTTTGTCATTTAACCCCCTATATGCTCGCCATCGTGACCAAAGCCAAATACGATAAGGTTGGAAGCGTTCGAAGCCCATGAGCGGAAGATACACAGCATAGCGCCAGTGGTGCTCTCGCATGGCGCGGGCGATTGACCCGCGCCATGCTTTTGCCCTTGCCTTCATTATGCCGCCTTTCGGTTGTGGAATGCGCCGCGCCGCTCGACTTCTGCTTTGGCCTCCTCTAGTGGTTTGAAGAAGTTGCTGCGGGCCGGCTCCCAAGATGTGCTGCCGTTGATCGTGGCGCGGGTGAGGAGTTCGGCGTACCACTCACCGTTGTGCTTCATCAGCGCCAACATATAGCGGTATGTGCGATGCTCCATGTAGTAGTTCGATCGGCCATTGACTGTCTCAATCGTGCAAATCCAGTTCGGGTGCTTCGTGCTGTTAACTGTCTGGATGCTCATCGTTTTGGCCTTTCGTGTCGTGCTCCGTTTCAGTGATGTAATAATATCACGTAGCGGGATAAATTGTCAATACCCAATCTTGAACAGATTACTACACGGGCAAACAAAAGCGCCCGCGTGGGGCGCTCGTTTGTGGTGGGGGTGGGCTACCCGAACAGCGACCACACCCTATCCTTCGCCCGCTTGTCCTCCGCCCCCTTGATAGCGTCCGCTGCGGTCTTGTCCGCTCGTGCTGCCCAGCCAAGCGAGAAGAAGAACGCAGCCGCGCCGACGAAGAAGATGATGACCACCGCTCCCGCTCCCTGGAAGAACTCAGCCGCGTTTAGTTCGGGGAGTAGCACGAAAAGCCCTTTGATGCCAGCGGCTAGGATGCCAAGCGCGATGGCCCATTTGACCATGCTCAAAAGCGCTCTACCGAAGAGAGCGCCGATGAAGAGACACAGGAGGATGAGAATGAGTGTGATCATGTTACCAACTCAACTGTGTATCTTCCAACTGCACAGGAGCCGCGCTAAACGCTCGAATGGTCATATGCAATCGTTCTATCTCCGCCCGCAATTCTACCACCACCGGGCTATCACCGCACGCTTGTGCAAGCGCTAGCGTGGTGAAGTCTTGGAGGGAGAGCGGGCCGCGCTTCTCATCAATCAGCGCGGCCAACTCATCAGAGATAGTTTGGCGGTACACGCGGCTCACTTCTTTTTGGCCTTCTTGGTTGCGCCCATCGCGCCGTATGCGTTCGCCAGTTCACGTAGGCTGCTGAGTTCGCAACGCGGCAGTTCCTTTTTGACCGCTGTTCCGAACAAGCCGGGGTAGGCAGCTCCACCTACAAACACGATGCGCTGTGCAGCGTCCACGGCTGGCACCTTTGCCCGCAACTCCTGAACAAGCGCGTGGGAGGTGGCGTCGAATTGCCGCCGCGCCTCGATTTCGATATTGTCTTTTTCCCCACCGACGATATAGCCATAAGGCAGGCCGGCCACGAGCGCATCTAGCAACTCGGAGCGCTCCGAGAGCGTGAGCGGGCGTCCACCGCGACCAATCAGCGCCTTGTCCAGATTGTCTAGTGCTGCCTCTACACCTAATTCGAGCGTGGCCCCACTCCGATACTCACCCGCATTGAAGAGTGCAAGGTTCACCGTTCGCCCGCCACCATCGATGATGAGTAGCCGCCCCGCTGTGTCACCTTCCAGAGACGCATAAGCCGCTTCGCCCTCCCGCTTGACGGTCACTGTGCTAATCGTGAGCCGCACATCACGCCCGTTATACTTGAAAGCGTGCGTGCCCTTCAGCGTGTCTACCACCTTGGACGAGAGATGCCATAGGCTAATCGGGATAACGGTGGTCAGCCTGATAGATGCTTTCGATACTCCTGGAAGCGCGGCAGCCACACCCGCAAGGATGAAATCAAGCGTCGTTCCATCGTAGTAGCGCGCATCGCTCCCGCGTCCACTGGAAGCCGCAGACGAACGCTCAACCGCCAATTTGCCAAGAAACCGCTCGATACCATCGCGCTCTATCACATGCTCGTCACTCTTCAGTGAGCGCCACGATTGAGCCGCAAGCCCCTTGCTTGCAAACACTTCCCACGAGAACGCGCCGTGAAGCGAGCGCACAGCCGGCATCAAAATAGCGCGGGGCACGTCATCAGACCCCACCCGTACAAGCACCACAGCACGCGCATTGCCGATGTCTGCGGCTACGTCTGCGGTCACTACCGCGTCATCTTCCTTGACCACATATTCGGTTTGCATCTTCGTCTCACTCATCACTTTGTCCCATTCTGGCCTAAATTGGCCTGTCTGTGTGTCTGTCTGTCGTTTTACCCTGCGTCTGCCCAATCATCATTGTCCAGACCTTCACCCATCTTTGCAAGAATAGCACGAGCCTCTTTGCGGGTGCGTCCGTTGGCTTTCATAGCAGCAATCAACGCACGCTTGCGATCGTCGCTTAATTTGCCCGTCTGTCTGTCTGGTGTTTGCGGAGCCGGCACAGAGGCGCGGATCGTGGGTTCGTTCACACGTGTCTGTGCAGACACCACCGGGCGGCTTGGCTGCGCCAGTGTGCGCCCGCCTATCAACTGCTCTGCCCGCTCGTACCCTTCCACCCACAGCGCGGCGCGTGCGTTCGCTGGCGTGCCCACCTGATCCAAGCCTGTTCTATCAAGCAACACCACCCGCCCATTCTGCATTGCGGCTGCCGGGTAGGGTTCATCTCTGATTGCCTCTAGCAACTCGCGCTTGCGCTCCGTATCATCCCCCGATTGGCGCACAAGGTAGAGGACGGAACGGGCATCTAGACACAGCCGAGTAAAATTATTGACCATTGGCCCGCTCAGTTGCAAGTCCTCCACGTTGGCGCTCTGTGCGAGCAATTGAATGGATATGCCCACCTTACGCGCCCCACTCCCCAATGCCAATGCAAACTGATCCCACTTCGACTTCTCCCCGCGCTTTGCGCCTGAGAGCTGTTGACACGCCGCGTTCGCCTCGTCTAGCAACACGGTTATCCTTGGGAAATGATTATGCGGCAGCTCGTGATTGTTCGCCTTTAGATATGCATCCCGCTCCTGCATTCTGCGGTGATACTCCGCTATCACCACCTGCATTCCTGCCCATACCGCTGACCAATCCTCACCTCCACCAATCGACGGCAGCCCGAACCAATCAGACGAGTGGGGATCAATCAAGAATACCAGTTCACCACGCTCTATGCGCGACTTCACAACCGCCTTGAACGTCGTGGACTTGCCCCCGCCCGTCTCTGCCGCTAGCAAGCCGTGTGGCCGGGTATCGAACCACGGCAGCCATTCAGATGGCGGTAGAAGAGACACGGGGGGGATTATCTCAGCGTCTACTGCATCATCCACTACCGGAGCAAGGGGCGTGTTGGTCAGCGTGAGTTGAGCGGCATTCGGGAAGGTGCGCGCCGCATACGTGCGCTGCGTGGCAAGCATCCCGCGTGTCACCTCACGTCCACTCGCCTGCCAAAAGAACACCTTGTAGCCCCCTGGCTGCTCAATTAGAGCAAAGCGCTTCAGCGCGAATAGAATCACGATGCCTATCACGAGATACGGCAGCCATCCATTATCGGCTAGCCAATAGCGGACATAGCGACCAAAGAAGAGAAGCCCAATCAGGAGAAGCAAGGACAGAAACCCACACAGCACGAGCAGACCGCGCCAATCGAGAACGGCAGTGCGGCGCACCCACGGCGCGCTGTCCACGCCCCCACCCTGCGGCGCTTTGTCCAAGTTGTCATGCTGTATGATCTTCGGTCCCACTAGCCTAGCCTCTCATACCCGATGTAATAGATTCTGCGTCCGATCGGCAAGCCCCACAGTACCCGCCCTACACGCACAATTGGCTTGGGGCGGGTGTGGAGTTGCGGCGATAGGCCCACGAACAAGAATAGGAAGAACAGCGGGATATACAGCCACTTCATAACCTTGGCCTCTTGCTCTCTCGATAGATGACGAACAGCACGAAGCCCACAAGCGCCACCGTGCCTGCTCCTGGATTGAGTGCCCACGCGGCACACGCCAGCCATCCGAGCCACGAACCTATCACGATGCCACCCACAATCAAAGCGGGGGCGTGGTCTGTTTTTACTTCGTCGCGCCGAAAGCGAACCATAGGAAGCCTCCCACAATAAAAGCAGCCAGTACCGCAAAGAGATGAGAGTTGACGAGCGCCACGGCATATAGCGATGCGAGGATGAGCGCCAACGCGCCGACGAACAGCAGCGCCAGCGCATAGGGCCACGTTTCGGGCAGAGTGTAGAACTGCGCCAGCTCTTCGGTGGGCGTGGCTGGTGGGAAGCGCTCCGTAGGCGCGCTAAGGCGTATAGTCTTGCCTGTGTAGATATGCTCAATCTGCATTTTGCCGAATCTCCTCACTATAAGTTTTCCCTGCGAGAAGGCGGCGCATGGGAGAAAAGCCAATACCAAACCGTGCCGCTAATTCCTTGACGGTATGCCCACCCGCGACGTAGAGCCGCCGCGCCTCTCTTGCTTGTTCTATGGTTAGTTTGGCGTTGGACGTGTGGCGTTTTCCTATATGCGCCGCGCTCATGTTTCGACGGGCTTCGTCACTAATAACTCTTCCGGTAAGCTTCTTTCTTATCCGGTCAACTACATCCGGTTGTCGCATTCGAGCAACATGCGCTGCCCTGGCTTCCGGCTTGCTCCAATACTCACGCAACCGCTCAGATCGCGTGCTGCTTGCCTTTTGGGAATATCCCCGCGCCCGCGGGCGCTCGTCCATCCTTTTACGAAACTCTGGGTTTTGCCACATCTCTCGTAGGTGCTCACCGTGCCGGGCACGGCGTTCAGGTGTGAACTCACCTCCTCTCCCCTTTGCGTCCCTGTCCGCCATATTGTCGGCGGGCGTACCCGCAAACAAATGATCGGGGTTGCAGCATGGGGGATTATCACATCTGTGGCAAACGCTATACCCATCAGGGATAGGACCAATTAGCAGTTCATAAGCAAAGCGATGTGTATACGCCTGAAAATGCTTTCCCCCATGAGAAATGCTTATTTTCCCGTACCCTCTAGGTGTTCGTGATCCACTCCATTCCCAACACCCATCGCTTTTTGATACCTTAGCCCAAAAACGGGCTATTACTTTTTCGTCCATACTTGATCTATGCCTTATAATTATGGTGAACGACGCTCTAGCGGGCTGAGTTCACTCGCGCCGTCCTGCTACAACCGGGGCGGCGCTTCACTGCGTTTGGGGCTGTTCCATCTCCGCAGGCTGCACTTCGTTATACTCTCGCACGTCCTCTGGTCTGAATCTCCAATGCCCACCCACCTTACGAGCTGGTATGTCACCACTCTTTGCCTTGTTTGATACAGTACGCGGGTGGAGTTTCAGGTATTGCGCAGCCTCTTCAACAGTCAAAAGCCCTTCGTCACTCACTATACATCACCTCCCTACGCCTATATACCTCAAAATACGTCTACGTTCGCTATTCTACACCCGCGCTCGTCATTTGTCAATGCCCCGCACAATGGCGCGTGGGGCGGTCTAGCAGATCGCCGCTCGTCTCATATACATATCGCAGACCGCACGCGGGCCTTCTGGCGCGTTTGGGAACGTCACCGCCTCGTAGTAGACAAAGCGGTCATTCTTTACATCGATGCGAACCAAACCGAGTGCTACGGTTGTATCTGGCAATGTTGGGGCATATGCCATAGTGCGTGCTCCTTTTGGGTGAGGTGTCAATCGAGAACAAGCGGCTGAACCTTCATCAACACGGCAATTGCAATCTCTGCGGCTTCCCCCTCGATAATCAATCCGTATGTGTCGGAAGTCTCTCCTACAAACACCACACCAATGTGTGCTCCCCGAATCTCGTTCCCGTAGGGGTTAATGTCGATGTGAGACACGTTATCGCTATTGATAATGTGTGTGCCAATGCGCATGAATGCTGTCATAGTAAAATGCTCCTTTTGGGTGAGGTGGTCCGCCACGTTGGCTGCCACGTTCGCCCCGGTTATGCGATGCATGAAAATGTATTCTTTTGTATCCTGTTGCGCGTCCCAATGCGCTATAAGGCATCTCCGATGCCCTCTCCCCATATCTGATACACAGGCGACGGAGTGAGAAGATTAGCCCGATTTATCGCTTTCTGATGCGGTGTCGCCATTGGCTTCATTGGCTTCGCCACGTTCGAGTGCCACGTTCGTGCCATCAGATGCAATCCGAAGTGCGGTGCGAAGTGCGCCGATCAAACTCGATTGACCGTACTTCTTTTTGACGATTTCGATTAGGCGCTTGTCCTCGTCGTCAAATCTAACGGTGGTTGGTGGGATACTTCTCATTTAGCGATTCCCATACTTTTGGCGCTTCGCAGAACTGCCGAAACGACACACGCAGAATACCACACGCAAACCACGCCCACCCAAACCGATGCATAAGCGGACTAGAATAGCGCCACGGCTTCCATTGTGGCGGATTGCTTATCTCAATAAAAACAGTCATGGCATCTGTCCTGTTCGGATACAATGTGCAATGGTTCGGGCGCGATCGTCGCGGGCTACTCCAAAGTTACCACTAAATCCGCTTGGTATAAACGCCTCTGCAATCTGGGCGTCGAACTCCTTCTGTGCATTCACCGCATCATACACCGCACGCTCGATAAGGTTCTGTAATTCCAGTATATCGAAGTGGGATGCAATTGCATCCCACGCCTGATGTGCCAACTGCTCTGCTTTCACTATACCCCCTCGAACCGGGCGCGATTGGCGGCGAGATTGGCGCGGATTTCCGCGTTGCTGATGCGATTGTATTGGGCCTTGGCAGCGATGAGTGCGGCGCGGGCCTCGGCTGCGGCTTTCTTGGTGGCGGCGCTTGGGGCGTAGTGAGCGTTGCGGGCGGCGAACACGTCGGCTTTATCAGCGGCTTTGAGTGCGGCGAGTGCTTCGATGGAGTTCATTGCTTTGGCCTTTCGTGCTACATCTTTCAACTGATGTTAGTATAGCACGGTGCAATACAAAATACAATAGACTTTTATTGCGATTTGATAACATTTTCGCAATAATTCATTTTACCGCCCGCCGCACATCCTCTAACTCAGCATGCGAGGTATACAACTCGTCCATCTTCGCGGTGCTGTGGCCGGATAGCTTCTTGCGCACCGCCGCTGCCGTGCCGTCCAATGCGAGGATAGTGAGGGCTGTAACACGCTGGTCGTGTATCGTCATCTTGGGGTCTATCTTTGATGCCTTCTTGATGCGCCCCCACCGATAGCGCAGATGGTCAACGGATATGGGTGTGCCGTCTCTGGTATCGACAAAGACATGACCGCCTTCTGTCCACTTCCAGCCGTTCGCTAGTGCGGCGCGCATCTGTGTGGTCTTGAACGCTCGGAACATCTCCACCATATCCGCAGGTAGCGGAGCTGTGCGCGGCTTCTTGGTCTTCGTCTTCCCCTCGATATGGGTATTGCCAAGTCTGCCGCGTGTGCTGGCAATCGTGACCGTGGCATTCTCTAAATCCACATTAGACCACCGCAGGCTAGATGCCTCTCCCCTCCGAAACGCTAGCCGGCTTGTGAGATGCCAGAAGGGACACAGTGGGGCAGGTGCGCCCCTCGTCCGCTTGCGGTTCCTGGGTGCCACACGCTCATCTGACATATCCGTGAGCCATACGGGTGTCTGGTCATCTTCGGCAGCCATTTGGAGCATGTAGCCCCGCTCTGCCTTCGTAAGCGCTATGCCCTCTTTGCGTTCGATCGGTGGCACTTTCACTTTGCGAAACGGATTCTTGGTGAGATATTCCAGCGGGTCTACTGCGTAGTCGAATGCTTGCACAAGAACGCTCTTTAACTGTGAGGTGTTCTTGAACTCATCTTCAGCCAACCGATTGATCATGGTTTGGCCGATGATGTGTGTCACCTTCTCGATCCGCAGCCGGCCTAGCCCACCCTCTCCACAGGAGTATTCGCAGTAGTATTGGTAGGCTTCATACGTCTTTGGCCCTATGTGCGGCTTCTTTAGCCCTAACCACATCGGGAGATAGTCTTGCACGAGCATTGCCCCGCCTACGAGGTCGCGTGTGCCCTTCTCTTTCTCTTCGGCAAGCTTATCTAGCCACGCTGCCGCGTCCTCATAGGATTGAAAGCTTTCGTATCGTGGTTCTGCGCCTTCGAGCGTGAAACACGCCTCGAACGGCTTTGCTCTACCCTTCTTAGTCCTAATGAGGCCGGTTCCTGGCTTGCGGCGGGGTCGTTTCTCTTCTGCTTTCTTGCGTGCCATTCTGACTCTCCCCTCAGATATGCCCGTAGGCTTTCGGCATTCACAAGGATGTGGCGATCTCCGATGAGCAGAAAGCGACCTTGCCGCCCCCATGCTCGAACGGTCCGCAAGTCCTTCACCCGCAGAATATCAGCAGCCTCTTGGAGTGTCAACGCTTCATCCTTCAACATCCCGCCCTCCCTCCACCATTGGTTTGATGAGAGCGCGGATGCGCGCCACGATCGCCGCGCCTGGCTCGGATTGCAGGATGTCGTGTAGGATGCTCTCCGCCTCCCCCAGCGCCGCCTGTGTCTCTCCCATCTGCCGCTCTGTTGCCGTTAGGTGTGTGTTGGCTGTCACCATTAGCCGGGTGAGTTCGGTATTCTCCCGTTGCAACACCTCCACCGTCACCATGTCTGCGCTGCGGGCATCTAGCATCTCCCGCAGGCATTCCACCAGACTGACATCTTGTGGACATTCGAGCAAGGTGGAGATTTCTTCCAGCTCGCGGAGAAACATGTTTGCGCGCATCCGCTCTGCCTCCACTTCCCCTCGTAGCGCTCCATTCCTCCCCTCCAAGTCCTTGACCAACGCCTGTGCGCTCTGCCGCGCCTTGTCCAGTTGCAGCATTGTACGTGCGAGCGTCAATAGCGCGTCCTGTGGCGTGCTCTGTGCCTGTGGGAGAGACACGGTGGGGTGTTTGTGTGGTGTTGTCATTGTTTCGCACTCCTCTTGGCTAGCCGTGCCTGTGTGAGCCGTAGCCCCTTTTCAAGATTGGCGCGATCTGGACACTCCCAATCACATTCTTCGCTGCCTGCCTTCTGGCATCCATGCCCCGGCACCCACCCACAATCGAAATAGGGTTCGTCTTCCCATTTGTCGTCCTGGTCTGGATACTCCGTCCAATCGTGGTCATACTCTTCAAGCACAAGCCCACACGATAGGCATATCCGCCCATAGGGCTCTTCGCTCTGTTCGGTGTGTTCACATACGCTCATTGCAACTCCCTCCAAAAGCGCTGCAAATCGTCCTTGTGAAACCGATATACCATCTGCTTACCTCGATTGGCACGAAAGCCCACCTTGCCCGCGGCGGCGTAGTGTTTGAGCGCGTGTACTTTGATGCCCAAATACTCAGCGGCTTCTTGCATCCCCATGCCTTCTGGTTCGGGGGGCGGCGCTTTCTCTATTGGTTTCTCCTGCACTAGCGCCTGCAACTTATCCAATTTCGCCCTATCGACTATCACCAACCCCGCAGCCTCTAGGCGCTGCCACAGCGCATCGTTCACCCCCACGCCCATAGCGCGGGCTTTGATGGGCTTGTTTGGCTTTTGTGTCATCGAAACATCCCCTTCCACGTATTGACCTTTGCTCGCTGCCGACGCTCTTTCCAGTAGTTCGGGTTTGCGCGGGCCTGTGCTTGCCGATAGGCCCGCGCCTTGCTCACCCGCTCCTCTCTCCGCGCTGCATACCACTTTCGGCGGCGTTCTAGTTGCGCTGGCGTCCACTTTGCCGATGCGCGCTTGCGTGGTCTGCCGGGGTGCGCTTGCTTCCACGCCTTAACCCGTGCCGTGTGGTATTCGGGGTTCCTTAGTCGATATGCCCTATTCGCCTCTGAGCGACACGCAGAGCACCATTGGGGCTTCTTGCCCACCTCAGATACCACATGCTGGCCCTTCGTACACCAGAAGCGCCCTGAACGCGCTAGGGAGGCAACGCAATAGGAGCATAGATCCCTAGTCTTTTTCACAACCCCCGTCCCCTTCTCGGAGCACTCACAGTTCTTGCATGTCCACATCACATCACCCCGCGCCGCGTTGGGCGGCGGCTATTCAATCATGCTGCCTTCCGTCGCTGTGCTGCAATCAAGATGCGCTCTAACTCCGGCTCTATCCGATAATTACACAAAAGCAGATTGTTCAATTGCGGGCCTCTCAACTACGTGCAAGGCTTCATCGCGTGCGAGCCGTGCTAGGCTCTCTCG
>JACCDR011533272.1_pt1 | contig 11013 bp, 14 predicted proteins | sample 7446431 | NCBI WGS metagenome assembly JACCDR01 (sample SAMN15323443, study PRJNA562643) | freshwater metagenome | isolation source: river surface water | place: USA:Blue River Watershed | collected 2017-08-17 | reverse complement strand
GACGATAGTTTTTGAGAATTGCTTTCATACACTATTTCTTCTTAGCAGTAGCTGGACCTGAAGCCTTGGCAGCCTTGGCTGCAGCGATTTCAGCATCATTCTTCTTCTGTTCAAGTTCCTTCTGCATCTTACCTCCGTGACGATGGAACTTCTTCGTTGGCGAGAATTCACCAAGACGATGACCTACCATTTCTTCGGCAACAGTAACCGCAATGTGATCTTTCCCGTTGTGAACGCCGAAGGTGAAGCCGACCATTTCTGGCGAGATCATTGATGCTCGCGCCCAGGTCTTGATTACACCACTCTCTCCGGGTTTCTTTCCGGCGATCTTTTTGAGGAGCTTTTCGTCTATGTATGGTCCTTTATAGAGTGATCTTGACATTAAATGAGATAAGGAACGTAGTGACTATATCGAATTTAGTTCCGAATCTGCCCCTTCCTAGGACAGATTCCTGGAACTGGTACAGGTCACCACGAATCCAAGTTAATATTTTGGTAATCCGCTTGCAGCTATTTTCTCATATACGAGAAAACCCGCGCAGTGGCGGTGCGATGAGAATCCCTCGTAAAGACAGGTAACGGCCGGCCTTAACAGGGATTCCCAACATCTTTCATCCCTTGTTTTGACACTTCCTTGGTCTCTGTACGTACAGAAACCTGAGGTTGGAACGTGGCCAATACTACGTGAAATACAGGAAAAAGTCAATTATTCCGGCTTCTTTGCTATACTGGGGCCATGATTACCCCATCACACCTCATATATAGCTGGGCTTTAGCAAAATATACCGAAAAATCAGGCTCTTTGGGTGCGAACAAGAAACGTACAGTCGCCTTCATCCTGGGTGCACTGACGCCGGATGTGCCAGTCTTTGTCTTCTTCCTGGTTTGCGGGATTGTCCTTGGCTATGGGCACGAGCAACTATGGGATGATATGTACTTTAATTCCGGCTGGTCGGTCCTCTTCACTCTCAGCCACTCACTCCTCCTGTGGCCTCTCCTTCTCCTCATCTCCTACCTGCGACAGTGGTATCTGCTCGGGTGGTTTGCCCTTTCGGCCTGTTTCCATATCGTGGTGGACTTCTGTGTCCATACAGCTGATGCCTACCGCCATTTCTGGCCCCTTACAGACTGGCGGTTCGTTAGCCCAATCTCATATTGGGACCGGTTATCCTACGGCCAGTATGTCGGGGTATTTGATAGTATCGTAGTCTTTGGACTCCTCCTGTGGCTTTTTGGCCGTTATCGATCAAAGGCGGCTCGCATCGGTATTAGTCTCCTTGTCTTGCTCGCTACCCTACGACTCGGCATGGAACTCGCCTATTTTATCTAATCTATGGCCAAACCCCGCGGCAGAGAACATTCGACCCTCACCGAGACGGCAGACTTACTTGTCCGTGAACTCAAGAAATACCCTGGCATCAAGATGATTGCCCCTGGCATCATTGATGCCAAGCGCTCGGGAAAACGTTTTATCACCGCTGTCTATACTACAGCTGGTATCCATTTCATCGTCTCTGGTACCGGTGTTCAGAAGATTGCCGTACACCTCGAGAAACCGACCGAGAGTAAGAGCCTGGTCGAGACTCTCAAAAACGCCAAAGCCCTCAAGCAGTTTGCTTGGGGCGAGCGAAAAACCTATTTGTAATCTGATGACTAGCAGTCACTACCGCCACCGTAGCGTGAACATGCTCCGCCGTCAGTAGCTGGCTTAGGAGCCGTACAGTTACTATCAGCGACAATTGAACCAAATTGGTCACGGCATTCAACTGTTCGTACGTTTCGACCATATGTTGTGGTACAAGAGAATGCCCACGGTGCATTACAAGCATAAGCTCCAACGACCCATCCGTATACCGGTGTCGTACACTCTGCCAACACAATTGTGTGGTATTGATATGTACGATTCACTGAGGCGCAGACGTTGGCGGCTGTACCAGTCATTGGCCGAATATACGTACTATTATCATTACCATCACCGCTCCAGTTCCAGTTACAAGTCACCGCCCAAGCTGGTTCGAAGCACTTACCACCAACAGTGATTGTGGTTGAACTATTGCCACCACCGGGAGCACCCGTACTCGGGTCCCAACAATTGGTTCCGAGTTCGTCACAGTATTCTGGTGACCAGGTTGACGTAGCAGCCGCGAGGATATTGGCCATGAAGTTGCCACTCTTGGCCTGAGTGGTGGCACCAACATTGATAGGAGCTGGTGCATTGTTGGCTGGCGGTGTGCCGGGTGCTGCAGTCCAGGACTGGGCACCGATGAAGTTGTAGCCTGCGAGCAATACTGCTACGAGCGCTAGCGGCAATAAAGTACGATACGAATGTGTCATAGTACTTATATTGTATGTCATATGAATACTGTTTAGTCATGACTGTGGAGATACCCAAGTATGAAAAAGACACCACAGACTATACGGGTGTCTTTTCCTTGACCAAATTAATCTACTTCATCTCATCAAAATCCTTCCCCAGAGTAGGCATTGGTACTTTATCGGGACCATTCCAAAAACGCGGCCCTTCTACGGTGCTGTGGAGGGGTTTTCCAACTGGTCGAGAGTGCTCCGATACAGGAGTCCCTGACACGACAGCAACTTCAGGTATCTTCACCTCTTCTACCTGAGGATTGGTAGCGCGTTTTATCCTCATCGCATCAGGTGTCATTGTAGGCGCTGCCACCACCGGATCTCCTTGCAGTGCTTCATCGACTCTCATCCTCTCTGACATAACACGCTGTGGTCGAGGAGCTGACCCAACCGGAATGTCAGCTACCGTAGCAGCTGCTGGCTCTGCTTCTTTTGCAACTATAGGCGCTGTAGCTGGAACAAAATGCTCAATCGCGTCACTTTCTAGTTTAGCAAAACGCTCAATAAAATACGCAATATCATCTTCACTTGATGGCAATGATGCTGATACGAGACGATCCTCAACTACGCTCGATAGCTGTTCAAGAAGCGGAACCTTATCCACACTCTTTGCTCGTTTTATGTTAGCAATGAGTTCAATGACTGCTCGTCGTTTTTCACCCTGCAATAAATTATTAACTTTTTCAAAACGGCTGCTCTTCTTATCTAGTATGTTTTCAAAAAATCCCATATGTATATAGTATAACAGAGTGATAGTAGATATACAGAAAAAGCCCCGTCTGGGGCTTTTTCTGTATAGACCGATTTATAAGGATATAAATGCAGACTATTTGCGACTGGTCATCAAGCGACCTGGCTTGCGGCGGTCAACAATAAACTTGTTCGAGTACTTCTTTGGTGAACGAGTCTTTTGTCCCTTACCAACCGGACGACCTTGCTTGGTACGAGCGCGGCGGTGACCACGTGGACTGCGTCCCTCACCACCTCCGTGTGGGTGGTCTACGGCGTTCTTCGCACTACCACGAGTCTTTGGTCGGATACCACGGTGACGAGCACGTCCGGCCTTACCGAGATCAACGAGACGGTATTCCTCGTTTGATACGGCGCCGATAGACGCCCAGGCAGTACCGATAATCTTGCGGACTTCACTTGATGGAAGCTTTACGAGGGTGTATCCACCATCGTGTGCCACCACCTCGGCGTAGTTACCAGCAGAACGAGCGATACGAGCACCTGCTCCTGGCTTCAACTCCACGTTGTACACAAAGGTACCGACTGGAATCTTTGAGAGCGGCAAACGATTACCGGCCTTTGGCTTAGCTTCCGCACTGGTGATCACTTCGTCTCCAGCGCTTACACCCTGAGGAACCAAGATGTAGCGACGTTCACCGTCCTTGTAGAGCACGAGGGCGATAAAACCAGAACGGTATGGATCGTACTCAATTGTTTCTACTCGGGCAGGAATATCCTTCTTGTCGAACTTGAAGTCTACCTGGCGGTAGGTTCGCTTGTTTCCACCACCACGGTTGAGGGTAGTAGTACGCCCCATGTTGTTGCGTCCACCACTACTCTTTCCACCCTTAGTGAGAGACTTCAGCGGACTACTCTTGGTACTGGTGAGCTTCTTCTTGTACTCAATCACTGAGCCATCACGACGACCAGCTGATGTAGGTTTATATGCTTTCATACAGATGATGGTTAGGCGATGGTAATGCTATCGCTCGACTTGAGGTAGACATATGCCTTCTTGTAACCACGAGTGGTTACAACTCGGCCACGACTCCGTGAGAGAGCAGATTTGGTCATTTTGTTGACGATATTGACCGATACCGGCGTCACCTTGTAGACAGCAGCAATTGCTTCGGCCACCATACGCTTCGTTGCATCCTTGCGGACGTAGAATACGTATACTTTTCGATCCTGTGCCATCACCGCCTTTTCTGTCACTACTGGGGCAACAATAACGGTTGAGAGATCACGGTCGATAGCCTTGGCCTTGGTAACAACCTTGGTTGTTACAGCTGTCTCTTCGGTTGTTTTTTTACTACGACTAAAGAGTGCCATATAGGTTACTTAGTAGTTGTTACACTCGCTACACGCTTTTCGAGTACTTCAAGGGCTGCTGCCGGAGCAGTCACCACCACGTACTTGTAGGTAAGGAGTTCAACTGGATTAATATCTTTTGCCATCACAACTTCGATGTTACCGAAGTTACGGAAGCTCTTCTCGATAGCAAGATCGCGCTGTGGGAGTACCACGATAGCAGCATTCTTGCGCTTGGTTGCCAAATCAGTCTTGCCGCTGCCTGTTGCGAGCGCCTTGATGATTGACTTTGCGACAGCTGTCTTTGGCTCAGCGAAGGTAACGCCATCAATGAAGAGAACTTCACCATCAGCATGCTTCTTTGAGAGGACAGTTGCGAGTGCTTTTGCCTTTACCTTGCGGTTGAGCTTAACACTGTAATCCTTGTCACTACGTGGACCATGAGCGACACCACCACCTACCCAAATCGGGCTACGGCGTGAACCGTGTCGAGCGCGGCCAGTTCCCTTCTGCTTCCATGGCTTCTTTCCACCTCCGCGTACTTCACTACGGTCTTTGGTGTGAGCGGTACCAGCACGTTCGTTGCCTTGCATAGCAAGCACAACATCATGTACGAGGTCAGCGTTCCATGGAATCGCGAAGAGTGAGTCAGGCAAAGTAACAGAACCGTTTGCCTTGCCATCTACAGTATAGATTGATGCATTCATATATGCTTCGTTAATTCGCGACACTGCCGCGAATTTCTACTAATGATCCTGGTCGACCTGGAATCGCGCCCTTTACAAGGAGAAGATTCTCAGCAGGATTAACTTGGAGAACGGTCAGGTTCTTCACGGTGATGCGATCACCACCCATACGACCAGCCATGCGGAGACCCTTGATCACACGCTTGAAACCGGTAGCACCGATAGATCCTGGTTCACGTTCTGAGTGCTTCTGGCCGTGAGTACGACGACCACCGGCAAAACCGTGACGCTTTACTACACCCTGGAAACCCTTACCTTTTGATACCGCACTTACGGTAACCATATCGCCTGGAGCAAATACACTCGCATCGAGTGTTGCGCCAACAGCAACATCACTGATCACTTCACCGTAGGCTACCTTCGGACGAAATTCACGAACAGTTTCTGCGCCGTTGAACTGGCCTTTCTGCGCCTTAGCGATACGATGATCCTTCTGGTGACCGGTAGCAATCTGTACCGCTTCGTACCCGTCAGACTCGTTTGACTTGATCTTGGTCACTGTAGCTGGGGTCACACGCAAGATTGTTGCTGGGTGACACACGCCGTTAGCGTCAAAGATCTGTGTCATTCGGTCTTTGGTTCCAATAATAAACTTCATTTATTTTGGATTATCTAATAAGCTCGCTTTTGACTGACCGTACAACAAATCGCGCTTTTCGTGGCGCGAGCACAAGCTCGCTTACGAAAAAGCGCGATTTGTGCCCATTGGTTCTCCGGTATCACAGGGGACACCTTCAGCGAACGTAGGTCTTTCTAAAGCTCTGGGGAGTATACCAGAAATTTTCAGTAACGCAACCCTACCGGCTAGGCCTTACCGTCTAAGGAGCCAACCAGCATCGGCGGCGGTTACCGGCCAGGTGTAGGTAGGTTGCATGTTTGCGTACATACATTTGGTGAGTAGATCGGCTCCCACTGCATTAGTCTTCCTGAGGGTGTAAGCAATAACCGGAGCATGAGCCTCACCAGTCACTTTTTTAAGGGCATTGCAATCGCCTTTTTCAAACGCAAGTGGTGGAAGTTGTGCTTTGAGGGCAGTAATAGCATTGCTGTAGGCAGGCGTACCACTACCCTGACCAAATGCAGTAGGCCAGAGCTGCGCCATGATATCGGGATACCAGGTCTTCATATTTGATTGGCCGAACATCCCAGCGCCATCTTTATAAATTGCGTATTTGGTAGTACTCGTACTATAAAAGCTATTTGTCGAACCACTATACAACGCAGTTCTTAGACTCGCTGCTCGATCTGATAATTGCTTGGCACGAACAGTATCACCAAACACATCCTTTTCAATGCGAGTGGCTGCTTCAAGGCCAGCGAGAACTTCCACATTGTCCATCATATATTTAATTGGGTAGGTCTTTTTTGCCCAACTGACTCCATCAGTATCAATGAGAGCAGTCATGGTTTCCTGTACATTTCGAATCGCTGTCTTATTACTACGTACAAATGACTTGCTGCCACCAGCGCTGAGATAGCGATCAACAACAACCAAGAAGAGAGCCGCGGAACTATCCTCAGCATCAACGGTATTACACTGTCGTTCATCACTTTTTACGGGACAGGTAGTGCTATATCCTCCATCAAGTGAGTACCAGGTATCGAGTGGTACACCAGCAGTAGCATCAATATGTCTGGTATACCACTGTATCCAACGCTGTGCCATCGTGACGCTACCAGTCTGACCGGCATCAAGTACCCCAAGAATTGCCAGGTGAGAAAAATAGGGCGTTACTCGACGGAGCGGGGTCTTTGTCCCGTCTTCATAGACAGCCACTCCATCACTAACCGCGATTGCGCCAAAACTACTCTGGCGACTGTTGGTGTATTGAAGTTTTTTAATCCAACCAACAACATTTTGTGTCTGCGTTTTGGAAAGTGAAGCAGCTGCCATCTGCTCGCCGCCATTACCCAGCATCAGCGCCACAACATTTCTATCACTTGCTATATAGGCACCTACACCAATAAGGATGCATCCGAGTATTACTACTATTATTTTGCGCATAGTAACTATAGTGTAGCATTCCCTTTATTCATAATCTGACGCCTGTTATAAACAAAAAAACGCCCAGAGGCGCTTTTTGTTTATCTTAGGGTGCTCTAAGCTCTCGGACTAAGTAGTGTCCATGAGTGGCGTTGGTATACGTACCAAAACGATAATAGTTATCAACGGGAACTATAAGCGTAGATCCATTGTCGAGGTCACTGTCGAAATCCTGATAGTTCATTGTTACGTATGATGAAGTAGATACACCAACGTCAATGATAGTCCCATCCCAGATATTTTTATGGAACACCATAATTGGTTGTCCGGTATTATTTCGATACCAGACCCCTTGTACGCGGTTTGTGACCTGCCAGGTTTGATCATACCCAATACCGTCTCCACCGCCTCCAGGAGCACCGGTACTTGGATCCCAACAGTTGGCTCCGAGCTCGTCACAGTATTCTGGTGACCAGGTAGAACTAGCGGCGGCCATGATATTTGCCATCAAATTACCACTTTTGACCTGAGTAGCAGAACCAACATTTATGGGGGCCGGGGTGTTACTGCTCGGAGGAGCCGGTGGTGCATCTGTCCACTGGGCTGACATAAAGTTGTAGCCAGTAAGGAGACTGAGACAGACGATTAATGGGACAAGGGTCAGGGTGTTTTTCATGGATGATTATATTGTAGCAAGAATGCCTATCGTGCCCCCCTGTATGGTGGGTACAATAGAAGCGCCTTAAGCGCTTGTTGTGTTTCTATGGAGCTCGCAGTTCACGCATCAAATAGTGTCAATGTGTCGGGTGCGTGTAGGTATTAAATGGATAGTAGTGACCCACTGGAACGATCAGCGTTGAACCATTATCAAGATTGCTGCCATATTCTTGGTAGCTTATAGCCACAAACCCGATAGTAGAGACACCTCTATCCGTTATTAAATGACTCCTGAAAATTGATCAGAAGACGAGGTGATGAATAATTTTTATTGCATTGACGGAGTGTATATGTTATTGAGCTAAATACTTATGGAGAGAAGTGGTTTGGGGAATCAGTAACATCGGCAGAGCATGGAAGAACCGCTACGCATGACAAGATTCAGCTTGCTACTTTTTACCAATTGCAAACCAGTAGACATCACCAATGGCTCCACTACCTGAATCATGGTCCCCTGCAATCTCAAAGGAAGTAGTGGTTGCATTACGAACCACCAGTGCGACTGTACCACTAATAACACCTCCGTACGAATCCGTTGGTCTTCTCGTAATAGTTGCGTTCACGTTGTATAGCTGACTGACTGGTTGTGGTAAGGTAACTTGGTGAAATGTTTGATTAAGCATAACACGATTTAGCTTACCCCATTGCATTACAATATCACCAATCTCAACCACGCCGTTTTCACTGTTTTGAATAACATTACCGCCGGTACTGGTCGCTGTAAAGCAGTTTTCTCCCAAAGCATCACAATAGCGAGGAGACCAGGTTGAGGTTGCGGCTGCGAGGATATTGGCCATGAAGTTGCCACTCTTAGCCTGAGTAGTAGAACCAACGTTAATTGGTGCTGGAGTATTATTCCCTGGCGCTACTGCAGTTGGTGCCGACCACTGCGCTGACATAAAGTTGTAGCCAGTAAGGAGACTGAGACAGACGATTAATGGGACAAGGGTCAAGGTGTTTTTCATAGATGATTATATTGTAGCAAGTAACAAAGGGACCGGGTGCTGGTATTGGGTATAACACAAGCACCTAAAGGCGCTTGTGTTGTTAGTCACTAGCAGTCGCCAGTTGGATTACGATAACAACTTCGGCTAGTGATCGGCGTCGGAGCTGGACAATTCGAGTAGCCCATGTTGCCGATTCCGTCAGATCGTACGCAATTAAGTGTGCGGGTCTGTACTCCAGTAGAGGAACAAGTGTTATGGATAGAGGTTGGTTGACATGATCCCCAGGCGCCAATCTGCCACGCATAGGTATACGTGATATTTGATGGCTCACGCAGCTCACGTACTAGATAATGACCGTGGTTACTCTCGGTATATGTATTGAATCGATAGTAAAAATCAACCGGGACTATAACTGTTGATCCATTATCGAGGTCACTGTCGTAGTCTTGGAAATTTACGGTCTCATATGACGTCGGAGATGAGCCGACATTAATAACAGTCCCGTCCCAGATATTTTTATGAAACACCATAATCGGCTGTTCCGTTGTGTTCTGATACCAGACACCTTGTGCGCGATTTACGATTTGCCAGGTTTGGTTGTAACCAATACCGCTTCCGGTACCACTCGGTGTACTTGTAGCAGGATCCCAACAATTAGAGCCGAGTTCATCACAGTATTCTGGTGACCAGGTAGAGGTGGCAGCAGCCATGATATTGGCCATGAGGTTACCGCTTTTGTCTTGGGTCGTTGTACCAAGGTCGAGCGGGGCTTCGGTATTGTTTCCTGGAGGCGTATCCGTCGGAGCAGACCACCCCGCAGACATAAAATTGTAACCTATGAGAAGACAGAGGCAGATGGTTACCGGTAAAAAAGTGATAGTTCGTTTCATACATGTATTGTAACAACCGGCGGAGGGGTATTGCTGTATGTATGGGTACAACACAAAGCGCCCCCTACAGGGGCGCTTTGTGTTGTTTGATTGTGCGTAATCGCTTAGATCATCTTCACGTCGATGTTGACACCAGACGGGAGAGACAAGTTAGTGAGGGCTTCAACCACCTTTGGACCTGGATTCAAGATATCAATTACTCGCTTGTGCATTCGCATTTCGAATTGTTCTCGCGCGTCTTTGTACACGAACGTCGAACGATTGACTGTGTATTTCTTGATTTCGGTCGGAAGCGGAATCGGACCAACTACCTCAGCGTCAAAGCGAAGAGCAGTATCAATGATCTGCTTCACTGAAGCATCCAGAATCTTGTGCTCGTAGGCACGGACTCGGATGCGGAGCTTGGCTCCAGCTTCAGGGGCAGATTTGGTTTTGGTAGTTGCCATAGTAATCAGTTTATTCAACGGAGTGTACTTGGGGTGCCTCAGCTACGAGGAGAAACAAAGTTTGGGAGGAAGGCGTATTAAATATACGACGACTGACTAAACTGTAGTTTCGACAAAGTAGATGAGGTACATCCAAGTGCACTTACGCGATGATCTTGGTTACAACACCTGCACCTACAGTCTTACCACCCTCACGGATAGCAAAGTTCTGCTGCTCTTCAAGAGCTACTGGAGCTACAAGCTTTACCTTAAACTTCGCAGTGTCTCCTGGCATAACCATCTCAACACCATCTGCGAGTGTTACGTCACCGGTTACGTCGGTTGTACGAACGTAGAACTGTGGCTTGTAACCTGAGAAGAATGGAGTGTGACGACCACCTTCGTCCTTTGAGAGAACGTATACTTCGGCTTCGAACTCAGTATGAGGAGTTACAGAACCCTTCTTAGCGAGAACCTGACCTCGGTGTACGTCTTCCTTCTTAGTACCGCGGAGGAGGATACCAGCGTTGTCTCCAGCCTGTGCTCGATCGAGCTGCTTGTTAAACATTTCAACACCAGTAACTGTAGTTGTTGCTGTATCCTTGATACCAACGATTTCTACTTCTTCACCTACCTTTACCGCACCGCGCTCTACACGACCAGTTACTACTGTACCGCGTCCTTCAATTGAGAAGATGTCCTCGATTGGCATCAGGAATGCCTTATCAAGATCACGCTCTGGTGTTGGGAAGAATGAGTCCATTGCATCAACGAGCTCAATAACCTTATCACCCCACTTTGAAGCCGGATCGTTGAGAGCCTGGAGACCTGAACCGTGGATGATTGGAGCATTCGCACCATCAAATCCGTTGTGAGTAAGGAGTTCGCGGAGTT
>JACCDR010308480.1_pt1 | contig 11013 bp, 13 predicted proteins | sample 7446431 | NCBI WGS metagenome assembly JACCDR01 (sample SAMN15323443, study PRJNA562643) | freshwater metagenome | isolation source: river surface water | place: USA:Blue River Watershed | collected 2017-08-17 | reverse complement strand
CTATCCGGATAAAAAAGTTGTGATGCTACGCAATCAAAAAGAAGTAGATTCTTGGATCGCAAAATTGGGTAATTAAAAAGCCGGCTACGTATTCATAACCGGCAACATTTTCAAGAAAGTTTGAGCTCTTCGATAAACGCAGCTTCTTGGGCCATTCTGGTTTTTTCGATTCGCTCTTTCGTAGGAAGTGCGTTGAGATCACGAAGCTCGGCTTGAACCTCGTCGATCGGCCGAAGCTCAATATTAGAATCGACAAGCACTTTGCTATGTCGTTCGCAGAAAGCTATGCAGCTACCTCGGTAGATTTTTGCAACAGGCTTCCCTTTAGTTTGGTCGTAATCCGCCTCGCAAAGAGGAAAATCACAAGATACATCTTCCCGGGCCATTTTTAGATAACTCATAAGGAACTAGGTTTGAATTGAGACGAGACCGAAATTGATCCCAGATAATAGTACTTTTTGAGGGGAGGAATGCAAACGACACCTACTTGTAGACTTCCATTTCTGAAATTGTTAGGTCTAGCAGACCTCCTTAAGGGTCACCCAATAAAAATGGCGCCTAAAGGCGCTCATTTTTATACGAGTGACCCTACAGGGAATCGGTCACGGATAATTTTCTGCTGAAAATTTCCGCGACCCCGACTCACTCGCCTTCGCTCGTTCCGTCTTTCGATTCTCTTACAATACCCTTCGTCAAAACAAAGCACCCCGCGCTTTCGCTTGGGATGCTTTGTTTTGCCGAGGTGACCCTACAGGGAATCGAACCCTGATTACAGCCTTGAAAAGGCCGTGTCCTGACCATTAGACGATAGGGCCGTCTGTAAATTACAGTGGATTGCATGATACCAACATTTTTTGAAAAAATCTAGATTTTAGGGCTAAAACGTGATAATTTAACGATATATCATTAACTATTCACCATGAAGCAGTTTTTTTTGAATGTGAAGGCGAGTCTCTCTAAAAGCACCATTTATGAGTCCCCGGAAAATAACAAAGCGGGGCAAGCGATAAAATATATCACTCTCCTTTCCCTATTCACAGGCGTACTCTCTACAGTTGTAGCGATGCTCTTCTTTGTGCCTACTATTAACAAAGCAAAAGTAATCAGCATAGATTTCCTCAGCCAGTATCCTAATGATCTCGTCCTCACACTTTTGAAAGGCAAGCTCTCTATGAATCAGCCTTCCCCGTATGTCGTCGTCATGCCAGAAAACGACGAAGTTTTTCCAAACAACCTCAAAAATATAGTTGTCATCGACACAAATGCGAAGCTTGATCTCGAGACGTTTGAAAAGTATGAGACATTCGCCCTCCTTACTAAAGACGGATACATGGCGCTGGGAGAAAGAAAGATTGAGATTAACTCATTTAGAGAGTTTCCTGACTATACACTGAGCAAAACCAAGGTCGATTCGTACATAGCAAAAATTGAATCTTTCTCAGGTGTAAAATATTCCCTCGTCATGCTCGTAATCGGGATCGGAATGTTGCTATTCTTCTCAATTGTAGGTTTTGTAGGAACTCTCTTCATGTCGCTTTTTGGATCAATAATTACTCTTGCGATTACTCGTATAAAGGGTCACAAACTCTCATTCGAACAGATATATGCGCTTACGCTTTTCGCGGCGACGGTAGGTTTTGCGGTATCGCTTGTGAATATTATCTTTCCACTTCCATTCTGGGTATCGCCTATCCTATTCATTCTCATCCTTACAGCTTTTGTAACTGACAAAAAGAAGCCGGAAGACGCAGTGGTGAAATAAAGTTTTGCTTCCTCTCCAAAAGTGCTAGTATTCTAAACGCTAAAGACCCAAAGGAGAGGTGGCAGAGTGGTCGAATGCACCAGTTTCGAAAACTGGCAGGGGCGAAAGCTCCTCGGGAGTTCGAATCTCCCCCTCTCCGCAACACACTCATAATCAAGCCATCCAGTTACAACACTTTAAACATTTAAGCTAGAATATAGTAAATTACATTTAATATATTCCCATGCTTAAGGAACAATGGTCGGGTTTTATGAACTTTATCCGAACTCAAGGAGTCGCAGGCTTTGCTATCGGCTTTATTTTAGGTAAATCAATCTCGGACCTTGTGGCGTCATTTGTAAACGACATAATCAATCCAGTAATCGGCCTCGCTCTTACAAGTTTCGCTGACCTTTCAAAACTTTCGATCACAGTCGGCGAATCAACAATCGCATACGGAAAATTTATCTCTCTCCTCATCAATTTCTTTATACTCGCCGCAGTAGTTTATTTCGGTATTAAAAAGCTCTCGGAGAAAATTGATAAACCGAAGGAAGCCCCGCCAACAAAATAGCTTGAAAAACCTAATTTTTCGTGTAGAGTTCTAGTACCGCGCGCTTAGCTCAGTTGGTAGAGCATCTCATTGACGTTGAGAGGGCCAGGGGTTCGAGTCCCTTAGCGCGCACACATGAAAATCCTCGGCATAGAAACCTCCTGCGACGAGACGGCCATAAGCCTCATTGAAGTCGACGAGAAAGGTGAGGCGGTAAAAATTCTCGGTAACACCGTCCACTCACAAATCGACATTCACGCTTCTTACGGAGGCGTCTTTCCTATTCTTGCCAAACGCGAGCATCAGAGAAATTTAATACCAGTACTTGAAAAAACTCTAATGGAAGCTTCGATGCTTTCGACGGGGCAAAACATCGTCACTTCTGAAATCGAAAAAATTCTCGCGCGCGAACCGAAACTAGTCGTCATGTTCAAAGAGGTAATGCCGAAAATTCGTAAGCCCGACATCGATTATATAAGCGTCACGTATGGGCCTGGACTCGAACCAGCTCTGTGGGTTGGTATAAATTTCGCCCGAGCGCTCGCCGTTCTTTGGAATATCCCCCTCGTACGCTGCAATCATATGGAGGGACACGTCCTCACAGCTCTTATCAAGAAAGAGCCTTCTAATTACAGCATCACAAAACCAATTTTCCCTGCCCTCTCTCTACTTATCTCAGGCGGACACACACAAATCGTTCTCATTGAAAAAATAGGTTCATATAAAATCATCGGCGACACGCGAGATGACGCCGTCGGCGAATGTTTCGATAAAATTGCCCGCATGCTTTCTTTGCCCTATCCAGGTGGACCTAAAATTTCTAAACTTGCAGACGAGGCTCGAAAGGAAAATATTCAAAGCCCCGAACTACTCCCTCGTCCGATGATTGACTCAAAAGATCTCGACTTTTCTTTCTCAGGATTAAAGACCGCCGTTCTCTATCTCGTAAAGCGCCTCGAAGAAAAAGGAATCGCTCTCGATGAAACTATTAAAAAAGGTATTTGTCGCGAAGCCGAGGATGCTATTACCGATGTAATTGTGGCAAAAATGAGAAAGGCTATTGAAAAGCACGGTATTGAAACCCTCATTATCGGAGGAGGCGTTATCGCAAACAAAAACATTCGTTTCCATCTCGAAAAGCTTGCCTCTGACTGTTCAGTTTCTCTACTTCTCCCACAGTTTGATCACGCAACAGACAACGGCCTCATGATTGCACTCGCCGGATACTTCAATTCAACAAAAACTATTGATGCAAAACTCCCTTTGAAAGCTTTTGGCATCCTCCCGCTCGGTCCAAGAGCCTAGTTTGACTGGGTTTTTTCGGCGTGTAATATGAAATAAGACCATTCTTTATGTCCATAGTACTCCGCAAACGAACCATCCTCTTCCCTCGTCTCGTCGATTCTAAGACGAAAAAACCTGTCGTAATCACACGTCCCACGTGTGTCTCAGGCAAATCACTTCGGAGCCAACTCCTCTCCGTCGGTTCCGCCGCCCGAAAGAGCGGCAGAGCAATGCGCAAAGCTTTCACCACAAGCTGAAGAATCAACCGCCGATTTCAATCGGCGGTTTTTTATTACAAAAAAGCGGCCCTTTAAGGGGTCGCTTTTGCAAACTGAACTTGTCCACGATGATTGAGTAATTTCAGTCTTTTCTTTCCGACTACATGAAATACCCTCAGACATCTTTCTTCATCAGTCCTGCAGCCTTCAAGCGAAACAATGGCGATGTATTGATTATATTTTCGACACTCTTGCTTCCGTCGAAACTCATTTGCCATCAGATTCGAACTCTTAACTTGCAGATAGAGTTTTCCGATATCACTGTCGACAACGAAATCTACTCCTTCATATACATCCAATTCGTATGAGGCTCTCTCGATTCCTCTAAACCAGATCGGAGTCGGCACATGTGCCACTTCGAATGCTCTTAAAATAGAATCTTCACTAGCAATTCCTCTCTTCCGCGCAGCTTCGCCCATTACTTTGCAAAGTATTGGAGCGATATTTTTTTCAGCTCGTATGGGGTGCATTTGGTATGTACTCTAAAAGTATTTAACCTCACTTTTAGAGATTAAGCAAGCACTACTTTGAAAAACCACCATATTTTGCTATGATTTTCGAATCTATGGAACCCTTCAAAGAACCAAACATTCCTGCCAAATTTCTCAAACCTTACGATCCAGCATCTGTCGAAGACGGTCTCTACAAGATGTGGGAGAATTCCGGTTACTTTAATCCCGACAAATTACCTGAAAGGCACAAAGAGCCTTTCTCTATAGTTCTCCCTCCCCCGAATGTGACGGGAACGCTTCACATAGGTCATGCTTCGATGCTCGTCATCGAGGATATTATGGTTCGCTATAAAAGAATGAAGGGGTTTAAAACTCTCTGGCTTCCTGGTACTGACCATGCGGCAATCGCAACTCAATCGAAAGTCGAAACAGAAATCTATAAAAAAGAAGGTAAACGCCGACAAGACCTTGGACGAGAAGAGCTTATAAAGCGGGTTAAGGAATTTGCTCAAGGAAGTCACGACACGATTGTTAATCAAGTAAAGAAAATGGGTGCGTCTGTAGACTGGTCCCGCGAAGCCTACACTCTCGATGAAAAGCGAGAGAAAGCAGTATTTGAGGCATTCAAGCGCATGTATGATGACAAGCTCATCTATCAAGGCCATCGAATCGTGAATTGGGATACAAAGGGTCAGACAACTATTTCTGATGATGAAATCATCTACGTAGAAGAGAAAACTAAATTCTATTACTTTAAATACGGTCCTTTTGTAATTGGTACTGCTCGACCTGAAACAAAATTCGGAGACAAGTACGTCGTCATGCACCCTGATGACGCACGCTATTCGGCATATACTCACGGACAGCAAATTGATCTTGAATGGATTAATGGACCGATCAAAGCAACCATCATAAAAGATGAGTCTATCGACATGGCTTTTGGCACGGGCGTAATGACCATCACCCCATGGCACTCAAATGTTGATTTCGAAATTGCAGAAAGGCACAAACTCGATAAAGAGCAGGTTATCGACAAGTACGGCAAGCTCCTACCTATCGCAGGTGAATTCGCAGGCATGAAGATTGCGGATGCTCGCAGCAAGATTGTCGAGAAACTCAAAGCAAAGGGTCTCGTCGAAAAAGAAGAGGATTACACCCACAACATAGCGACCGCCGAAAGAACTGGAGGTGTTATTGAACCGCAGATTATGAATCAGTGGTTTATCGATGTGAATAAAAAGATTCCAGCAAGAGACAATAAATCTCTCAAAGAACTCATGCTCGAAGTAACCTCATCGAGTGACAAAAAAATAGAATTCATTCCTGATCGATTTGAAAAGATCTATACGAACTGGATTTCAAACCTTCGAGACTGGTGTATCTCGCGCCAGATTTGGTACGGACATCGAGTGCCTGTTTGGTATAAAGACGGCGAAATCAAAGTTTCTCTGTTAAGTCCTGGAGAAGGCTACGTCCAGGATGAGGACACCCTCGACACATGGTTTTCATCGGGGCTTTGGACGTTCTCTACTCTCGGTTGGCCAGAAGAAACTGCTGACTTCAAAACTTTCCACCCTACAAATGTACTTGAAACCGGTTACGACATCATATTCTTCTGGGTAGCCCGAATGATTCTTATGTCTCAATACCTTGTTGGTAGTGTTCCATTTAAAACCGTCTATCTACACGGCCTCGTTCGAGACGCTCAGGGGCGCAAAATGTCGAAATCGCTAGGTAATATCATCGACCCACTAGAGATGAGTGTTAAGTATGGTACTGATGCAGTACGCATGTCGCTTATCGTAGGGACCGGCCCAGGCAATGACTCAAAAATGTCCGAGGATAAAATCCGCGCCTACAAAAACTTCGCAAACAAACTCTGGAACATCACCCGATTCGTTCTTTCGTCTACAGAAAACGAAACCCTCGAGCCAGATTTCAAAACCTGGAGTGCTGATGATAAAAAGCTTTCTGACGAGCTCGATGCGATATTAAAGGAACTCACCAAAGAAATGGATGAGTATAAATACTATCTCGTCGCCGAAAAACTCTACGCATATACCTGGAAAGAGTTCGCAGACATCATACTCGAGAATTCTAAAGATATTCTCAAGAACGGCACCGACTCCGACAAAAAATCCCGAAGGCAGTTCCTTCTCCACACGCTCGCCAAACTCCTCAAAGCTCTCCACCCTTTTGCACCATACGTTACCGAAGAAATCTGGTCCTCAATGCCGATTAAAGACAGGAAACCTCTCATCATCGAAATATGGCCGAGCTAAATGCAATGACTAATAACTGGGTGTTTGCGCTCGCAGGAGGAATTCTTCCCGCGCTACTCTGGTTATGGTTCTGGCTTCAGGAGGACAAGCTCCATCCTGAACCTCGTTATCGCATCTGGCTCGCTTTTTGGGGTGGGATGCTCGTTGTCCCGCTCGTATACCCTATCGAGCGCTTCATTTTTGAAAGTTACGGCTCATCCACAACCACGTATCTTCTCTGGGCAACTGTCGAAGAGTCTATGAAATTCATAGTAGCTTATTTCCTTGCTCTCCGATCTAAGGCTTTTGATGAACCGATTGATGCAATTGAGTACATGATCACGGTTGCGCTTGGATTTGCCGCCCTCGAAAACGCACTTTTCATTCTCAACCCGCTTATTGATGGAAATCTCTTTGCTGGAATTGTAACAACCAACATGAGGTTCATTGGAGCAAGCCTTCTGCACGTTGTCGCCTCGGCAGTGCTTGGTTTTTGCATCGCCAGAGAGTTCTATAAAGGCACATTTGCAAAGGTTGTATGGATGTTGCTCGGACTTGCCTCGGCTGTCGCATTGCATACCGTTTTCAACCTGTTTATAATATACAAGAACGGAGAGAAGACATTTCTCGTCTTTGCTTGCGTATGGGCAGCGGTGATAGTCATCCTCCTCCTGTTTGAAAAAATCAAAAAACTAAAGCAATAACATTAGAAGCTTGAAATATATGCAACCATCAAAAAAATCATTCTTTGAGCGCCTCACCGGCACGGTCAAAATGGAAGAAGAGACGGACGGCGTCGAGACCGAAGAGCGTGAGACTCGCGGCAGCATTCTCGAAGAAACCGAAGAAGAAGGCGAACTTTCAGTAGACGTCTATCAGACTTCGGATGAAATAGTTATAAAGACGATGGTTGCAGGTGTACGCCCTGAAGATCTCGACATCAACATTACTCGCGATGTGGTCACCATCAAGGGCAAGCGAGAGGAAGGAAAAGAAGTCCATGATGCGGACTATTTCCACAAGGAGCTCTACTGGGGATCATTCTCACGAACTATCAGCCTCCCCGAAGAAATTGAGGTTGAAGAGGCAGAGGCAGTCGAGCGACACGGACTCCTCGTCATTAAGCTCCCGAAGATTGATAAATCAAAGCAGAATAAACTACGAGTTAAATCTGTATAAAGAAAAAACCGCCCTTGGGCGGTTTTTTCTTTATGGAAATAACGAGCTTTGCGAACATATTTCCATTATCCTCCTTGAGGGTTATTTTTTATTTCTTTAACTTCGCTTTTGTCTTTACTGGTGCTTTGGCTTTCTTCGGCACAGTCTTCTCGACCGCCTTATAGACACCCCTTTCTTTCATAGCATCGAAGAATGCACGCCTTCCACGAGCCTCATACGCCTCCTTTTCGCCTACCAACACCTGAGAATCACTCTGACCCTCCAATCGATACGTATACGAGCCGATTTCGCCTGTTTTAGCGCAAATAGCGTTAACTTTGGTGACGAACTCAGCGATACACAAAAGGTGAGGCATGGGACCGAATGGCTTGCCCGTATAATCCATATCGAGACCAGCAATAACAACCCTCTTTCCAGAATTTGCGAGTTCGTTAGCGACATCAATAATGCCATGATCAAAGAATTGAGCTTCATCAATACCTACAACGTCACAGTCCCCCGAGAGAGCAACAATATCTGCCGAAGATTTAACCGGAGTCGACTTAATCTTGTTTGCGTTATGTGAGACAACATATGTGGCATGATATCGCGTATCAATTGCTGGTTTAAAAATGGCAACTTTCTGTTTCGCAATCATGCTTCGGTTAAGACGCCTGATAAGCTCTTCGGTTTTGCCGGAAAACATACAACCAGCAATCACTTCGATCCAGCCCGAGCGTGCTTCAGGGTTACAGATATTTCGTTCGATAAACATGGAGATATTATACTCTTGGCTTTGCATAAGAAAATCGCCACAAGTGGCGATTTTCATGTTGTGCTTGGGGCCGGACACGACCCTTACAGGGTCAGTACCCGCGATTGGGTTTTCTCTTCGCCGAGGACGGCTCGATAAAACCTCAATCAGGCTTCGATCCCGGACGGAGGCGTAACACGCCTCCTCCCCAAGCAAAAAACGGCTTTCGCCGTTTTTCTTGTGCTTGGGGCCGGGATCGAACCGGCGACCCCCTCCTCTTCAGGGAGATGCTCTACCAGCTGAGCTACCCAAGCATTTTATATTCGTAGACTATCAAACTCTTCAGGGAGAGTCACGGATCGTTTTCTGCTGAAAACGTCCGCGACCCCGCCTCGCACCGTCGTGCTCCGGCCTTGCGGCTCGGGGCCCTACCCGAGCCTCACTCTACCAGCTGAGCTACCCAAGCATTAGTATTTATATTTCACCCACACTTACTCCTCCAATATTGATTTGAGATTCTTTACATTTTCCATCGCACCACCAATAGTGAGAGATTCTTCAGTTACTACGGGTTTTCCTGTAATTTCACTAAAACCCCCATTAAGAATGTCTACGTACGGCTTGATGAAGTAGAACGCACCGAATGTCGCACCGATTATTATGATCCAATAGAGGGCCTTGAATACAGCGCTTACCCGAAGATTCCTTTGAATGCTTCGTAGTATTTCGCGATTTTCTATAGCCAGAGCTCGAGTCTCCTCAAGCATCTTTCTCTCTTCAGGGTTCATGGGGAGAGTCTACCAAAACGGAGCCTGATTTTCAACATTATTTGCCCTTTTCTTCTAGATCGAGGCATACGGAGTTCATACAATAGCGTTTGCCGGTCTTCGTTGGCCCATCTGAAAAAATGTGACCTAAATGAGAACCACACTGTGCGCACGCCACTTCAGTTCTTTTCATTCCATATGTGTTATCTTCCTTTAAAACTACTGAACCAGGAATCGCATCATCAAACGATGGCCAACCGGTCCCGGAATCAAATTTCGTACCGGATTCAAATAGTGGATTACCGCAAGCTTTACAGCGATAGACTCCGTCCTTCTTTTCATGAACATATGCACCTGAAAAAGGTGCCTCCGTCCCTCTCTCTCGTAATACAGCGTACTCATCAGCCGAAAGCTTCTGCTTCCACTCCCCTTCTGTCTTCGGCATATCCTTTTTATCCATGATATTTAGGCTAAGAGCTTATAAAATTTCTGCTGCACCTTCTCGAGCTTTGGATTTATAACAAGCTGACAGTATCCTGCTTTTTTATTTCGATTGAAGTAGTCGATGTGATATTCTTCAGCGCCGTAAAATTTAGTAAGAGGCTCGACTTCTGTTACAACTGGATCGCCCTTAGTGTTTGAAGCATTGATCTCGGCAATAGCTTTTAGGGCAGCTTCCTTCTGAGTCTCGTTCGTATAAAGAATTATTGAGCGATACTGTGTACCAACGTCAGCACCTTGTCGATTTTTTGTTGAAGGATCATGAGAACCGAAAAACACGGTGAGGAGATTCTCGTAGGAAATAATCGATGGATCAAATTTCACTTCTATAACCTCCGCATGGCCCGTATTCCCCTCAGAGACGCTTTCATATGTAGGATTCTCGGTTGTACCACCTGCATAGCCTGGCATTACAGCTGTGACCCCTTTAAGCATCTTAAACACGGCCTCTGTGCACCAGAAGCATCCTCCCCCAAATACAGCGGTTTCAATATTCATAGTGATAATAATACGTTAGAGTTCAGCAATTACTACTCTTGGTTTAATGCCCAGGGCACGCGCAATCATAAGTCGTGTGTTACCGCTTATAAGGTGGAGCTTATTTCCTTTCTTTACGATAGTGGGACACTCCATAGCTTTACCTTCAATAAATCCATCGAGAAGTGCTTCGAAATCTCTTTTTGAATCTTTATCAAGTAGAGCGTTATATTGTTCTGTAATCTCTCGAGCATCATGAAGGCTTCCGAAACGAACATTGTGAAATGAATCTGTATTTTCAAGAGATTCCCAATCGGATTCTGAAAGCTCTGTTGGAGGTGTTCCAATTAAAGTCTCTTTAAGCTCTTGTGTAAGGGATTCGTCTCCGAGAAAATCACGAGCAACGCGTTTTAATTCACCCTTCTCTTTTTCGAGATCGGGTTCAGTCCAGTTTGAGAATGAAGAGAGGGTTTCGAAGGATTCCATGGGATGATTATATCAGGATACGGCAGGAATCTCCCTCGACTAAATCCTCGCCGTCGCTCGGATTTGTCTGGGCACCGCCTCGCACCCACCAGAAACTGGCGGGTCCCGCTCCGGCGTTCGATTCCTGCACGCAGGCCTAACAGGCCTGCTCGAGGGCACAAATGAAAAGTCCGCCATGTGGCGGACTTTTCATTTGTGCCCTCGGCAGGAATCGAACCTACATCTGCTCGTTAGGAGTGAGCCGTTCTATCCATTGAACTACGGGGGCTAGCGAGGATGGAATGAGAAAACGTCTTCGCTT